>Ga0182747_1003563_pt1 | contig 10432 bp, 7 predicted proteins | sample eDN3rd30CBELigBY_FD_128526 | JGI IMG/M metagenome (GOLD analysis project Ga0182747, IMG submission 128526) | Enriched backyard soil microbial communities from Emeryville, California, USA - eDNA 3rd pass 30_C BE-Lig BY (version 2) (version 2) | ecosystem: Environmental > Terrestrial > Soil >...
TGTCCCGTACGAGAATATTGTATGGCATTCCAAGAAGGTAATCCGGATGAACTGCCCATTAAGTCGAAAAAAACAAAAACTAAAAAAGTGAGCTATGATGTTTTTGTGGTGAAAGAAAACGATCTGTATCTGTTAGAAAAGAGACCGGATGAAGGACTTCTTGCTAGTATGTGGCAATTTCCTATGATTGAAAAAGGAATAAAAGGTACCTCTTCCATAGAGGAATTAGAAGAAGCTTATGGAATCAGCATACATGAAAATACAGTGAATAAGATACTCGAGTTTAAACACATCTTTTCACATTTAACATGGGAAATGGAATGTTATTTGGCTGAGGTGGATAGTGCTAATGTTAAAAGTGAAAGTACTGGATTCTTTACAATCGAAGAAATTATGAAATTACCGATGTCAGTACCGATGTTGAAGGTTTTGAATATTCTGAAATAATTTATTTGAAATAAAACCGCATAATCTCTTAGCCATCCGACCACAATAATTTCGTGGAGGTGATACGAGATGGCAAAAAACAATAACAACAACCGTAACAATAATAACAACAACAATAACAACAATGCTGAATTTGCGTCTGAGCAAGATTTCGCTCAACAAAACCAAAAACAAAAGCAACAAAACAACCAACGTAACAACAACCGCAATAACAACAACAATAACAACAACAACCGTTAATAATTAAGTATGTATTAATTTAGGTATAGACAATGGTGAATTGTCTATACCTAAAATTTTTTTATTTTGATTTACCTTATCTTCTTGCTACAAGTTTTGGTAATCCATTGTTATAATATAATTGGGAAATCTTTTATATATCAGTGGAGGTACATACCTCGTCTAAATTTGAAGTTTAGCTTCCAGCGTTACAACAGATTTTAAAGGTGTTATATTAAGCTACATCCAACAGGTCTGAGGAATTAACGTAAAAGGTAAATTTGATATTAATACGGTGCAGAAAAAGGTGGGCTTTTATATGGCAATACCGGTAGAAGGAGAAAAGATACAAATACATAGCTATAAACATAATGGTCATATACATCGTGTTTGGCAGGAAACGACAGTATTAAAAGGAACGAAAAATATATTTATTGGTGCAAATGAAAGAACACTTGTTACGGAATCAGATGGACGTACATGGTTAACAAGAGAACCATCCATCTGTTATTTTCATGCTGAACACTGGTTTAATATCATTTGCATGTTAAGAGATGATGGTGTTTACTATTACTGTAATATGAGTTCACCTTATGTATTTGATAATAATGCGATTAAATATATTGATTACGATCTTGATATTAAAGTATTTCCGGATATGACTTATACTCTTTTAGATGAAGATGAGTACGACCAGCATAAAAAAGAAATGGGTTATCCAGAAGTAATCGACAAAATATTAAAGCGCAATGTCCAAAAACTTATCAGCTGGATCAAACAACGTAGAGGTCCATTTGCACAAGACTTTATCGAAGTGTGGACAAACCGTTATCAATTTACAAAAGAAATGCAATCATCCAATGAATAATATTTAGAATGCCTATTGGTCGTTTGCCAATAGGCTTTTATTAGGCATACTAATCCTAATAATACTTAAAGTTCTATAATCGTTATGAATTCATGGAAGACTAGATTATATTTGCAGCAGTTGAAAGGAAGTGGATTCAAAGCCTTGGGTAGTATAAGAAGATATATGAAATTTGTAAAACCTTATCGATGGGAGATATTTTTAACAATTATTATTGGTATTTTGAAATTTGCGATACCATTGTTTATTCCATTATTAACGAAAATTGTTATTGACGATATTATTTTAAAAGAGACATTATCGTCTAGTGAAAAAATAACACAGCTAATTTATTGGCTTGGCGGAACAATCATTTTATTCTTTATAGTCCGTCCACCAATTGAATATTACCGCCAATACTATGCTCAACACGTTGGGAATAAAGTGCTATTTGATATTCGTAAGCAATTATTTGGCCATCTTCAAAAGTTAAGCCTAAAATATTATGCTAATACCCGTGCAGGAGAAGTTATTTCCCGAGTAATAAATGATGTTGAACAAACAAAAAATTTCATCATGATCGGTTTAATGAATTTATGGCTCGATATGGCCACTATATTAATTGTTATAGCAATCATGTTAACAATGGATGTCGAATTAACTATTGTAGCAATTATATCATTGCCGCTATTTGCCATAAGCGTGAAGTACTTCTTCGGAAAGTTACGTGATTTAACACGAAAACGTTCACAAGCACTAGCAAGTGTACAAAGTTATCTACACGAACGGGTTAGTGGGATTAGTATTATTAAAAGCTTTGCACTCGAAAAACATGAACAACAAATATTTGATAAAGAAAACGGCGAATTTTTAGATCGTTCCCTTGACCAAACAATATGGAATGCTAAGTCCTTCGCGGTTGTAAATACAATTACTGATATTGCACCTCTTTTAGTTATTGGTTGGGCCGGCTATGAGGTAATAAACGGGAACCTCACTGTAGGTACAATGGCGGCCTTTATGGGATATATCGAACGATTATATGCACCATTACGAAGATTAATAAATTCATCAACAACATTAACGCAATCCATTGCCTCTATGGATCGTATGTTTGAGTTAATGGATGAAAAATACGATGTAATAAATAAAGTGAATGCCCGAAACTTGCCTGCAGTAAAGGGACAAGTTGATTTTGAAAATGTTACGTTTAAATACGATCCTGAAGGGAATACAGTTTTAGATAATATAGACTTCCATATAAAGCCAGGTCAGACTGCAGCATTCGTCGGGATGAGTGGTGGAGGTAAGTCGACGATTGTTAGCTTGATTCCACGTTTTTATGATGTGACAAGTGGGGCAGTTAAAATTGATGGTATGAATGTAGTGGATATCACCCTACAATCATTGCGTTCTCAAATCGGTATTGTTTTACAGGATAATATTTTATTTAGTGATTCTGTGAAGCAAAACATATTAATGGGTAGACCAGATGCAACTGAGGAAGAAGTGGTTGAGGCAGCAAAAGCAGCGAATGCTCATGATTTCATAATGTCTTTACCTGATGGATATGAAACAAAAGTTGGGGAGCGTGGGGTGAAACTATCGGGTGGACAAAAACAACGTGTGGCGATTGCTCGTGTGTTCTTAAAAAATCCGCCAATCTTAGTATTAGATGAAGCGACTTCCGCATTAGATCTAGAAAGTGAAGCGTTAATTCAAGATTCACTTGAGCGTTTGGCGCATAACCGGACAACCATTATCATTGCTCACAGACTGTCAACAATTACACATGCCGATAAAATTTTTGTTATTGACCACGGGAAACTTGCTGAAGAAGGTACGCACGATGAGTTAATGGAAAAACAAGGCGTATATTATGACCTGTTCCAAATTCAAAAATTAAATTAAATAAGGATGCTCAATAGAAGACAAGAAGACTTCTGTTGAGCATCTTTTTTATCAACTTTAGGTAAAAAAACTAAATCTATTGGATGCTATTCACAAAAAAATGAGTTGATCTGTAAACATTCTATTATTTCATGTCGGTACTGCTAAAAGAATACAATTCTAAGAAACACCCTACTAGTCAAAGCGGCTAGTAGGGTGTTTCTTTGATTTCAAGAAGAGACAAATGTCGAAGATTGAAAGGATTTGCAGATAAAAACTAAAGGAAAATCGTAATATTTCTATTTTTCAATACATAAAAATAAGAAGTTAACTATCTCGGTAATAAAAGGTTCATTGTTTTATAGGGAAAACATAGCTCCAATATATCAAGGTGAGGAGATCTAATATGGACAACGAAATCTTATTACAAGTTAAAAACTTAGAAACTACCTTCTTTACAAATGATGGGAAAGTACCCGCAGTGGATCACATTGACTTCCATGTCTACAAGGGGGAAATATTAGGAATTGTTGGCGAGTCTGGTTGCGGAAAAAGTGTTACATCATTATCAATTATGGGACTAGTGCCTTCTCCACCGGGAAAAATCACATCAGGTAATATTTTGTTTGAAGGAAATGATTTAACTAAACTACCTGAAAGTAAGATGCGTAAAGTTCGCGGAAATGATATTGCAATGATATTTCAGGAACCGATGACATCATTAAATCCACTTTTCACCATAGGTAATCAACTAGTAGAAGCAATTTTACTTCATAACAATAAGCGTGCTAAAAAAGAAGCTAAGAAGAGAGCTATTGAAATTATGGAACTAGTAGGACTACCACGTCCTAACGAACTGATGAATCATTATCCTCACCAGTTATCAGGGGGCATGAGACAAAGGGTCATGATTGCGATGGCACTTGTATGTAATCCAAAATTGTTAATTGCAGATGAACCCACAACTGCTCTAGACGTAACGATACAAGCACAAATTTTAAAGTTAATAAAAGAATTAAACGAAAAACTTCAAATGGCTATGTTAATCATTACACATGATCTGGGTGTAGTTGCTGAGACATGTCAAAGAGTAATTGTTATGTATGCAGGGCAAATCATTGAAGAGGGGTTTGTAAGTGAGATTTTTAAAAACCCACAGCATCCATATACACTTGGGCTCATAAAGTCTGTCCCTGATATGCGATTCAAAAAAGAAACCTTATATTCAATTCCAGGAAATGTACCTAAGCCGGGTTCAGTAGAAGTGGGCTGTAGGTTCGCTTCCAGGTGCCAATTTGCAATGGAAAGATGTACAAAAGAAACACCACCTTTATATCAAGTAGCTGATTCTGGTACGCATAAATCTAGATGCTTTTTATTACAGGAGAAAGGTGGTTTAGAGAATGTCGAAAGTCTTGTTGAAAGTTAGTAATCTGAAAAAATACTTTCCCAATCATAGTGGGGTCATTTCAAAGAATAAAAAATATGTAAAAGCTGTTGATGATGTATCTTTTCAAGTTTATGAGGGAGAGACCCTAGGAATTGTAGGTGAGTCTGGATGTGGTAAATCAACAACCGGTAGGACGATTATGCGTTTAATCGAACCAACTGAAGGATCCATCAACTTTAATGGAATCGAGGTTTCTAACCTGTCCAAAAGTGAACTGCGTAAAACACGAAGACATATTCAAATGGTATTTCAAGATCCGTATGCCTCTCTAAATCCTAGACATACAGTAGAAAAAATATTAGAAGAACCATTAATTGTTCATGGAATCGGCTCAAGTAAAGAACGTAAGCAAAAGGTTCGTGAATATCTCGAAATAGTTGGATTGAGAAGTGATCATGCAAAGCGCTATCCGCACCAATTTAGCGGTGGTCAAAGGCAGCGAATCGGAATTGCTAGAGCGCTAATGACGAATCCAAAACTAATTATTGCCGATGAACCAGTTTCAGCATTAGACGTATCCATTCAATCACAAGTACTCAATTTAATGCAGAAACTACAGGAAGAATTGAAATTAACTTATATTTTTATCTCCCATGATTTAGGTGTTGTACGACATATCAGTGATAGAGTAGCTGTGATGTATTTAGGGAAAATAGTAGAGCTAGCCGATAGTGAATCTTTATACTCTGAACCGCTACACCCTTATACACAGGCTTTATTATCTGCAGTACCAATACCAGATCCAGAGTTTAATAGAGAACAAATTATTCTAAAAGGGGATATTCCTAGCCCATCCAATCCTCCGACGGGCTGTACTTTCCATACTAGATGTCCCTTTGCAATGGATAAGTGCAAAGTAGAAATGCCTGAGTTTAAAGAAGTTAGAAGCGGTCGCTCTGTTGCGTGTCACTTATATAGTGAAAGCAACAATGACATAAAGTTAGTTATATCAGGAGGGATAAAATGAAGAAAAGAAAATTTTTATCTTTATGGATGTTTTTAGTACTAGCATTAATGTTTGTGCTAGCTGCTTGTAGCAGTGGTGGCGGCCAAACAACAGAACCAACTAAGACGGATACAACGACAGATAAAGGTGAGACAACTACTGCAGAAGAACCAAAAAATGATATTCCGCAAATTTTAGTATTTGGACGTGGTGGTGATTCTGTCTCTCTTGATCCTGCGATTGTAACAGATGGAGAATCTTACAAAGTAACAGAAAACCTTTTTGAAACATTACTAAATTTTGGTCCACAAGATACTACGATTAATCCTGGTTTGGCTAAAGAATGGGATGTTAGTGAAGATGGATTAACTTATACTTTCAAATTACAAGAGGGCGTAAAGTTCCACGACGGCACTGATTTTAATGCAGATGCAGTAGTTAAAAACGTTGAAAGATGGAAAGGTGGAGCTGCTGAACAATTCTATTATTTCCACTCAATGTTTAAAGCAAATGGTGAGGATATTATTGAATCAGTTGTAGCAGAGGATGACTATACAGTTGTATTTAAATTAACTCGCCCACAAGCACCATTCCTTAAAAATATCGCAATGAGTCCATTTGGTATTGCATCTCCGACAGCGTTTGAATCAGCGGGCGAAAGTTTTGGAGATAATCCAGTAGGAACAGGTCCATTCAAATTTGTGGAATGGAAGCGAAATGATTCAATTACGATTGAAAAGAATCCTGATTACTGGCAAGAAGGTTTACCAAAGCTAGATAAAGTTATTTTCCGATCAATCCCAGATAATTCAGGTCGTTTAAATGCTCTTTTAGCTGGAGAAATCGATCTTGCAGATGGCATTAACCCGTCAGATGCTGGAATCATTCAAGGGAATGCAGATTTGCAATTAATTGAACGTCCATCTATGAACATCGGTTACCTAGGTTTAACAAATACTCGACCACCATTTGACAATAAATTAGTGCGTCAAGCTGTTAACTATGCAATCGATAAACAAGCGATTATTGATGCATTCTTTGAAGGTCGTGCGGAAGCGGCTGTAAATCCAATGCCTCCTTCTATTAGTGGATACAATGATGAAATTGCAGGTTATGAGTATAACCCTGAAAAAGCAAAAGAATTATTAGCAGAAGCTGGTTATGATGGCTCTGAAATTGAACTTTGGGCGATGCCAGTTCCTCGTCCATATATGCCAGATGGCCAAAAAGTAGCAGAAGCCATCCAGAAAAATCTGGCAGATGTTGGTATTCCAGCGAAGATTCAAAGTGTTGAATGGGCAACTTACTTAGACAAAGCAAATCAAGGGGAATTTGATGCATTCCTACTTGGTTGGACAGGTGACAATGGGGACGCAGATAACTTCCTTTATGCATTATTAGATAAAGACAACATTGGAAGTAATAACTATGCGTATTACTCTAGTGATGAATTGCATGAGCTTTTAATTGCTGCGCAATCAGAAGTAGATGAAGATGTGCGTATCAATCTTTATAAACAAGCTCAACAAATCATTCATGATGACGCACCGTGGGTACCTTTAGCACACTCAATTCCTCTTCTTGCAGGGAAAAAAGGTGTGACAGGTTACTTACCACACCCAACAGGATCTGAAAGTTTACAAAACGTATCAATCCAATAGTGATTTGGCGCTAATTATTCCGTAAATCTAAAATGTACTTCTACCAGGTTCACAAAAAGGGAAGGTTTTTCACCTTCCCTTTCTTTCAACTTATTATGCAAATTTGATAGAGGGGTGGAGAGCTATGCTTCACTACATAGGGAGAAGATGCTTACAACTAATTCCAGTATTACTTGGTATGACATTTATCGTATTTTTAATCATACGTGCCATTCCTGGTGACCCTGCAAGAGTGATTCTTGGTCAACAGGCTTCAGAAGAATTGATTTTTGAGTTAAGAAAACAGTTAGGACTTGATAATCCCTGGTATATTCAATACTTTGAATACTTGAAAGGGTTATTTACGGGGGATTTAGGAGAATCTCTTCGCACAAAACAACCAATCATAACTGAAATCTGGCCGTATCTAGCTGCCACAATTGAGCTTGCTCTAGTTGCCATGATTCTAGCAGTCGTAATTGGTATGAATGCAGGAATAATTTCCGCATGGTTCCAAAATTCATGGTTTGACTATTTAGCGATGGTTATTGCATTAATTGGCGTTTCTATGCCGATTTTTTGGCTAGGACTGATGGAACAGTGGGCATTCAGTATTAATCTAGGATGGTTGCCAACATCGGGGCGAGAGGATGTAAGGAACCCCGTTGAAGCCATAACCCATTTCTACTTAATAGACACTTTACTTCAAGGAAGATTCGACCAATTCTTATCAACATTAAAATATTTAGCAATGCCTGCGATAGCTCTCGCTACAATCCCGATGGCCATTATTGCAAGAATGACAAGATCTTCGATGTTAGAAGTGATGCGCTCTGATTATATTCGTACAGCTAGGGCAAAGGGGCAAAAAATGATTGTAGTTATTTACAAACATGCATTGAAAAATGCACTGATCCCAATCCTAACAGTTATTGGTTTACAAACTGGCTTATTGCTAGGTGGTGCCATACTTACAGAAACAATCTTTAGTTGGCCAGGCATTGGGCGGTATATATACGAGGCAATAGGATTCCGCGATTATCCTGTCATACAGTCTGGGATATTAGTAGTTGCGTTTATGTTTGTTTTAATCAATCTCATTGTCGATATCCTCTATTCGGTCATTGATTCTCGGATTCGATATAACTAGGAGGTGAAAAATAAAATGACGACAAAAGCTTTAGAAGTTTCGACAAAACCTGAAAAGGTAATTGGACCATGGAAAGAAGCGTGGTTAACCTTTCTCAAAAGTAAATCAGCAATGGTAGGGACAATCATTGTTTTATTTTTCATCCTTTTAGGGTTGATTGGTCCGTTATTCGTACTACAAGGGATTAATGAACAGAATTTTAGTTTGCGATTGTTACCACCTTCTAGTGAGTATTGGTTTGGCACGGATGATTTTGGTAGAGATATCTTTTCTCGAATTGTACATGGTGCGAGGATTTCATTAGCTGTAGGATTTTTTGCAGTTGTTTTATCAGTAGTTGTGGGAAGCTTTTTAGGAATCATTGCGGGATATTACGGTCGTTGGATCGATACGATCATCTCAAGATTTTTTGATATTATGCTAGCATTTCCTAGTATCTTATTAGCAATAGCAGTAGTTTCTGTATTAGGCCCTTCTCTCCAAAATGCGCTTATTGCGATCGCAATTATCAATGTCCCTAATTTTGGACGTCTAATTCGTTCTCGAGTATTAAGTGTGAAAGAAGAAGAATACATTGTTTCTGCTAGAGCAATAGGGATGAAGGATTCTCGTATTTTATGGAGACATATTTTACCGAATTCTTTTTCACCTGTCATTGTACAGGGAACATTGGCAATTGCCACGGCAATCATAGAAGCAGCTGCTTTAGGCTTTCTAGGATTAGGTGCGGAAGCGCCAAATCCAGAGTGGGGTAAAATGCTTGCAGATGCAAGAGTTTATTTAATGACAGCCCCATGGACAATGATTTTCCCAGGGATTGCAATTATGTTAACCGTACTTGGTTTCAATTTAATGGGTGATGGTTTAAGGGATGCGTTAGATCCAAAGATGAAAAGCTAAAATTAAAAAGGATGATACACGAAATATTTCGATGTATCATCCTTTTCTATTAGAAAAACTGTTCCTCTAAATCTTCGTTAGTATCATTGCTATGGAAGTTTCGGAAGGAGACGATTAATGTATCCAGATGCTCTAAATTTTCCTCGTAATCTAGAATTCGAGAAAACGTATAGAATAAATGATAACTAGAGAAATCCTCTTCACCTTCACGAGTGCTTTCATCTAAAACAATTTGGTCGATTAAATGTTTCATTATGACTGAGCGATTTACATATTCTTCATTCACAATCCATTTAGAGTGCTCGGGTTTTAGTTTCCCTGTATACTTTAACAATAATTGTTCATGATAGGTGAGCAGGAAATCTAACCGTTCAAGAAAAAGACTACGAAAAGAATTGGGCAGGTTCCCAATTGCGTTTTCATGCTTGTAAACTCGAGATAATAATTCCATACTCTTTTTTGTTGTAGTCAGCATTTGACGATAAACCACAAGTTTTCTCGCGTGGACAAATCGGTTTTTCTTTGTATAATTTCGTTCTTCCTTATAAAATTCATAAATCTTTTCCAACTCGATAAAACGACTATGAATTTTACTAATCGCAGTTTTTGTTGAATTATGTTCAGATGCATTTCTTACTGCTAAACGTGTCCAACGGATAATATCGTCTTGAAGTGTATAGATTGCTTTAAATAATTTCACCTCGTACCGTGGTGGTAAGAAAATCATATTGACAATAAATGCAGCGAGTACACCGACCATTACGGTTCCAAATCGAACCATACTAAATTCTAAAAAGTCATTACCTTGATAGACCATAATGGCAACAACCGTTACCAGTGCTAAAGACAAGGAGTTATCAAGTTTCATTTTGATCATTATACCGATTACAATAATTGCTGCTATCCCAATTGCCACGATATGATGACCAAATATCAAACCAAA
>Ga0182747_1003564_pt1 | contig 10427 bp, 7 predicted proteins | sample eDN3rd30CBELigBY_FD_128526 | JGI IMG/M metagenome (GOLD analysis project Ga0182747, IMG submission 128526) | Enriched backyard soil microbial communities from Emeryville, California, USA - eDNA 3rd pass 30_C BE-Lig BY (version 2) (version 2) | ecosystem: Environmental > Terrestrial > Soil >...
CCATTCTTCGATTCTATCAGAAAAAATCGGTCGTAATGTTTATTTAAAGTTGGAAAATGTTCATGAGGTAGGAGCCTTTAAAGTGAGAGGGGCGGCTAATAAAATACTAAGTTTGAGTGAAGAGGAAAAAAGACGCGGGGTTGCCACGTTTTCAACAGGAAATCATGGGATGGCTGTGGCGTACATTGCTAAGAAAATTGGAATTGATGCCGTTGTCTGTATTTCCAATCGGGTGCCCAAGGCAAAAGTAGACTCACTAAAAAGGCTGGGTGCTCAAATTGAAATCGTCGGAGACAGCCAAGACGACGCAGGAGTTCGCTGCTATCAATTGGAAAAAGAGCAGGGATTAACGGTGATAGAGCCCTTTGATGATCCCCATGTTATCGCAGGACAAGGAACAATAGGATTAGAATTATTGGAGGATCTTCCTCATTTAACAGATGTGATTGTGCCGCTTTCCGGCGGCGGGTTGCTCTCTGGAATTGGCTTGGCCTTAAAGTCCAATGATAAGAATCTTCGGGTAACAGGTGTTTCTATGGAAAAATCTGCAGTAATGTATGAAAGCTTAAAGGCCGGCAAGCCAGTCGTTCTAGACGAAAGCGAGACACTTGCAGATAGTTTACTAGGTGGAATTGGACTGGATAATCTATATACATTCAACATGGTCCAGAAATATATGGATAATGTCTTACTGATTCCTGAAGATGAAATTGCCTATAGTATGGCTTATATGATGGATAAACACCGTATCATTATGGAAGGGGCAGCAGCAACAGGAATTGCAGCAGTTTTAGGAAAGAGAATCCCTCACCATGAGGGTGATGTGGCTATAATAATAAGTGGGCAAAATGTGGATCTCTCTATATTACAAACATTAATACAAAAGTATACCTTTGAAAACAAAGGGAACTGATTTATAAACCAGTTATCTCCTATCTTTCATGCCGTACAATTGCGGAATTTAAAGGATGGAGGTAGCTGGTTTTTGTTATTTTGACAAATTTGACTAGAAACGAACAAGAACGTTCATACAATCTGTCAGATGAAAAACATAATTGGTATTTCGTATAATGAACCCAGATAAAAGAAATATTCAAAAAATTTAGTTAAAGTTAGACAGGAGTGAATGAGGATATGTCATTCTTAACAACTGAATATAAAGAAAGAGTCCGTAAAACAAAAGAAAGGATGATGCAAAAAGGAATTGATGTTCTTCTAATTACTGATCCAGCCAATTTAAATTACCTTTCTGGCTATGATGGATGGTCATTTTATGTACACCAGATGCTTGTCCTCATTATTGATGAAGAAGAACCGAAATGGATTGGACGGGGTCAGGATGCCAATGGCGCAAAAGTGACGACATGGCTCTCGCACGACAATATTATCCCTTACCCAGATGAATATGTTCAGTCGGACATCTTGCATCCTATGGATTTCGTGGCCGATCGATTAAAAGAGTTAGGCCAGGAAAAGCGCTCGATTGGCGTAGAAATGGAAAACTATTATTTCACAGCCAAATGTTATCAACAGCTCACAAAGGGATTACCGAATGCCACCTTTTTAGATGCTTCTTTATTAGTCAACTGGGTTCGGCTAATCAAGTCGGATACAGAAATTGAATACATGAAGCGGGCAGCAAAAATCGTAGAAAAAGCAATGCAGGCAGGGATCGATTTGATTGAAGAAGGCGTAAGAGAATGTGATGTGGCTGCCAAGATATTTTATACACAAATTACTGGAACAGAAGAGTTTGGCGGGGATTATCCTTCCATCGTACCGCTCCTGCCATCCGGAGAAAAAACGTCGACACCCCATTTAACTTGGACAGATGAACGATATAAAAATGGCGATGCAGTGATTTTGGAAATTGCGGGCTGTTACAAAAGATATCATTCACCGCTCGCAAGGACCGTTCAGATCGGTACACCAAAGGAAGAAATGAAAACCCTTTCAAGTGTTGCCGTGGAAGGCATAAATGCTTGCTTGGAGATGATTCGCCCGGGCATTGCATGTGAAGAAATTGAAGAAACATGGAGAAAAACCATTGAAAAAAGTGGATTTGTGAAAGATTCACGACTTGGATATTCAATGGGACTGAATTATCCACCTGATTGGGGCGAACACACCATGAGTATTCGAAAAGGTGATAAAACAATCCTGCAGCCAAATATGACTTTTCACCTTATACCAGGATTATGGTTGGACCATTACGGTTTTGAAGTAAGTGAGTCGGTCCGGGTTACCGAAACCGGATGCGAAACATTTGCCAATGTCAACAGAGATTTGACGCTAAAGGGGCATCAAATGACGAAATAATGTGGGGGAGGTGAACAACCCGATGCTTATTTTTACCGAAAAGGAATTAAAACAATATGTCCAAATCAATCAAGATGCAATAAAAGTAGTGGAGGATGCCTTTACTAAACTGTCCAGTAATAAAGTGATAATGCCACCAATCATGAGAGTGGACATTGAGGAACAGAATGGCGAAGTTGATGTGAAATCAGCTTATATCAAGGACAAAGAAATGTTTGCGATTAAAATTTCTTCCGGCTTTTTTAATAATTATCAGCTAGGCTTACCAAGCGGGAACGGCATGATGATTTTAATCAGCACACAGACTGGTGTACCTGAAGCTATTCTTTTAGATAATGGGTACTTAACCGAAGTTCGTACTGCCGCTGCAGGTGCAGTAGCCGCTAAATATCTGTCTAAAGAATCTATTGAAACCGTAGGTGTTATTGGTGCCGGCAGCCAGGCAAGATTTCAACTCAGGTCGTTAAGTCTTGTAAGGAATGTTAGCAAAGTATTGGTTTATGCTCGCTCCGCGGAACGCGCTCAAGCATTTGCAGCTGAAATGGCCGCAGAATTGGGAGTTGAAATCACAGCGGTGCCTGATGCGGAAACTGTCGTAAAAAACAGTGATACCGTGATTACTACAACCCCGACAAAAGAACCGCTAATTAAAGCAGACTGGCTCCATCCTGGACTACATATTACAGCAATGGGTTCGGATGCGGAACATAAACAAGAATTAGAAGCTGAGGTATTGGCGAAAGCGGATCTGCTGGTTTGTGATACAAAAGCTCAATGCGCCCGTTTAGGGGAATTACATCATGCACTAGCGAGAGGTGTACTTACAGAGAACTCGCAAATTATTGAATTGGGTGAGCTTACTTCCTTGCAGGTGGAAGGAAGAACAAGCGATGAACAAATTACAGTTTGTGATTTAACAGGTACAGGTGTACAGGATACAGCGATTGCCTTGTTTGCCTATCAAGAAATGAAGAAGAGAAATTTAGGATTAAACATTGAGGGCAGCAATTTACTAATAAAAAACTAATTGAGGAGTGGTTAATATGACAAACAAACAACCAAAAATGGGAACACAATCAGTATGGGCAGGAGAGAAAGATTATTTAGTACATGGCGCAACACAAGTTCCAGTTGTATTAAGTGTCGCTTATGGCTATGACGATATGGATGAATGGTATGATGTGGCAATTGGCAAGAAAAAAGGTCATATCTATGGACGTAATACAAATCCAACTGTTCAAGCATTTGAAGATAAAGTCAAAATCCTTGAAGGTGCAGAAGCTGCAACAAGTTTCTCAACAGGGATGGCAGCGATCAGCAATACACTTTCTACCTTTTTAGTACCTGGTGACCGCATTGTATCAATTAAAGATACATATGGCGGAACAAATAAAATCTTTACTGAGTTCCTGCCGCGCCAAGAAATTGAAGTGGCTCTATGTGAAACAGGAAACCATGACCAAATTGAACGTGAAGTTGCCAAAGGCTGTAAAATTTTATATTTGGAAACACCAACAAATCCAACCGTGAAAATTACCGATATTGAACGTATGGCAAAAGCAGGCCGAGCGGCAGGGGCGCTTGTTGTCGTGGATAATACCTTTGGAACTCCAATTAACCAAAATCCAATCGCATTAGGTGCGGATTTAGTCATTCATAGTGCGACAAAGTTTTTGGGTGGACATGCAGACGCGTTAGGCGGTGTCGTTTGTGGTTCTCACGAACTGGTTGAAAAAATCTACCATTTCCGTGAAATTAATGGAGCAACAATGGATCCAATGGCAGCCTATCTTATCCTGCGCGGAATGAAAACACTTCATTTACGTGTCCGCCAGCAATGTGAAAATGCGATGACCCTAGCAAAATACTTGGAGACAAAAGAAATGGTCGAGGCAGTTTATTATCCAGGTCTTGAAACACATCCAAACCATGATATTGCAAAGAAACAAATGAAAAACTTTGGCGGAATGCTTAGCTTTGCCGTAAAGGGTGGAGTAGATACCGTTCGCGACCTTCTTCCTAAATTACAATATGCCAACCGAGCAGCAAATTTAGGTGCGGTAGAAACAACAGTTGGACCGGCTCGTACAACAAGCCACGTAGAATGTACACCAGAAGAACGTGCAGCCATGGGAATTCCGGAAGGACTCATTCGAATCTCTTGTGGAATTGAAGACATCGAAGACATCCTTGCAGATTTCGAGCAGGCCTTCAACCATGTTGAAAGTATTTTAAAGGTTTAATAGCTTTCAATCCAGTTTTAGGAGGAAAACAACAGATGCCGGAACGTTACGATCACCCTACAGTAGTTCAAGCAAACGAGTTATCAGATAGGATTATTGAATGGCGGCGCCTGTTTCATCAACATCCCGAACTCAGTTTTCAAGAGTTCGGGACCTCAAAATTTGTTGCTGAAACGCTAAAGAAAATTGATGGATTAGAGGTTGAAACGGGTATTGGTGTAGAAACGAGTGTCGTAGCCACATTAACGCAAGGCGTGGGCCCTGTGATTGCCATCCGTGCGGATATGGACGCACTGCCAATTAAGGAAGAAAACACCCATCATTTTAAATCAGAAAATGAAGGAATCATGCATGCATGTGGTCATGATGCCCACACATCTATATTACTTGGTACAGCCCATCTTCTTGCAAATAAATTTAAAAAAGAAGAGTTGAAAGGAACTATTAAATTTATTTTCCAACCGGCTGAGGAAAGTACGGATGACAAAGGCCTATCAGGTTCGCCGTACATGGTTCAAGCCGGTGCTTATGACCAAGTAGATGCTGCGATTGCCCTTCATATGTGCCCATGGCTTCCTGTTGGGGCAGCACAAGTGAACGATGGATACAGCATGGCTAATGTCGATGTGTTTTCGGCGAAAATTTTTGGAACAGGTGGTCATGGCGCCTATCCAGAACTTGGAACGGATCCCATCTGGATGCTCGGGGTTGTCATGCAAGCATTGCATGGAATCGTTGCTCGTAAAATACCAGCATTGGAAGCTGGAGTCATCAGTATTGGTCAGATCCATGCGGGGACGGCAAGCAATATTATCCCAAATGAAGTGAATATCTCAGGAACGATTCGCAGCTATACACCAGAGGTCAGGGATTTATTGAGTGCCGAATTAAATAAGGCTCTCTCTGTGGTTGAATCGTTGGGTGGAAGTTTTACGCTCGATGTCGAAAGAGGAGAGCCGGCTTTATTCAATGATACTCGTGTGAACAGTTACTTATTAAAATCGATAGAAGAAATGTATCCAGAGTGCCAAATTGTAAGGCGTCCCTTTGGGATGGGCGGTGAAGATTTCGGCTATGTGACACAAAAGTTACCGGGAGCATTATTTTTCCTTGGAAGCGGCACAGCGGATGGAATCAAAAGAGATTTACATACTCCCATCTTTGATATTGATGAAAACAGCCTAGCGATGGGTGCAGCTATTCTAGCACAAACTGCTGTCCATTTTTTAAAAGATGAATCTAATTCACCAGTTAATAAGGAGGGAAAGGCACATGTCTCATAAACTAGCTTTTATCGGATTTGGTGTAGTTGGTCAAGGGTTAGCAGAAATTCTGCTTGATAAAAAAGAAGAATTGAAACAAAAAGAAGGCTTTGAAGCAACTGTAGTTGCTATTTCCGATTTTCTGAAAGGTTCCATCTATCATCCCAATGGTCTGGATTTAGAGGTCGTATTGAAAACCTTAAAAGAAACCGGGAATTTGGAAAACTATCCGCAGTCACCAGGATTAATCACTGGATGGAACAGCCTGCAAACGATTGTTGGTACAAATGCAGATACGATAATTGAAGTGTCATATACCGATGTAAAAACTGGCCAGCCGGCGATAGATCATTGCAAAGCCGCATTTGAAAGTGGAAAAAATGTTGTCATGACAAATAAAGGTCCGGTAGCTCTTGCTTATAAGGAACTATCAGAAATTGCTGAGAAGAATGGTGTTTATTGGGGATTTGAAGGCACCGTTATGAGTGGGACCCCATCTTTAAGAATGCCTATTGTTACTTTGGCTGGAAATGAAATTAAAGAAATTCGCGGTATTCTAAATGGTACGACCAATTATATCTTAACGAAAATGGAACAAGAAGGTGTCACCTATGAAGCTGCCTTAAAAGAGGCACAGGCGCTTGGCTATGCGGAAGCGGATCCAACTAGTGATGTGGAAGGTTATGATGCAAGATATAAAATTGTCATTCTAGCGAACTATGTCATGGGTATCCCGTTAAGCGTTGAAGATGTTTCTTGCAAGGGAATTACTGAGATTACATTAACCGACATTGAAGAAGCAAAGGCAGAAGGAAAACGATGGAAGCTGCTGGCTAAAGTCAAAAAGGAAAACGGAACGATTATTGCTTCCATCGCACCAGAAAAGGTGGATATCACGGATTCCTTAGCATCCATTGGCGGCGCAGTCAATGCGATTACATATGAGTGTGATTTACTAGGACCTGTCACACTAAGCGGGGCGGGAGCCGGAAAAACAGAAACAGGATTTTCACTTTTAATAGACTTGATTAATATCAACCGTGAACGTAAACCCGTAACTGTGTAAGGAATGGAACTTCCCTATGCTCAAGACGGAACCGGACAATTCTCAGGAGTCACTAATTAACGTTAATAAGAGAAGGGCGGGAATGATTATGTCAGTTCAAATGGCAGGAAAGAAGATGCTGCTTGGTGGAGAATGGGTGGGGCGTGACCAGATTATTGAAGTGCGTGATCCACAAGATAACAGCTTAATAGATACCGTTCCAGCTGCATCAGCTGAAGATATGATTCGCTGTATTGAGGAAGCTAAGGAGGGTGCAAAGCTTGCCGCAGCCATGCCCATCCACGAGAGAATGAGAATCCTCAATGCAGCAGCGGATTATATTGAAATGCATCGAGAAAGATTTGCTGTTACCATCTCAAAAGAAGGCAGTAAAACAATCAGGGAAGCAACCAAAGAAACAACTAGATGTATACAAACCTTAAGAATCAGTGCAGAAGAGGCAAGAAGAATTAATGGTGAAACGATCTCCTTTGATCAAATGCCAGGAAGTGAAAACCGAATCGGGTATTACTATCGCTTCCCAATTGGTATTATTGGCGCAATCACTCCGTTTAATGATCCATTAAACCTTGTTGCACACAAAGTAGGACCAGCGATCGCATCTGGTAACGCGATTATCGTGAAACCAGCTACGGTGACTCCACTAAGTGCCCTATTGCTTGCCGAAGCCTTTGCACATGCAGGACTTCCTCCGAAAGTTTTATCCGTCATAACAGGTTATGGGCATGAGATAGGGGATGTTCTAGTAACCCATCCCGCCATACGAATGATTTCCTTCACCGGAGGACTGGAAGCGGGGGAAAACATCGTTCGAAAAGCAGGGTTAAAGAAAATTAGTATGGAGCTTGGATCCAATTCCCCAGTGATCGTATTGGAGGATGCTGATCTAGAAGAAGCAGTCGAATCAAACGTGTCCGGTGCGTTTTGGGCAGCGGGTCAGAATTGCCTTGGTGTGCAGCGTCTCTATATTCAAGAGAGCATCATGTCTAGTTTTCAAAAAAAGTTCGTCACTCGTACGGAGCAATACATTATCGGTGATAAACAAGTACAAGAAACGGATATGGGTCCGCTAATTAATGAAAAAGAAGCGAAGCGTGTGGAAGCTTTAGTGAATGAAGCTATTGAAAAAGGGGCCAAGCTACTGACGGGCGGTCATCGACAGGGTGCTTTTTATACTCCTACTGTCCTAACCAATATTCCTGAAAATTGTAGAATCGCTAACGAAGAAATTTTTGGACCGGTTGTTCTTCTTTATCCGGTACAGGATTTAGACCATGCCATTCAAGAATCTAACCGAGTTGATTTTGGTCTGCAAGCGGGGATTTTTACTAAAAATATTGAAAATGCCCACCAGGCGATTGCGCAAATGGATGTTGGCGGCATTATGATCAATGACAGCAGTGACTATCGAATTGATGCCATGCCGTTTGGCGGAGTGAAGAAATCTGGATTAGGCAGAGAAGGAATAAAGTTTGCCATCCAGGAAATGACCGAACCAAAGGTCGTATGCTTTAAGCTATCTGACCGATCATGATAAAACAATACAACTAGCGATTATGGGGGGGATTTTCTAATGTCATTTTCAACTATTGAATATAAAGAAAGAATTCGCAAAACAAAAGAGAGAATGATCCAAAAGGGAATTGATGTCCTTCTTATCACGGATCCAGCCAATATTAATTACCTATCTGGCTATGATGGATGGTCATTTTATGTCCATCAGATGCTCGTTCTAATCGTTGATGAAGATCAACCAATGTGGATTGGGCGAGAAATGGATGCTAATGCAGCAAAGGTAACCACATGGCTCTATCGTGATAATATCATTCCTTATCCAGATGAATATGTGCAATCGGAAAGTAAACATCCGATGGATTTTGTCGCAAGTATTTTACGGGAAATTGGTCATGATAATCGCTCCATTGGTGTTGAAATGGAAAACTATTATTTTTCAGCTAAGTGCTATGAACAGCTGAAAAAAGGTTTAGTGAATGCCACTTTTACTGATGCCACCTTACTAGTAAATTGGGTGCGCCTCATAAAGTCGGATGCTGAAATCGCATATATGAAAAAAGCTGCAATCATCGTTGAAAAAGCAATGCAGGCTGGCATCGAGTTGATTCAGGAGGGTGTCAGAGAGTGTGACGTGGCTGCAAAAATTTTCTATACTCAAATCACAGGAACCGAGGAATTTGGCGGTGATTATCCTTCCATTGTTCCTTTGCTGCCTTCAGGTGAAAAAACTTCTACTCCGCATTTAACTTGGACCGATGACCGTTATAAAGATGGGGACGCTGTTATTTTAGAATTAGCGGGTTGCTATAAAAGATACCATTCGCCATTGGCACGGACCGTTCAGATTGGAAAACCGAAGCCTGAAATGGAAACCCTTTCAAAAGTTGCCGTCGAAGGGATCAATGCTTGTTTGGAGATGATCCGTCCAGGTATTGCTTGTGAAGAAATTGAAGAAACTTGGAGAAAAACGATTGAAAAAAGCGGCTTTGTAAAAGAATCGCGTCTAGGATATGCGATGGGTCTGAATTATCCACCGGATTGGGGCGAGCATACAGTGAGCATACGAAAAGGGGACAAAACGATTTTGCAGCCAAACATGACTTTCCACCTCATTCCAGGATTGTGGCTTGATCATTATGGCTTTGAAGTAAGTGAGTCGATTCGAATCACAGAAAACGGCTGTGAAACCTTTGCCAATCTTCCAAGGAACCTGACATTAAAGGAATTTGTTTAGCGAGTGGAATTTAATAAAGGGGATGGTGCATGTATGAAGAAGGCTACAATGGCGACTGCAATTGGCAATCTTGTTGAATGGTATGAATACGGTATTTATAGTTATACTGCAGCAATTATCGGATCCCAGTTTTTTCCGGAAGGGAGCGGTACAACTGCTTTACTTTACGCTTTTGCGGTGTTTGCCATTTCGTTCTTCTTTAGACCATTGGGAGGCTTGATTTTTGGATCAATTGGTGATCGCTTGGGTAGAAAGAAGATATTGGTCATAACCATTATGCTTATGTCACTGTCAACAGCTGCCATTGGTCTGGTTCCACATTATGGAACCATTGGTGTAACGGCAACAGTGTTGCTCATCATTCTACGGATTGCCCAAGGGTTGGCTGCAGGCGGGGAATATACAGGTGCTTCTGTTTTTATGAATGAGTCTTCTCCTTCAAATCGCCGGGGATTATTCACTAGTTTACTTGAATCAGGATCTTTGTTGGGGTATATCATCGGATCTGTTTTTGTCGCTATTCTTACTTCTATTCTAAGTACTGAAGATATGGCAAGTTGGGGCTGGCGGATCCCATTTATTTGTTCACTGCCATTAGCGTTAGTAGGTATGTACGTCAGAACGAAAATTGATGATACGCCAACATTTATAAAAATGAAGGAAGAAAACACCTTATCAAAGAATCCTCTCAAAGAGATGTTCTTAACAGCACGAAAACCTTTAGTGATCTCATTTTTAGTAGTGGCGTTCGCAAATGGAGCTTATTATACATTATTGACCTATCTTCC
>Ga0182747_1003567_pt1 | contig 10424 bp, 10 predicted proteins | sample eDN3rd30CBELigBY_FD_128526 | JGI IMG/M metagenome (GOLD analysis project Ga0182747, IMG submission 128526) | Enriched backyard soil microbial communities from Emeryville, California, USA - eDNA 3rd pass 30_C BE-Lig BY (version 2) (version 2) | ecosystem: Environmental > Terrestrial > Soil >...
CAAAGTATTCAACATAAACGAAATCATCTTATTCATGCGGTGTGTGGCGCTGGTAAAACAGAAATCCTCTTCCCGGCTGTTCTTTATGCATTAAATCAAGGGCTACGGGTCTGTATTGCGACACCTCGAACAGATGTCGTGCTTGAACTTTTTCCTCGGTTCCAACAAGTGTTTCCGAATACAATCATCCACGCTCTATACGGAAACGCTCCTCAACAAACCGGCAATCCACAGTTAGTTCTTTCAACAACACATCAACTATTCAGGTTCGAACATGCTTTTGATGTCGTCATTGTCGATGAAGCAGATGCCTTTCCATACACCTTCGATAAAGCTTTGCAAAAAGCTGTAGTGAAAGTAAAAAAAGAGTATGCGCCACTTGCTCTCGTAACCGCTACACCTTCTCCGGAAATTTTAGTGAAAATGAAAAAAGAAAAATGGGGCTACTCCTTTATTCCAAAAAGATATCACGGACATCCGTTGCCTGTACCACGATACAAATCTCTTTGGTCTTATGATAAGGCCATTCAAAAGGGGAAACTCCCTAAAAAGCTTTCTCAATGGACAAAAGATAAATTGGATAAAAACGAACCATTTTTGATCTTCTTCCCCACTATAAAGTTAATGAAACAAGCGATTCCATTATTTCAACAAGTAAATGAAAGTATCCTCAGTGTCCATGCAGAGGATGCAGAGCGAAAAGAAAAGGTATTAAAGCTTCGTAACGATCAAATACCTGGACTTCTTACCACAACGATCCTTGAGAGAGGAATCACAATCAAAAACGTACAGGTTGCTGTTGTAGGAGCGGAATCTAAAATCTTTACATCTAGTGCACTTATTCAAATAAGTGGCCGGGTTGGACGAAACGTAGAATTTCCAACAGGGGATATTGTCTTTTTTCATCACGGAATTACGGCGGAAATGGATGAAGCTCGCAATGAAATTATCAGACTCAATCAAGAAGGGGTTGGTATTAATGAAACGTTATGAAGTGAGGAATTGTCTGCTATGCAATGGTTCACTTGGTGAACAGGTCACTTGGAAAACTCTTTTAACGAACGAGTATCCGAGAACAATCTGTGTTGAGTGTGAAGATAAATTTGAATCCATTGAGAATCAACCCAATCAACCACTATTTTCGCTTTATAAATATAACGAACAAATGAAGGACTTCTTACATCGATACAAATTTATGCACGACGTTATGTTAGCAAAAGTTTTTAGACAACCAATACATCAATTCCTATCCAAGAAAAAGGAAATCATTGTCCCCATTCCGATGCATCCTCAAAAGTTAAAAGAGCGAACCTTTCCCCATGTCGATACGCTATTAAAGGAAGCCAACATTCCCTACAAGCATTTCCTTGAAAAAATCACCACCGATTCGCAATCATCCAAATCGCGCCAACAAAGATTAAACGCATCGCAAATTTTCGCTTTAAAAGAAAATGAGAACCCTCTTAATAAGGAAATTATTTTAGTCGATGATATTACGACAACAGGAACGACCCTCCAACATGCTAAGAGAATTTTACTAGAAGCAGGGGCTAAATCTGTGACTGCTTTTACATTAATTAAAGGGTAAAAATTAAGTTTTTATGAAACGGAATTAAGAAATTTCAAATTCTGCCGATGATTTGAGTGAGAACTTTTATTCAATTATATATATATGCGAAAAATATGTTGTGGAGGGAATGTGCATGGCTGAATTACGAAATTGCCCGAGCTGTGGAGGGGTTTTTAATTATACAGGAGTCAGAGATGTATGCCATAAATGCGGACAAATCGAGGAAGAAAAATATGAAATAGTTTATCGCTTTTTAAGGATGCGCGAAAATCGTGCAGCAACGATAGAAAGAATAGTAGAAGCAACTGGTGTAGAAGAAGAATTGCTACACAAATGGGTTCGCAAAAAACGCCTTCACCCGGCACTATTCCCCAATTTAGGATATCCCTGTGATAACTGTGGCAGATTGACGAAACAAGGTAAATTATGTATTCAATGTGTTAATGGATTCAAGGAAGACTTGGATAAATTAGAAGCGATTAAAGAATTTAGAGAGAGTGTACAGCAACAAGAAAAACGAACTTATCTATCAGATAAAAAATAAAAATAGTTAATACTCACATAATGCTTAAAATTACTATCAATTGTCATACTAAAAACAATTATAATAGTGAAAAAGCATTAAATGTGAGTTTTTTCAATCATATTGTTAAATATTTTGCGATGAAACCGAAATTAACTATAGTTATAAAATTGCAAGGAGGGATTATAGTGAAAATAACTTCATTTGGGATGAATTCAGTAAATCCATATAATAAGCAACAAAAAAATTTAAAAGCAGCCGAAAGTAAAGGGGCACCTTCAACGGATAAAATCGAAATCTCTTCTGCTGCAAAAGAGATGTCTACTTCATCAACATATAGTGCTGAGCGTGCGCAAAAACTTCAAAAGCTAAAAGAGCAAATTCAATCAGGTGAATATCAGGTTGATGCTCAAAAAGTAGCAGAGAATATGCTGAAATACTATCGCAAGTAATATTCGTAAGTAAAAATATTTTATAAAAGGAGCTCGAAACCGTGTCTGTCCAACCCATCATTTCCATTTTAGAGAAGCTTGAAAAAATGCATAAGAGTTTACTTGAGTTGGCTTATAAAAAAACAGAGCTTGTAAAAAAGGGTGACATGGATGGTCTCCAAGGAATTATAAAAAATGAGCAATCTCATGTAGCAGCAATCGAAGTGCTTGAGAAACAGCGTCTGCAACTGGTATCGGATTACCTTCGAGCAAAAGGAATTGCTCTTGCTGACACGCCTACTGTCGCTCATGTAATCGAAGCAGCTGAAATAGTGGAAGAACGACAAAAATTAGAAAAAGTAAGTAAGAGTATAATCTCTGTAATTAGCGATTTACGTAAACAAAATGATTTAAATCAACAGCTTGTTTTTCAATCACTGAAGTTTGTCAATATGACATTAGATATGTTGAGACCACAACCAGATCAGTTTAATTATTCTGGACAGCAAGGTAGCGATCAAAAACCATCAGCGAAAAAGTCAATATTTGATTCACAAGCTTAAATTTGGAGTTGGCAAGAGCAGCTTCAAACAATACATAAAAATCTAACAATATATTAAGAGGAGGAGTCTTCATGCGCTCCACATTTATGGGATTAGAAGCAAGTAAGCGCGGTTTATTTGCACAACAAAGTGCTTTATATACAACAGGTCACAATATTTCAAATGCAAACACGGAAGGGTATACTCGTCAACGTGTAAATATGACACCAACATTAGGATATCCTGGTATTGGGCTGGACTCACCGAAAACGGCTGGATTTATTGGAACAGGAGTAGAAGTAACTGCTGTACAACGTATCCGTGATGACTTCACAGATAAGCAATATCGCCAAGAAACAAATAAATTAGGATATTGGCAAGCAAAATCAGATACGATTACTCAAATGGAAGATATTTTAAATGAACCTTCTGATTATGGATTGGCCCAAACATTAGATCAGTTTTGGAACTCCTTACAAGATTTAAATGTCAATCCAGAAGATGGAGGAGCTCGCGCGGTAGTGATTCAACGAGGAATTGCTGTTGCAGATTCGTTTAATTATATGTATAACTCACTTTCTAAAGTAAAAGAGAACACAGCGAAAGAAATCGGAGTTCTATTAAAAGATGCGAACTCAATCTTGGAGCAAATTGCTAGCTTAAATGGACAAATACAAGCGATTGAACCAAATGGCTACATGCCAAACGATTTATATGATGCTCGTGATAGTTTGTTAGATCAATTATCAACTTATTACCCTATTGAAACAACGAAAGTTCCTTCTGGAGGGAATGCATTAGCAATTGCGGAAGGTGCAACTACTGTTTCACTAAAACTTAACGATGGTACAACAGTAAAATTAGTAGATGGAAACGAATATGTACAATTACGTAATTCGGGAGAAAGTGCTACAGATGGTCAAACACCAGCAGGAATGGTAACAGGACTTCATATTGTGAAAGTCAATAGTAATGGTACAGAAACATTCCTAAGTAATGATTGGTCCTCAACACGGAAAACTGTGAACGATATTAATAACTTTAGCACGCTAGGTAAATTTAAGGGGCTAGTAGACTCCTATGGTTATTCAACAGATGGTAGTGGAGATGCAAATACGGAAAAAGGTCAACTACCAGACATGATTAATAAGTTAAACTTAATGGCGCAATCGTTTGCAACAGAATTTAACAAACTTCATAAGGATGGTACGGATTTAACTGGAACAAGTGGTGAAGTATTTTTTGTTCAAAATGGAACGACTGATGAAACTGGTATTACTGCAGGAAATATTTATGTAGCACAAAATTTGATTGATGATCCAAATCTTATTGCAGCATCTGATTCCGATCCTAATCCAGGGAATCCAGAACCTGGTAATGGGAAGCAAGCATTAAAACTAGCAAATATGAAATTTAGCGGTTTATCAGAATTAGAAGATATTAGTGTCCAAACCTATTTTGAAGGTCTAATTGGTCAACTAGGTGTTGATGGGCAACAGGCAGAACGCCTTGCCTATAACGCGCAAACTTTACAACAAGCCGTTGAAGAACGTCGAGATTCAGTAAGTTCAGTCTCATTAGATGAAGAAATGACAAATATGATTACATTCCAACAAGCTTATAATGCCAATGCTCGTATGATTACCGTGATTGATGAAACATTAGATAAAATTATCAATGGTATGGGTCGAGTTGGTTTATAGTAGGAGGTTAAATAATGCGTGTAACACAGTCAATGCTCTCAGGAAACTTGCTCCGTAATTTATCGAACAATTACTCTAAGCTAGGTAAACTCCAGGAGCAAATTAATACAGGGAAAAAAGTAACTCGTCCTTCTGATGATCCGGTCGTTGCGATGAAGGGAATAAGTTATCGAACTGAACTTAATAATGTTGAACAATTTTCTCGTAATATTGGAGAAGCTTATAACTGGTTAGATACTACAGATGATACATACGATAAAATTGGCTCAGCATTGCAACGAGCTAATGAACTAATGGTTCAGGCTTCTAACGATACTTCAACTACAGATGACCGAATGGCAATAAATAGTGAATTACAGCAATTAAGAGAGCATATCCAAAACCTTGCAAATACTAAAATCGGAGATAGATATATTTTTAGTGGTACAAAAACAACAACAGCTCCTTATCAAGAGGGAGTAGGTTATGATACAAATATGAGTGATCCATCATTCCAAAAAACAATCGAAATTGAAGTATTTAATGGTATTAATTTACAAATAAATTCAACACCAATTGCTATGTTTAAAGAGATTGATCAAATGTTTGAACAAATTAGTACAGATATTAGTTCAGGTAAAGCTGGTTCTGAATTATCGGCGCATATAACTACTATTGATAATAATATGAATAAATTATTAACAGAGCGTGCAGATATTGGAGCTCGACAAAATCGAGTGGAATTAATGGATTCTCGACTACAATCTCAAGAGATTATTGCTACAAAACGAATGTCAGAGAACGAAGATATTGATTACGAAGAAGCAATTGTTGAAATGACGACACAAGAATCAATTCTTCGTGCTGCATTATCTGTTGGGGCACAAATCATACAACCAACATTAGTTGATTTTATAAATTAATTTTAAGGCGTTTGGACAAGTTCCAAACGCTTTCTTTGAAGGGAGAAAAAGAATGAATATCCCAAAATTACAACTCCAAACCACCAAAGCTCAAATTGGCCTTACTACTCAAAAACCAACCCAGGAAATAGAACAGCCAAAAGCCAACCTTGATCTTCAACAACCAAAAGCGAAGATGGCAATGGAAACGACAAAGTCCGAGCTTTCTATTGATTCCGTAGAAGCAAGGGAAAGCTTAGATTTAAGAAGTTCCCGCAGTCGTACAGCGGAAGTAGCTCAGTATAGTAAGCAACAATTAATGGAAGGACTTGCAAGAAGAGCTCAAGAGGGCGATGAGTTAATGAAGATTGAAAACGGTGGAAGTCCTATCTCAGAACAAGCGAAAAGAAGATGGAAACAGCCTTATTCAAGTATAAACATTCAATTTCTACCCCAAGCTGGTAGCATAAAAGTAAACTTTGAACCTGGAACAGTAGATATTAAAATCCAACCTCAGAAAGTAATCAACAATACAACTATCAACAAACCAATTCATAACTATACACCTGGTAAAGTAAAGGTGGATTTAATACAAGCACCGTCATTACAAATTGATTGGATTATCTAAAAGGAGTAAATAAAATGAAATTGAAAACAGCTTATATGGGAGAAGTAGAAATAGAAACGAAAAATATACTAAAGTTTGAACACGGAATACCAGGCTTTGAGAAGGAAAAGGGATTTGTTTTATTACCTATAGAAGAAAATAGTATTTTTCAAGTACTTCAATCGGTCCGAACTGAGAGTCTAGCTTTCATTATTACAAGTCCCTATGCCATTACAGAAAACTATAATTTAGAACTTGATGAATCTATAATAAGGGCTCTAGAGATAAAAAATGAAAATGAAGTGGCTGTTTTTGCAATTGTTTCATTGAAAGATACGCTAGACAATTCAACCGCCAATTTAAAAGCGCCCATTATTTTAAATACAACAAATAAAAAAGCAAAACAACTAATTTTAGATAAACAAGCTTACTCGATTCGCCATCAACTGTCTTTGGAAAGTACAAAGGGGTGAAGTCATGTTAGTGTTATCTCGTAAAGTAGGAGAAACCATTTGGATTGGTGAAGATATTGAAATAGTCATCTCAGAAGTAAAGGGAGAACAAGTGAAAATAGGCATTCGTGCTCCCAGAAACATTGAAGTAATTAGAGGAGAATTGCGTAAGGATATATCCGATTCAAATACAGAGGCAGTAATAAAAGATCTAGATTTATTTAAAAATATGAAAAAATAATTTTTTATTCAATAAAAAACTATTAAAGAATTATTAATTCCTCCGATATAAATAGTGTAAGCAGGAAGCCAAGTTCGGCTGGCTCGGATTTCCTGTATACATATTAAAACAAAGCTCACAAGGAAGTGAGCTTAACATTCCAAGGAGGAATTAACAATGAGAATTAATCACAATATCGCAGCATTAAACACATATCGTCAGTTTGGTGCAGCTAATGCAGAACAAACAAAATCAATGGAGAAATTATCTTCAGGTCTTCGTATCAATCGTGCTGGAGATGACGCAGCTGGTTTAGCAATCTCTGAAAAAATGCGTGGACAAATCCGTGGTTTAGACATGGCCTCAAAAAATGCACAAGATGGTGTTTCCTTAATTCAAACAGCTGAAGGTGCATTGAATGAAACACACAGTATTCTTCAACGTATGCGTGAATTAGCTGTACAATCTACTAATGACACAAATACTGCTGATGATCGAGCTGAACTTCAAAAAGAAGTTACACAACTTAAAGAAGAAATTGATCGTATTGCAAACAATACAGAGTTTAATACTCAAAAGTTGTTAAATGGAGATTTGAGCGCTAAAACGTTTAAAGATGATTCAGCTACTGTAACAAGCAAGACCGGTGATTTCGCAGTAACTGTCTCTACTACAGGTATTGGGAACGGTACTGCAGGTGACGGTGTAGTAACTGCTGATGATACATTTGTTATTAAGATTACAGAATATGATGCAACAAATGACCAATATAAATACGAGATTACATCAGAAGCCGCTGGTACTACTGTTGCTGGGGCTGCTCCTTTAACTAATGCAGCCGCTCAATCAATTACAGTTGGCGGTGGCGTAGATGTAGACGTAGATGTGGATAAGATGAAAGTTGGAGATTCATTTACAGTAGTTACTCGTAAAGAACAAAATGATGCAGGTGGTGTGTCTGGAGAATTGACATTCCAAATCGGTTCAAACTCCAACCAAACTTTAAACGTTGGAATTGACTCAATGAAAACAGCAGACCTTCACATCAGTAATGTAGATGTTTCCTCTGCTCAGCAAGCGACGGCAGCTATTTCTTCTCTTGATGATGCAATCAAAAGTGTGTCTGCAGAACGTTCTAAGCTTGGAGCTTATCAAAATCGCTTAGAACATACAATTAATAACTTAGGAACATCTTCTGAAAACTTAACAGCAGCTGAGTCTCGCGTACGTGACGTAGACATGGCGAAAGAAATGATGAACCAAACTAAAAACTCAATTCTTTCTCAAGCTGCTCAAGCTATGTTGGCTCAAGCTAACCAACAGCCACAAGGTGTTTTACAACTTTTACGTTAATAGTTTTCAGATTTATAAAAGGAAAAGTAGGGCCTGGGACTTTCTAGGTCCATTTTTTCTATAAATATTATAGGTATAAGTACCTATAATCGATCTGTTGTATAGATAATTTTTACCTAATTATATATAATGGATATAATAGGTGATATAAACCTTGTTATCTTTGATAAGGGTAAACCTATCGAAAGGTAGGGACGCAAAGATATGGGTCTAATGTTCGGTAGAACAATGATAGCCGGTTGCCGAAATCAATTGACTTATATATTGTTTCGGGCCAAATAAGCTATCTCCTACCGAAATAGTTTATTTATTTAGAAGGGAGTTGATTAAGAGAGGGATGACGTAAAATTAGTCTGGATAGGGTTTTTCATATATTTGAAATTTTAGGAGGGTGAATAGTGAGTCTGCATAGAAATAAAACTATTTTAATAGTTACAATAATTATATATTTTTTAATGTTAATAGTTCCTTATTTTGAGTCTGTACAAGCAGAGGATTTGAATCCGGATCTATCTGGGGGAAACTTAGTGAATAACGGATTTGAGTCAGGGGACTTAACCGATTGGAACATATTGAGCAAAACTGATAGTATTGATGTAATTGGCGCCGATAACTATACGTTCCCTTACAGTGGTAATTATATGCTAAGATTAGGGACAGCTTCACTTTCAAAGGATGTAAGTCAGCCAATGGGGAATAATAGTGTCTATCAAGACTTTATTGCAAAAAATCCAAATTTAACATTTCATTATAACGTTTTTACGTTTGATTACACTGGTTATGATGAATTTCAATATAAACTTGAACGCCTTGATACGGGGGAAGTTATAGCTAATTTTACTCAAGGTGGATGGGGACCTTCGGGAGACACAACTTTAAAAAATACTGGATGGCAAACTGTAAGTCTCGACTTATCGAATTATATTGGGAAGCCATTAAGATTAACTTTTAATGGAGCTGGTACTAAGGATACGTTGTTTCCTATGTGGGCTTACATAGATATGGAGAAAACTGATAATTTAGTCGGTTCTATCTTAATAGATCAATCTGTAGCTAACATGAGTATAACTGAGGGGGGACAACCCATAAGTTATCAAATATCGTTATCTAAACAACCAACAAATGATGTTGTTATTAATATTATGGAAGATGCTAATACTCAAGTGTCTATACAACCGAAGCAAGTTGTTTTTACAAAAGATAACTGGAATCAACCGATAACGGTTCAAGTCTCAGCTATTGATGATAATGTATATGAGGGAAACCATTTTGCAAAAATAAATCATAATGCTACAAGCGTTGATCCTAATTATAAAAGTGCATCCAAATCATTAACAATAAATGTAGGGGATAATGATACTGAAATTTCAGGCTATTATAGCGTGACCTCAACTGTTTCAACTGGAAAAGGTTCTGTTGAACCAGCTGCTCAAAAAGTTAAATTAGGCGACTCTGCGGATATTATTTTAAAACCTGATGAAGGTTATTTTCCTCAAGTTATGGATAATGGACTGAACGTTTCGGATTTTATTATAAATAATAAATATACTATTACTAACGTAAATAAACACCATAATGTAGTAGTTTCATATATTCCTAAAACCCCACCAAAAATTATTAAAACAGTGCCTCTAAATAGTGAAAATAATGTAAGTGTGGATCAACCAATAACGATTATGTTTAATGATAATATTTCTGCTGGTACAGCATTTGATAATATCTCATTAAAAGACAGTGGTGGAAATGTTGTAGCCATTTCAAAGAAGATAAATAATAATATTTTGGAGATTAATTATTTAGAACCTCTAAAAACAACAACTAACTATACCCTTACATTGCCGAAAGACTCAATCCAAGACTCTTATAAAATAGGGCTTCAAAGTCAGTATGGTTTAACGTTTACAACGGTTAGTTCTTCAAATTCAGAGAATAGTGTTGAAAACATTATGTTTAAACCAGCAAGTATCACTATGGGACCAGGTGAAACTCAACAATTTATGTTAATTGCCCAGATGAGCGATGGAACTACAAAGGATGTGACAAGCTTAGCAACGTATACTAAGTCAAGTGGATATGTAACGGTGACAGGGGCAGATGGGACATTTAAGCTCTCAAGCGCCGCACCGATAGGACAAAAGATTA
>Ga0182747_1003568_pt1 | contig 10424 bp, 8 predicted proteins | sample eDN3rd30CBELigBY_FD_128526 | JGI IMG/M metagenome (GOLD analysis project Ga0182747, IMG submission 128526) | Enriched backyard soil microbial communities from Emeryville, California, USA - eDNA 3rd pass 30_C BE-Lig BY (version 2) (version 2) | ecosystem: Environmental > Terrestrial > Soil >...
ATTGAAGCAAAGCTGGATATTATGATTCAGTCTATTCAAAACTTATCTCGCTAAAGCTTAGAATAAAAGAGAAAATGATAGAATAGACAAAAAAATAGTAGTTTTTAATCCATTATCTGAAAAAATGAAAGGGTTTTCTATTGACAGAAATAGTTAAAGATGTTAAATTTACATTAACCGTTAGGAAACGTATTTGGTATTTAATTCAAATGATCGAATAATTATTGTTTGAGAGATTGATAGTAGAAATGCTTTATGCGCTTTTGAAATGGTAAATTTTACACATAGCTTTTGCAAGCTTATAGGAGGATTTTTTCATATGAAAAACGGTAAAGTAAAATGGTTTAATGCAGAAAAAGGATTTGGATTTATTGAAGCAGAAGATGGAAATGATGTGTTCGTACATTATTCAGCAATCCAAGTAGAAGGATTTAAATCATTAGAAGAAGGCCAAGACGTTTCTTTTGAAGTGGTTGAAGGAGCTCGTGGACCGCAAGCTGCTAATGTAACAAAATTATAATTGTCTATTATAAATTATCAGCTGCCATTCTTTAGAATGGCAGCTTTTTTGCATTTTCCCCCTAAAGCTAGATTCACGCCTCCTTCCTTAGAAATTGTTTGCTATAATAGAAAAAGTAGTTTGCTAGATGGCAAAAATACGAAAAGAATAGGAGGATATTTGTGAAATTTATTCATACAGCAGACTGGCATTTAGGCAAGCTGGTCCATGGCTTATATATGACGGAAGATCAGCGGCATCTATTGAATCAATTTGTCGGCCTGGTGAAAAGAGAAGAGCCGGATGCAGTGGTGATAGCAGGCGATTTATATGATCGTTCCATCCCTCCTCTTGATGCGGTGAATTTATTGAATGAGGTTTTATATACAATTAATGTGGAATTACAAACGCCGATTATTGCCATATCCGGCAACCATGACAGTGCAGAGCGCCTATCCTTTGGAAGCTCTTGGTATCAGCGCCATCAGTTTTATTTAAATGGAAAAATTGAAAACAGCTTTCAGCCAGTGGATATTAAGGGAGTCCATTTTTATTTGGTGCCATATTGTGAGCCAGCAATGGTGCGCCAATATTTAGGAGAGGAAAAAATTGTCTCCCATCATGATGCGATGGAGGCGATTGTTCAAAAAATTACCGAACAAATGGATCAGACGGTGCCTAATGTCCTAGTAGGCCATAGCTTTGTATTAGGGGGAAAAACAACGGATTCCGAGCGTGTTTTATCTGTTGGCGGTACGGGATGTGTAGGCGCAGAATTATTTTCCCCTTTTACGTATACAGCATTAGGCCATCTGCATAGTCCTGATGCTCTAAACCATGCTTCGGTGAAATACTCTGGTTCGCTAATGAAATATTCTTTTTCAGAAGCAAAACAAAACAAGTCAGTCTCCATTATTGAAATAGCGGAGGATGGAACGTTTGCCGAAACCTATCATTCCTTTACGCCCAAAAGAGATATGCGTGAATTGGAGGGCTATTTAGATGAATTATTGGATGCCAAATTTTTTGCCAATCAAAAGGTGGATGATTATTTAAAAATCACGCTTTTAGATGATGGGGCAATCGTCGATGCGATCAATAAGCTGCGCCAAGTATATCCAAATGTGCTTCATCTTGAACGAAAAAGGGATCATCTTGACCAAAAACAAAACAAGTCAATTAGCTCCAAAAAGGCAAAACAAAAAACGGAACTGGATTTATTTGCTTCTTTTTACGAGGAAATGACTACTTCTCCTTTTACAGAAGAAAAGCGTTTTATCATGGGAAAAATAATCGATGAATGCAGGGGAGAGGAGGATAGAAAGTGAGACCATTAAAGTTAACGATGCAAGCCTTTGGTCCATATGCCGAAAAAGAAGTGATTGATTTCACCGTGCTTGGCACTCGGACGATGTTTGTGATTTCAGGAAAAACAGGCTCTGGAAAAACAACCATTTTTGATGGAATCAGCTATGCGATTTATGGCAAAGCAAGCGGCGAGGATCGCAATGGTCCAGAACTAAGAAGCCAATTTGCCAAAGATTCTCTTCTTACAGAGGTGCAGCTGGAGTTTAAGCTTCGCGACAAGCATTATTTGATTATGCGCACGCCTCAGCAAGAAAAAAAGAAAGAACGAGGAGAAGGCTATCGCACCATTAATGCAACTGCCGAGCTGTATACATTGGCTGAAGATGGAGAAAAGCATCTTATGGCTTCGTCCGTTCGCGATGTCGAGGAAAAAATAAAAGAAATCATGCAAATTGACAGCAATCAATTTCGGCAAATTTTAATGATTCCCCAAGGCGAGTTTCGCAAACTATTAACATCTGACAGCAAGGAAAAAGAAGCTATCCTGCAAAAGCTGTTTCATACAGAAATGTATAAACAAGTGGAGGAAAAATTAAAAGAACAAGCAACTAGTTTGAAAAAGTTGGTAGAACAGCAAGTCTTTAAGCGCACCAATTGGCTGAAGCAAATAAAAAGCGTCTATCACAATGCTCTAAAGCAGGCGTTAATAGACACACCAGAAAATGATATTATGCTTTTGCCATTAGTAGAACAAGAAATAGAATTAATGGAACAGCATCTCCATGGCATGAAACAAGCAGTAGAAGAAACAAGCAAGAAGAGAGATCAAATAAAACAACAAATTTTTGATGGCGAGCATATCTTAAAGCAAATGGAGCTGCGGGATGCTCTGTATGCTAAAAAAGAAGAGCTGCTTGCCAAACAGGCGGAATATAAAGAAAAAGAAAAGATCGTGCAGCTGGCACAAAAAGCAGCTCTTTTAACACAACAAGAGGAGATATGTCATCATTTAAAACGGCAAATCGATAGAAGCGAAGAAAGCTTTGCGTTCGGCGAAACAAAAGAAGCAGAAGCAAAAGATATGGTAGTGCGCAGTGAACAGCAATTAAAAGAAGAAGAGCAAAAGGAACCGGCACGCAAGCACTTAATGGAGCAGCTTGCACATTTAAAATCGATCGAGGAGCATGTGGAGCTGTTTGCGGAAAAAGAAAAAAATCTTCTCGCAGCAGCACGCGATGTCACATCCTTGGAAACACAAAAGGCCGTTTTTGGGGAAAAGCAAACAGCATTAGAGGAAGAGCTTCGTCGCCTGCAAAAAGAGAAGCAGCAGCTTGATCGGGATCAAGTGCTGTTTTTGGAGAATAAAGAGCGATTGATGAATAAGCAGTATGTACTGGAAAAAATAGATAAATACCAGCTTGCTGCAGAAAAATTGGCTCGTTTAGCTGGCATCCTGAAGCAAAAAGAACAAGAGCGAGAGCAAATGCAGCGTCGTTATGAAGACAGTGTCAAGCTTTTCGAGAAACTGCAAAAAGATTCCCATGCGGCGCAAGCCTATCTTCTTGCTGCTACATTGGAGACAGATGCCCCTTGCCCTGTTTGCGGAAGCTGCCATCATCCGCAGCCAGCAGGAAAAAATGCTGGCAGCTTTGTGCAGGAAGCAGACATGGAAGCGGCAAAAAATGATATGGAGCAGCTTGCCGAAGAAAAGCTGCAAGCGGAAAATGCAGTCATGAAGCTGGTTACCGAAAAAAACTATGTAGAAGAGGAAAAGCAAGGCTGGATGAACGAAATTCAGCAGCATCTTCCTTCATTTTCTAGTGAAACCGCAGCCGTTTCTTATGAACAAGCAAAAATGGATGCCGAAAACATTCAACAAGAACAGCAGCGCCTAGAAGCTGGGCTGAAAAAACGGCAAAAAGCACAAGAGCTGCTGCAGCATATCGAAATCGAGCTAGAAAATATCAAAAAAGAACAAGAAAAAACAAATGAACGAATGCATGCATTATCAATTGCATTTGCCGAACAAAAGGCGGAACTAGACAATATCAAAAAGGCCATTCCTGAAGAACTTCGCGATATCACACGCTATCAGCAGGCGCTTTATAAAAAGCAACAAGAATTGTCGGGATTAGAGCAAGCCTTAAAAGCAGCGCAAAAAACAGTCGAAAAAGCAAAGGAAATCTGGCAAACCGAAAAAACAAAACAAAAAGAACTGCAGCTAGGCATCGTGGACTTAAAGGACCAGCTAACAAAAGAGCGCACCATTTTTCTCGAAAATATGCAACAGCAGGGCTTTCAGACATATAGTGCATTTATGGCTGCCAAATTGCCGGAGGCAGAAATGGAAGGTTTAAGCAAAAGCATTCAAAGCTATCGGGAAGAATACCGATCTATAAGCGATCGATATCAAGATTTAGCGGAACTGTTAAAGCACATACAAAAACCAGAAATGGATAGTTTAAAAAGTGAATTAGGTGCACTAGATGCTAGTTTGCAAAGCATGCAGCAGGAAAATACCAATCTTTTGATTCATTTAAAAGCAAATAAACAAATAAACAAAGAAGTGCTGGCGCTGAACGCCCAAATGAAAAAATTGGAAGAACAGTACAAACTAATCGGAAATTTAGCGGATATTGCAAGAGGGCAAAATACAAATCGCATCACTTTTGAACGATTTGTATTGGCAGCCTTTTTAGACGATATTTTACAGCAAGCCAACAGCAGGCTATTAAAAATGACCAGCGGCCGCTATCAGCTGATCCGAAAAGCCGACCGCTCCAAAGGCAATGTACAAAGCGGATTGGAGCTGTTAGTATTTGATCAATATACCGGACAAGAACGCCATGTGAAAACATTATCCGGCGGTGAAAGCTTTAAAGCCGCATTATCATTGGCCCTTGGACTTGCAGATGTGGTGCAAAATTACGCAGGGGGCGTTTCCTTGGAAACGATGTTTATTGATGAAGGATTTGGCACATTAGATCCCGAATCATTAGACCAGGCCATTGAAACCCTAATGGATATTCAAAGTACAGGAAGACTGGTAGGAATCATTTCTCATGTGCCAGAATTAAAAGAAAGAATGGAAGTCCGCCTAGAAGTAATCGCCGGACAAACAGGAAGCAAAACCGAATTTCATTTCCTTGCTTAATAGAAAAGAGGCATCCAATCAATTTGGATGCCTTTTTTGAGGAATTATTTGCGTCGCTGACGAAAAAATCAGCGCATTTGCTGCTTTTTCATAAAATGAATATTATGTGAAAAAATGGACCTAATTTTGTTGGGAAAAGTCGAAAAAAGGTGAGTTTAATAGGCAATTTTACATATTTTTGACTAGTTTTTTCTTCTTTTTAACCCTTTAAATGGAATAAAAGAATGTTTTTTCCATCATACCCATTTTTTATAGATAGTTTTGCCAACTTTTCCTCCTTAGAATAAATGATAGATAGACAGTCAGCAATCTATAAAAAGGGAGTTTACAGAAATGAAAAAGCAACTACTAACAATTGCGACCGCAACAGGACTAATCTTTACTGTTTTTCAAGGAAACGCAAGTGCACATGAAAAAAATTACAAGGTAAAGTCAGGCGATTCTTTATGGAAAATCTCGCAAACTCAAAATCTTACAGTAGCACAATTAAAAGAATATAATCAACTGACATCTGATGTAATCAAGATTGGCCAAAATTTAACGCTTTTGCCTATACATACTCATTATACAGTAGTATCAGGCGATTCTTTATCGAAAATAGCCAAAGCCAAAAATACTACTGTTGCCAAGCTGAAAGAAATCAATAACTTAAAAAGTGATGTTATTAAAATAGGGCAGTCTTTAATGATTCCAAGCACTAAAACTAAAACAACCAGCAGCACAGGAAGCACAGCAAGCAGTACAAAGACAACAACAGCGACTACATCCAAAGCAACTGCTGTTGTGGCAGAAGCGAAAAAATATATAGGCGTTCCATACGTATGGGGAGGCAGCGCACCATCTGGCTTTGACTGCAGCGGCTATGTCAATTATGTATTTAATAAAGTCGGCGTGTCGATTCCCAGAACAGTTGCGACAATCTGGAGTGCAACAAAAACCGTTTCTTCCCCAAAGGTTGGCGATTTTGTTTTTTATGAAACAGGGACAGGCCCATCACATGTAGGGATTTATATCGGCAGCAATAAATTTATCCATGCCGGAAGTTCTACAGGGGTAACCATTACCGATATGAGCAACAGCTATTGGAGCAGCCGCTACCTGGGGGCAAAAACGGCATTTTAAGCGAGAACTTCTTTCTATAGGTAACAGTAGCAGATATATATAGAAGGAAAGAGAATTTGTTATTAGAGAAAGAAGTTTTCTTATATATCTTAAAAGGGGAAAAACATTTGGCTCATAGACCGAATGTTTTTTTATTTTACGTCACCCATTCTCTAAAAGCATCTGTAAACTGTAAAAAGGACTTTTTTCCACAAAGATTAAAATTAGAAGAGAACAGAAAAAAACTTCTGATAGATTTTTGTAGGTTTTTGTAGTTGGTGATTTATATTAATAATTATGTATATCCACTGTAACATATAAAATAAAAAAAGGGGGACAACATATGAAAAAATATGGCTTAGCTATTCAAATATTAATTGCGCTTATGTTAGGTATTGCTGTCGGAGCAATATTCCATGGCAGTGAATTGCTTGTTAGCATTCTAACTCCAATTGGCGATATTTTTCTGCACTTAATTAAAATGATTGTTGTGCCGATCGTTGTGGCAGCACTAATTGTTTCGATTGCAGGAGTTGGAGATATTAAAAAGCTGGGAAGACTAGGCGGAAAGACAATTCTTTATTTTGAAGTTATTACAACAGTTGCCATTCTATTTGGTCTTCTTGTAGGAAATGTGTTCGAGCCAGGAATCGGCGTAAATCAAGATGGGCTGGAAAAGTCAGACATTTCCCAATATCAGCAATCTTCTGAAGCGACAAAGGACAGTCATGGGATTGGCGATATCTTAACACATATCGTGCCGACAAATGTTGTTGCCAGCATGGCAAACGCTGATTTATTGCCAATTATTTTCTTCTGTGTGCTATTTGGTTTAGGGGTAGCGGCGATTGGAGAAAAAGGAAAGTCGGTTTTATCTGTCACTGAAGGCGTGCTCGATGCGATGTTTTGGGTGACAAATCAAGTAATGAAGTTTGCTCCATTTGGCGTATTTGCCTTAATTGGAGTAACCGTATCAAAGTTTGGCATCAGCACATTGATTCCATTGGCAAAATTAGTGATTCTTGTTTACATTACGATGATTTTCTTTGTTGTAGTAGTGCTTGGGGTTGTAGCCAAAATAGCAAAAGTAAATATTTTTACATTGTTAAAAGTGTTAAAAGATGAATTAATCTTAGCATATAGTACTGCAAGCTCAGAAGCAGTATTGCCAAGATTAATGGATAAAATGGAGAAGTTCGGCTGCCCGAAATCAATTACTTCTTTTGTTATTCCAACAGGCTATACGTTTAACTTAGATGGATCCACGATTTATCAAAGCATTGCATGTTTATTTATTGCACAGATGGCAGGTATTGAACTTACCATTGTACAGCAAATTACTCTTTGTTTAGTATTGATGCTTACTTCCAAAGGAATTGCAGGCATTCCTGGCGCTTCTTTTGTTGTTATTGTTTCCACATTAAGCTCCATGAATATTCCAGTGGAAGGCATTGCCGTAATTCTTGGAGTAGACCGCATTATGGATATGCTTCGCACTGTTGTCAACGTAGTCGGAAATGCTTTAGCAACGATTGTAATGAGCAAATGGGAAGGCGAATTTGATGAACAGAAATCAAAAGAATATATTGCAGAAGTAAAAAGCTCTGCAAAAGAGAAAAAAGCAGCGTAAAAAGGGTGATGACCATCACTCTTTTTTCTTTTTGGCGCAGCGCTTTAGGCGTTCAGATAGCGGAGGCATTGAATTATGCTGCAACAATCGCTATACTAATGGCAATAAAAATGTGGGGGCTCCAATGAATTTACATAAATTGCTTCAATCCAATACATTAATTATCTTATTGATGGTTATTATGGTGCCGATTGCAGGAGAATTTAAATTTTTCCCTTTAAATGATCAGTTCAGAGTCAGTTTTGGACCAACGATTTTCTTTTTTTTATTGCTGTTTTTGCGGCAAAATAAAATTTTGCTGGCAGGCTTGATGACAAGTGCGGCAATCGGCCTTTTCCGTTTAATTTTGGACTGGTTTCAATTAGATTCCTTTGTTTTTGCCGAGGCTTTTGCGAAACGGCTGCCGGCATGCTTTTATTATTTTACATATGCTCTCTTTTTTTATTTATTAAAAGTGAAAAAACTCCAGCATCAGGTATGGATGATCGGATTATTCGGCATCTGCTTGGAGCTGATCAGCCAGGTTGCCGAACTGACCGTACAATATTATATGGTAGGGGCAAAAATTGCGGGCGGCTCTATTTTTCAAATTAGCATTATCGCCATTTTTCGCAGCTTTTTTGTCGTTTCTTTTTACAGCATGTTTGTGATTCATGAAGCAAGGGTGCGAGAAGAAGAAATCAAAAGTAAAAATGATCATCTATTATTATTGTTATCGAATTTATATGAAGAAAGCATTCATGTGAAAAAAACATTAAAAAATGTAGAAATCATTACAAAAGAATCTTATGAATTGTACCGTTCCCTAAAAAAAGGGAAGGTATCAGAGGAAGAGGCGAAAAAATTAAGCTATACTGCTTTAAAAATAGCAGGCGATATTCATGATATCAAAAAAGATAATCAGCGCATTTATGCAGGCATTTCTAAACTGATTACAAGTGAAAAGTTTTCGGAATATATGCAGCTGCAGGATTTATTGCATATTATCATAAACTCTAACAAGAAGTATGCGGATTCCTTAGGGAAAAAAATTGCGTTTACCCTAAAAGCAGAGGTATCCGATGATCTTTATGAAGCCTACTTTTTATTGTCGATTATTAATAATTTGGTCGCCAATAGTATAGAAGCAATTGAACAGATAGGAGAAATTGCCATATATGCCCATGAGACAAAAGAGCGTCTGTATATGGAAGTCATTGATACAGGCGTGGGCATTGAAGCAAAATATCAGGAAATGATTTATAAGCCTGGTTTTTCCCTTAAATTTAATGGAGAAGGAATTTCCTCGACAGGGATTGGGCTATCCTACAGCAAAGAGATGCTTGCGGGATATGGAGGTAGCATTGCACATGAGGCTGCCCCTAACGGAGGGACAAAATTTATGATAGAATTACCGAAAGAACGTTTAATGAAGGAGTAACTATATATGAAGTTTTTTTTAATAGATGACGATGAAGTGATTCGGTCGCTGCTGCGCCATATTATTGAGGATGAAGACTTGGGTGAAGTGGTTGGAGAAGCCGATAATGGCGAGGTGGTCACGAGCCAAGTGCTGAATTTTAAGCAGGTCGATATTGTCGTGATTGATTTATTGATGCCAGTGCGTGATGGCATTGAAACTATCCGTTCCTGGAATGGAGAATTTAAAGGGAAAACGATTATGCTGTCACAAGTGGAATCAAAGGAATTGATAGGGGAAGCCTATACGCTTGGCATAGAATATTATGTGACCAAGCCGATTAATAAAACCGAATTTTTGACGATTGCCAAAAAGGTAAGCCAAATTATTTCATTAGAAAAAACGGTTGAAAATATTAGACGCTCTTTAAATGGTGTTTTGGAAAACTCAGCGGGCGAAAAAACGGCAGAATCCTCTGGCAAGCAGTACAGCATCATAGAAGCGGTCGAATTTTTATTATCAGAGCTTGGCATTATTGGCGAAAATGGCAGCAAGGATTTGCTTGATATTATTCAATATTTATATCAGCATGAGGCAAAAGATACATTTGAAATGCATTTTCCGTCCATGAAAGAAATTTTCGAAGGCATTTCCAAAGAGCGAGTGGGCGAATCGGCATCGGCAATTGAGATTTTGCGGGAAACAAAAGCGAGCGAACAGCGGGTAAGAAGAGCGATCAACCAATCGATTACCCATCTGGCAAGCATTGGCCTGACCGATTTCACCAATCCAAAATTTGAAAATTACGCACTGAAATTTTTTGACTTTTCGATTGTCCGCAATAAAATGACTGAATTGAAAAATGATAAATCCAGTCATCATAAGCAAGTGAAAATTCATACGAAAAAATTTATCCAAGTATTATATTTTGAAGCAAAAAAACTTGTGCAGACGAACAGGCACGATCAAGACTAGGTCATTATCATTATAATATAATAAAAGCTTTGGCCGCATTGTTTAGGAATAGACAGCTGCGGCTTTTTAGTTGCACCAAAAGAGAATATCTTTTAGGATGAATAAATGTTTAGATAGTAAGTGCTAAAAGCAAAAGGAGTTTTATTTGTTGAAAAAGAAAAAAAAGCGTTATGGACCAATAATGATGATACTTTTGATTATGGCAGTGTTTCTGCTGGCATTTTGGCAGCGGCATCAAAAGCAAGAGCTCAGCAAAGTGCCGCTTCCTACAGAGCTCCATAAAACGGTCGTCAAAAAGCGCGATCAGCTGATTAGCCAAGCAGCAGATCGGGGAATTCAAGTAGTCATTGTCGAGGGC
>Ga0182747_1003572_pt1 | contig 10415 bp, 10 predicted proteins | sample eDN3rd30CBELigBY_FD_128526 | JGI IMG/M metagenome (GOLD analysis project Ga0182747, IMG submission 128526) | Enriched backyard soil microbial communities from Emeryville, California, USA - eDNA 3rd pass 30_C BE-Lig BY (version 2) (version 2) | ecosystem: Environmental > Terrestrial > Soil >...
AAGCACATCGGCCAGTTGCTGACGGTGGAGCTGCCCGCCGGCTCGGCCCAGCCCGCCCAGGCCCATCCCATCGAGATCATGGCCCGCGCCTACGCCCTGTAGGCGCCGCTGAGGAGTAAGACGCCATGCCCGCCAGCCAGCGCCAAGTCACCCGCGCCGACCTGCTGCCCGACGCCGAGTTCGCCAAGGTGCGCAAGGAGCGCCGCGCGGCCCTGCTGCCGGTCAAGCGGCTGCGGCGGATCGAGCTCGGCCCCGTCTGCACCTTCTACTTCGAGTGTTTCGACACCATGCTGTTCCAGGTGCAGGAGATGCTGCTCACCGAGAAGGGCGGGGAGGGGCAGATCGCCGACGAGCTCGCGGCCTACAACCCCCTGATCCCGCAGGGTCAGGAACTGGTCGCCACCGTCATGTTCGAGATCGACGACCCGATCCGCCGCGCCGCCCTGCTCGCACGCCTGGGCGGGGTGGAGGATCTGTTCTTCATCCAGGTCGGCGACACCAAGGTGGCCGGCGTGCCGGAAGGCGACGTGGAGCGCACCCGTGAGGATGGCAAGACCTCATCGGTCCATTTCCTACGCTTCCCCCTGGCGGCCGAGCAGATCGCCCTTTTCCGCGACCCCAAGACCGCGATCCTAGTGGGCTGCGACCACGAGAGTTACCGCCACCTCGCCGGCCTCAGCCCCGCCACGCGGGCGGAGCTCAGCCGGGACTTCAGCTAAGCTCCAAGGGCCGGATCGTGCGCCTCGACCAGCGCGGTATTGGCCGCCACCCGCCGCAGGTAGCCGAAGAAGGCCGCCCGTTCGGCGGCTGAGAAGCCGTCCAGCAACAGTTCCTCCCGCGCCAGCGAGGCGACGATGATGCGGTCATGCAGGGTCTGGCCGGTGGGCGTGAGCTGCAGCCGGATGCGGCGGTTGTCGTCCGGGTCGCCCCCCGCCGCCACGTGGCCGACCTGGATCAGGGCGTTCACCGCCCGGCTCACCGCCGATTTGTCGAGGCCGGACAGCTGGGCGATGTCCTTGGCGGTCGCGCCGGGGCGCCCGGCCAGCATGCCGATCACCCGCCACTCCATCACCCCCACGCCGTAGCAGCGCATATAGGCCTGGGATGCGCTCACCGAGACCCGGTTGGCGATGGAGACGATCAGGAAGGCGGCGTGATCGTCGGGCTCGATTCTTGGACCTTTGGCTGGCGGCGGCGTCATGCGGTGAGCGAGCAGCCGCCGTCGACATTCAGGATGGCGCCGGTGATGAAGCTGGCCTCGTCCGAGATCAGGAAGGCGATGGCGTTGGCGATGTCCGTCTCCGTGCCCAGCCGCCCAAGCGGCGTCTTGCGCCGGCGCAGCTCATAGCCGGCCTCGTCCACCACCGCTCGTGCGCCGGGGGTCGGGACCGGGCCTGGGACGACGGCGTTGACCCTCACCTTCTGCGGCCCGAGCTCGACCGCCAGGGTGTGGGTGAGGGTGGCGATCGCCCCCTTCACCGACGCATAAACCGACGTGTTGGCGTAGCCCTGGAAGGCGGCGGGGGAGCCGAAGTTGATCACGCTGCCGCCGCGGCCCGGGTCCATGTGGGCGACCAGGGCCTGCGCCCCCCACATCGGCGCCTTCAGCCCCACCGCCAGCATGCCGTCGAAAATCTCCTCACGCACGTCCACGGCCGGTTCGTAGCGGATCCACATGGCGGCGTTGATCACCGCGTCGATGCGTCCGGCGATGCGCGCGAAGGACGCGGCGGTCTGCATGAAGCCGTCCCGGCGGCTGAGATCGGCGGCGTAGGCATGGGCGTCGCCGCCGCTTGCACGGATCGCCGCCGCGGTCTCGCCCGCTGTCGCTTGATCGATGTCGGCGACGCCGACGACGGCGCCGTAGGAGGCCAGCAGCTCTCCCGTTCCCCGGCCGATGCCCCGTCCGCCCCCTGTGATCAGCACTGACAGGCCCGATAGATCGAACGGCATTGGCGAACCCTCCCGATGTTGTTGAGGCACTATCCGCAAAGATGGTTGCCTATGCAACTAATCTCGGCCTAAGGTGTCGTCCACCGCTCGGAGAGGCGGCCTTTACGCAGGGAGAGAGCGACAATGGCCAGCGCGATGGAGATCAAGCCGCTTTCGGGCGCCGGCGGGGCCGAAATCCGCGGGGTCGACCTGTCCAAGGAAATGGACAACGAGACGGCGCAGGCGGTGCACAACGCCCTGACCGACCACGTCGCCATCTTCTTCCCCGAACAGAAGCTGGAGCCGGCCCATATCGAGCGGGTGGTGCGCCGGTGGGGCGACCCGCTGGTTCACCCCTACCTGCACCCGGTGCCCGGGTCGGAATATGTGCACGAACTCAAGAAGACGCCGACCGAGACGGTGAACTTCGGCAACGGCTGGCACGCCGATTTCACCTTCCTGGAACGCCCGTCCTCGGCCAACTCCCTCTACGCCCGGACCATCCCGGACTTCGGCGGCGACACCGTCTTCATCAACACGGCTATGGCCTACGACTATCTGTCGGAGGGAATGAAGCGGATGCTGTCGGGCATGCGCTGCCTGCACAAGGTGCACCCCCGCTACATCACCGATGTGGACGTGATGTCCAACAAGAAGGGCGAGCTGGTCAGCGGCGAATGCTACCACCCGGCCATTCGCACGCACCCGGAGAGCGGCCGTAAGGTGCTCTACATCAACCCCTGCTTCGTGCCGCGGTTCGAGGACATGACCGAGGCCGAGAGCCGGCCGATCCTCGACTACCTGACCAACCACATGGCCCAGCCGGAATTCCAGATCCGCTACCGCTGGTCGGTCGACACCTTCGGCATCTGGGACAATCGCCAGTCGCTGCATTCGGCCCTGAACGACTACCAGGGCAAGCTGCGCGTCATGCACCGGATGGTGGTGCTGGAGACCTCGCGGCCGAACTGACGGCCGCGCAACCCAGCAACCCCTGCCCGGAGGGACCCTGAGTGGAGCCCAGTGAGCGCGACCTCGTCGCCCTGATCGACCAGGCGCCGCTGCGCCCGCGCTATTGGGCCGTGTTCGGCCTGATCGTCACCGTGCTGGTGTGCGAGCTGTTCGACTTCTTCGTGGTCGGCTACCTCGTTTCGGCCCTGGCGCCGATGTGGAAGCTGAACTTCGGTCAGACCACCATCATGCTGCTCAGCGCCGGCATCGGGGCCATGGTGGGCGCCGTCGCCTTCGGTTGGATCGCTGACCAGTTCGGCCGCAAGGTCGTGGTGCTGGCGAGCACCAGCCTGTGCTGCCTGGCCGCCGGCTCCATCGCCTTCATCCCCGAGGGCGACTGGCTGATGTTTGCGGCCCTGCGTTTCCTCGTCGGCATGGGTTACGGCGGGGCCGGCGCCAGCCAGTTCGCCATCATCGCCGAATACACCCCCACCTCGCGCCGCACCTTCCTGACCAGCAGCATGGGCGTGCCCGCGGGCCTCGGCCTCTTGCTGGCCGCTTCGGTGGTGTCGGTGCTGTTCCCGGTGCTCGGCTGGCGGGGCACGGCGTTGCTCGGCTATGCGCCTATCCTGCTCGTTCTCGTGCTGGCCTTCGTCGCCCCGGAATCCGCCCGCTGGCTGATCGCCAAGGGCCGGTGGCAGGAGGCCCGCCGCGCCGCCGCGGCCATGCTCCATCTGCTGGACCGGGCGGTGCCTGTCGCCGGAGCGCAGCAGGAAGTCCCCGTGATCGCCGAGGAGCCGCGCGATCCCGCCCGCCGCTTCTGGCTGGTGGTGCTAGTGCAACTGGGCCTGGGGACGACCCTGACCGGCGTCCTGTTGTGGGGCCCGACCATCCTTGCCCAGCTTTTCCAGATCCCGGCCCAGCAGGCGGCCAGTTATTTCGTCGCCGTCAGCATCTCGGGGCTCGCGGGGCGGGCCTTCTTCACCTTCCTGCCGGCGAGGATCGGCCGGGTGAAGAGCGGGCTTATCGTGGGTTATGTCGGCGCGGCGGCCCTGATCGGCGCCGGCCTGTTCCACGACCAGTGGTTCGGCGCCCTGCCGGCCTTCTTCCTGTTCCTGCTGATCGCCCAGTTCTTCTACGACGGGGGCTTCTCCAATGTGACCACCTATGCGGCCGAGCTGTTCCCGGTGCGTCTCGGCGCCCGCGCCATGGGGCTGTCGGCCGCGTCCGGCGGGGCGGGCAAGATCATCGGGCCCCTGGTGCTGGGGCTGATGGCCGGGACAGGCAACCTGGTTAGCCCGAAGGCGACGGAAGCCGCCGTCACCCCCGCCTTCCTCTTCCTCGGCGGCGCCTGCCTCATGGTCGGCCTCGCCTACACCTTCCTGGGGGTGGAGACCCACAAGCGGGCGCTGGCCCTCGCCTGAAGCATCGGCGCCGCAGAGGGATTTGAGGCGCCTAATATCTAGGCGACCGCGCGAGAGCGTCCCTCCGTCGTCCTCGATTGCTGGAACCAGACCCCCGCTCAGGGGACTCTTCTTGGGAACCTTAGGCGAGTCGTGAGCATGGAGGGTTCTGGTGATGAATGTCGGCCCTGGTGATTTCGTCCAATGCGTCGACGACAGCCCGGCGGCCTGGACCGGGCAAAAGCTGCTGCAATCGGGCAAGGTCTATCGCGTCCGCAGCGTCGAGACGGACACCGAGGCTCCCGACGGATCTGTCGGGCCAGGTGTCACGGTCGACGGACTGAAGCTGCCGCCAAGCGACAACGGCAAGGAGACCTGCTGGCGGCTGAGCCGGTTCCGACTGATCTATCGGCCGAAGGACGACCTGATCATCCGCCTGATGCTGCCGATCGAGGAAGGCGCGGATTAGCCGACGTCGCGGCGGGCCGTCTCCATGGCGACGTAGATCGCCTCGGCGAGGCCCGCGAGTTCCGCCTCAGGCACAAAGGGTTGCAGCAGCGCAGCGCCTGCAAGGCACATCTTGAGGCTCACGTTGATCGACATCGGCCTCGCCGGAACAGGGCCGATGGCCAGCCATTCCTTGGCCTTCTTGGTGCTAGATGACGTCATGTAAGCTCAAGCTCCCCAGCTCAAGCCTCCACCGTAGTCCCAAATAGCAGAACTGGAAATTACCTTGCACCGCTCGGGCGAGTTTTAACCTTGAGCTTTGAGGCCGGCCCACCGATGGCGGCCTGTAACAGACTCTATTTCATCGTCGGCATGATGAAGTCTGCGCCGGCGGCGATGCCGGCAGGCCAGCGGATGGTGCCGGTCTTCAGCCGCGTATAGAAGCGCACGCCTTCCGGGCCATGGATGTGATGGTCCCCGAACAGGGAGCGTTTCCACCCTCCGAACGAGTGGAAGGCCATCGGCACCGGGATCGGCACGTTCACTCCCACCATCCCGGCCTGCACGCCGTTGAGGAAGGTGCGGGCGGTGTCTCCGTCACGGGTGAACAGGGCGACCCCGTTGCCGAATTCGTGGGCGTTCACCAGGGCGAGGGCCTCTTGGAAGGTCTGGCTGCGCACTACCGACAGCACAGGCCCGAAGATCTCTTCCTTGTAGATGCGCATATCCGGCGTCACCCGGTCGAACAAAGCGCCCCCGATGAAGAAGCCGTCCTCATAGCCCTGTAGCTTCAGGCCGCGACCATCCACCACCAGCTCCGCGCCCTCCTGGACGCCGATATCCATGTAGGACGCGACCTTGTCGCGGTGCGCTCCGGTCACGAGGGGGCCCATGTCGGAATCGCCGGCCATGCCGGGGCCGATCTTCAGGGCCTGCACCCGCGGGGTCAGTCGTTCGATCAGGGCGTCCGCGGTTTTCTCCCCCACCGGCACGGCGACGGAGATGGCCATGCAGCGCTCCCCTGCCGAGCCGTAGGCCGCGCCCATCAGCGCATCCACCGCCTGGTCGAGGTCGGCGTCGGGCATGACGATCATGTGGTTCTTGGCGCCGCCCAGGGCCTGCACCCTTTTCCCGGCCGCCGTGCCCGTGGCGTAGATGTATTCGGCCACCGGGGTGGAGCCGACGAAGGAGATGGCCTGCACGGCGGGGTTGGACAGGAGCTCGTCCACCGCCGCCTTGTCGCCGTGCACCACGTTGAACACCCCGTCCGGCAGGCCGGCTTCCTTCAGCAGCTTGGCGATCTCGTTGGAGAGGGTGGGGTCCTTCTCCGAGGGCTTCATGATGAAGGCGTTGCCGCAGGCGATGGCGACCGGGAACATCCACATCGGCACCATGGCCGGGAAGTTGAACGGGCTGATGCCGGCGACCACGCCCAGCGGCTGGCGCAGCGCCACGGAATCGACGCCGCGGCCCACGCCCTCGCTGTACTCGCCCTTCAGCAGCTGTGGGATGCCGCAGGCGAACTCCACCACCTCCAGGCCGCGGGTCAGCTCCCCCTTGGCGTCGGAGAACACCTTACCGTGCTCGGCGGTGATGATGGCCGCCAGCCGGTCGGTGTCGCGCTCGATCAGGTCGCGCAGGCGGAACATCACCCGGGCGCGCACATGCGGCGGGGTCGCCCCCCAGCCGGGGAAGGCCTTGGCGGCGACGGCGATGGCCGCGGCGGTCTCTTCGGCGCTGGCGAGCGGGACCTTGCCGGTCACCTCCCCGGTGGCCGGATTGAACACGTCGCCGAAACGCCCCGAGTTTCCGGCGACCGGCTGGCCGCCGATGAAGTGGGTGAGGACGGTGGGCTCGGCCGGCATAGAAGTCTCCCCAGATGCTCTTTTGGTCCCGCGTCACACTAGCGGCGCAAGGGCGATTATGCGCGGGCTTTAGCCGGTAAGGGGCCGGCGCCGCAAATCCTAGTCCTCCGGGCGTCGAAATCGTTGAGCCCGCCACGCGTTTTCCGTCTGGCGAATCCGGTCCTCCTGGCGTGAAGATACGGTCAGGGGAGAAAACGATGCACGATGGGGCGACACATCGGCTTGGAACCGCGCTTGCGCTGGTCCTGGCCCTGGCGGCGGGCGGGGCGCACGCCGCCGCGCCGTCGACGGATGCGCAGATCGCCGCGCTCACCAGCGAAGTCGATGCGCTTGAGAGCGCGCGGGCGGTGAAGAACCTGCAGCGGGCCTACGGCTTCTACATCGACCGGGCCCTGTGGGACGAGGCGGCGGACCTGTTCGCCGACGACGCCACCATCGAACTGGGCGCCGATGGGGTCTATGTCGGCAAGGCGCGCATCCTGGACTATCTGAAGCGGCTGGGCGGTGGGCGGATCGGCATCGCCTACGGGGAGCTGCGCGAGCACATCCAGCTCCAGCCGGTGGTGCATGTGGCGGCCGATGGCCTCAGCGCCAAGGCGCGCTGGCGCGACCTCGCCATGATCGGCGACTTCGGCAAACGGGCCGAGTGGGGCGACGGCATCTACGAGAACACCTACGTACGCGAGAACGGCGTCTGGAAGATCAAGTCGCTGCACCTCTATGTGAACTTCGTCGCCCCCTACGAGGGCGGCTGGGCGCGGCTGAAGCCGGCGACCGGCGACCTGCGCTCGGACGCGGCCAAGGCCTTTCCGGCGGACCGACCATCCAGCGAGGCCTACAAGCGGTTCCCCGAGGTCCAGGTCCCGCCCTTCCACTATCCCAACCCCGCGACCGCGAAGCCCGCCAAGGCGCGCGTTCAGCCGGCCGATCCCGCCCTCGCCCCCTACCGGGCGCGGGTGGAGCGGCTGAAGGACAAGGACGACATCGAGAACCTGCAGGCGGCCTACGGCTACTATTTCGACAAGTCGATGTGGGGAGAGGTCGCCGCTCTTTTCGCCAAGGAGGGGGCCTTTGAGTATGGCCAGCGCGGGGTCTATGTCGGCGCGGCGCGTATCCGTCAGGGGCTGAAACTGATCGCCGCCGAAGGGCCGGAGGTCGGCAAGCTGAACAACCACTATCAGCTGCAGCCCGTCATCCATGTCGCGCCGGACGGTCGGACGGCCAAGGCGCGCTGGCGCGGCATGCTGCAGCTCAGCCGTCAGAACGCGTCGGGGGCCTGGGGCGATGCGGTTTACGAGAACGCCTACGTCAAGGAAGACGGCGTCTGGAAGATCGCCAAGCTGCACGCCTACATCACCGGGGTGATGGACTACGATCTCGGCTGGCCCAAGAGCGGCTATCCCATGGAAGGGCCGAGCGCGGTGCTGCCGCCGGACAAGCCCCCGACGGAGGTCTACCGCGCCTTCCCGGGGGTCTATGTCCCGCCGTTCCACTATCTGCATCCGGTCACCGGACGCCCGGTCAATTCGGACCAGCCGGTCGATCCCATCCTGGGAAGGGGTGTGAAATGAGGCTCGCCCACATGCTGAAGGCCTCCCTCCTCGCCGTCGCCCTCGCCGCCGGTCCCGCCGCCGCGGCCGATGCTGGCAAGCTGGCCGACCTCGATCAGCGGATCACCCGGCTGGAGGACGCCAACGCCATCGAGATCGTGCAGCGGTCCTACGGCTATTTCGTCGACAAGGGCCTGTGGACCGACGTCACGGACCTCTTTTCCGACGACGCCCATCTGGAGATCGGCGGCCGCGGGGTGCAGATCGGCAAGAGACACATCCTCGACTACATGCGCGGCGCCTTCAATCACGATGGGATCGCCGAAGGCCAGCTGATCAACCACACCCAGTACCAGCCGATCGTGCACGTGGCGCCGGACGGCAAGACGGCAAGGCTGCGCAGCCGGGCGTTCGTGATGAGCACCGGCGGCTGGGGCCTGCCGATCTACGAGAACCAGTATGTGAAGGAGAACGGCGTCTGGAAGATCTCTGTCCTCCACGCTCCCTTCACCATGTACACCAACTGGACCGGCTGGGCGAAGAACGCCACGCCCAACACCCGCCCCGACAGCTTCGGCGCGCCGCCGGACCTGCCGCCCACGGTGGTGTACCTGACTTATCCGTCGCCCTACACTGTGCCCTTCCACTATCCGAACCCGGTGACCGGGAAGACGTGGGCCGAGCGTAGGCCTTAAAGCGGCGGCGCTTACTGAACCTTAGCGGGGAGGCCGGGTTTCGGTCGCCAAGACGTGACGATCAGACGGCCGAGGGGGTCCGGCGCGAACGGGATCGGCTCTTCCGTCGCATAGGGGGCGACGAAGGGGCGGGGGTCCTGCACCGTCAGGGTCACGGTCCAGACGAGTGGTCGGCCCGCGATCAGGCCCGGCACCGCATCGGGCAGCGGCCGCGGCCCCCGGAACATGCCGGCCTTCCAATGATTGATCGCCTCGCTGGGGCCTAGCACGTCAACGGTCTTGAAGCGGCAATGCAGCTTGTCGCAATAGTGCTGGATCAGGATGCCCGCGCCGCTGGCCAGGACCAGATCGGATGGACCGACGCGTCGGTCCAACTCCGCCACCACCGCTTCCCAGGGCTCCTTGGGCTTCTGCACCGTCCGGCCGATCGACAGGACGGCGACGGCGGCGGCCAGAAGCGAGAGCAGCAGCGTTCGCGACTTGACCGCGGCGATTGCGGCGGCGAGTCCGACGATCACCGAAAACTGCGCCCAGAGCAGCACCCGCGGCAGCATCATGGGCGTGTGAAGGCTGACGAGATAGACCAGCAACGGCAGGCCGGCCCCGAACACGGCGAGCATCACCGCCCGCTCCAGCCGAAGTCGCGAAACGCCCCAGGCCGCCCCGGCGAGGATGAGCCCGCCGCCGCCCACCTGCAGGCCGATGCGCAACAGGCTATTGTCCCAGCTCCAGCCCGTAGGTCCGTAGGCGATCGTCACCGCATTCACCGCGTCGTACGGCGAAGAGGGGCCGATCCAGTTGATGTTGTTGTCCGGACGCGAGACCTGCAGATAGGTGATGTAGCCCCACCAGGCCCAGCCCAGCACGAGCAGCGCATTCACCCCGATCCAGGTGAACAGAAGCCGCATCGGCCGGCTGCTGCGGAAGGCCCACAGCCAGACGAAATAGAGGTTGGCCAGGAACGGCGCGAAGACATTGGTGGTGTGCGAATAGACGGCGATCAGGCTGCCCGACAAATAGAGCAGCCAGGGCGCCGCCCCGCCTTGCGTCTCATCCCGCCCCTGAACGTCATCAGCGATCTTGACGAGGCCCAGCACGGCTATGAGCACCCCGCAGGCCCCGAAGATGTAGCCGCGGGCTTCCTGGCTGTAGTAGACTTGATGCGACCAGACCGCCGCCAGCAGCGCCGATATCAGGCCGGCTCTGGTCGAGGCGATCGACCGCCCCAGCGCAAAGATCAGCAACACCGCGGCGCTGCCGGCCAGGGCCGACAGGCTGCGCACGGCGAAGGCGGATTCTCCGAACATCTGCATCCAGAGGTGCAGCAGGGAATAGTAGAGCGGCGGGTTGGTCTCGCGGACCATCCAGTCGCTCCATAACAGGCTGAGCGGGACGCGAGAGAGTTCGACCGAGGCGATTTCGTCTTCCCATAGGGAGGCGGCTGCGAGGTCGTGGAAGCGCAGCAGGACCGCCAGGACGAGGATCGATCCCAGCAGAACGGGTGTGAGGGCGCGGCCAGCCAGGGTCCGCTCACTCTTGGGCGCGGCCAAGACGGCTTCCGACATCAGGCCT
>Ga0182747_1003581_pt1 | contig 10397 bp, 11 predicted proteins | sample eDN3rd30CBELigBY_FD_128526 | JGI IMG/M metagenome (GOLD analysis project Ga0182747, IMG submission 128526) | Enriched backyard soil microbial communities from Emeryville, California, USA - eDNA 3rd pass 30_C BE-Lig BY (version 2) (version 2) | ecosystem: Environmental > Terrestrial > Soil >...
ACCTCTTTGACGAATTGAACCTCCTCAACATATTGCTCGCTCGCAATCATGATAAGGTGCCGTCCATCGGAGCCGTTATCGCCGGCCGGGCCTACCAGATCGCCGACTTTCGTCGCCTGCCGGGCCGGGCAAAGTTCATCGCAATGATGCCGCAATGGGATTTCCTCGATTTCGTGGCCGAACAAGCGCACACGCTGCCTGCCTTTTCCATGCAGATGGGCGAAGAGGTGACCGGCTTGCTGCACGGGCCGCAACGGATCGAAGGCATACGGCTCGCGAGCGGCGAATCGATCCGGGCATCCCTGGTGATCGCTGCCGACGGGCGGAACTCCGTTCTGCGAGACGCCGCCGAGCTTCCCCGTCGGGACCTAAAGGCGCCCATAGACGTGTTGTGGTTCCGAATACCCAAGGAAAGGACGCCGGATAACCGAACGCAAGGCTATGTCGACCGGGGCGAGATGATCGTCACAATCGACCGAGGCGATTATTTCCAATGCGCGCGCGTGATCGAAAAAGGGTCGGCCGAAGTCGTTCGTGCCGCTGGCATCCCACGCTTTCGAAACGACGTTGCAGCGACCGTCCCAGCACTTGCAGGGTATATCGGGGCGATCGACCAATGGGATGACGTCAAACAACTGACCGTGTCGCTTGATCGCCTGACGCGCTGGCACCGCCCCGGCCTTCTGGCGATAGGCGATGCCGCACATGCCATGTCACCGGTTGGCGGCGTCGGCATCAATCTGGCGATTCAGGATGCGGTAGCTGCCGCCAATATCCTTGCGGGGCCGCTTTCCAAAGGCGCCGATCCCGATCCGCTTCTGCATGAAGTGGAGCGGCGGCGAATGTTCCCGGTGAAGGTGATACAGGCCGTCCAGCGCATCGTGCACCGCAGCGTCATCGGTGCGGCGATGCGTAATCAGGCCCCCCGTGCGCCTGCCATTCTGCGCCTTCTTCAAGCCATTCCGCCATTGCAGGGCCTACCGGCGCGTCTGCTGGGTCTTGGCATCCGCCGTGAACATATCCGGTCGCCTGATGCGACCCAAGGGATGCTCAGCCCGGCCGACGGCCTTCCCAATCATTGAAGCTTGCCTTGGGCACAAAAGCCGACCGTGTCGCGATACTCCCTTTAGGGCGCTGAACGGAACTGCGTTGCTTCAGCGAGAAACAGCAGGAAATCGTCCTGATCGTCCGTCCAGCGAACAAGAGGTGACCAACCGCTCGCGTGCAACAACAAGATGGCCTGCCGGGGGCTATATTTGTGACTGTTTTCGGTATGGATTGTTTCGCCTACACGCATGGAAAAGCTGCGCCCGCAAAGCGAAAAGCGAACATCCTTCACCGCCTCCAGATGCATTTCGATGCGGCTCCACCCTTCATTCCAGCGAGCGACGTGGCGAAACTGGTCTACCGGAATGTCGGCCCCCAGTTCACGGTTGATCCGGTGAAGCAGGTTTAGGTTGAAGGCAGCCGTCACCCCTTCCGCATCATCATAAGCGTCAAGAAGGCGATCCACTTGCTTGATACGGTCGATGCCGATCAGCAACTGGGCGTTTCTCCCCAGCGTATTGCACATCGAACGCAGAAGATCGATGGCGGTGTGGGGCACGAAATTGCCTATGGTCGAACCGGGAAAGAAGCCTAACAGGCTCTCGCCTATCAGGCGCGGGGGTAAATCGACCTTTCGCATGAAGTCGGCCTCCACCGGGATGACCGGCAGGCCCGGAAATTTTTTCGCCAGATCCCGGCTCGACTGCCGCAGAAACTCGCCTGAAATGTCGATGGGGACATAGGCACGGGGGGCGATGGCGCTGAGCAATAGAGGCGTCTTGACCGAACTGCCCGATCCGAATTCCACCACTGTCCGATCGGGGCCTGCCATTTTCGCGATTTCTGGCCCACTGTCCCGCAACAAAGCGGTTTCCGTGCGGGTCGGATAATATTCGGGAAGGCGGGTGATCTCCTCGAAAAGCTGCGATCCGCGCAGATCGTAGAACCAGCGCGCGGGTATCGCCTTCTGGGTCTCCGCAAGGCCCGTCACCACATCCTCACGGAAGGCGATATTCACGCCCTCTGCATCGATATCCACAATCCGAAGACCTGCGCCTGCAGTCATGTCAGATCCTTCGCAAGGCGAAGACCCGTGAACTGCCAGCGCTTTTCGGGTTGAAAGAAATTGCGATAGCTCCCGCGCATATGGCCCCGCGGAGTGACGAAGCTCCCGCCCTTCAGCACGAACTGGTTGCTCATGAACTTACCATTATATTCGCCGACGGCGCCCTTTGCCGCGCGAAAGCCGGGATAGGGCCGATAAGGCGATCCCGTCCATTCCCAGACAGAACCGAACATCTCACTGAGTCCTTTCGGGTCTGACGCGGCGCTCGGCCCTGCTTCATATTCGCCATCGAACTGCATGCCGCCATCGGGATCGAGACCTTGGGCAGCATGTTCCCACTCCTGCTCGGTCGGCAGGCGCGCGCTTGACCAGGCCGCAAAGGCATCCGCCTCGAAAAGGCTGATATGAACGACGGGTGCGGCCGAATCGACTGGTTGCCAGCCCGCCAGCGTGAAATGCATCCAATGCCCGTCGTCTTCGCATCGCCAATAAAGCGGACTTTCGATTCCTTCCGCCTTTACCCAGTTCCAGCCTTCGTCCAGCCACAATGCAGGATTGCGGTAACCCCCATCCTCCATGAAGGCGATCCATTCGCCGTTGGTGACGGTTCGCCGGGCCAAGGCATAGGGATTCAGAAAATGCTTATGGCGGGGTTGCTCGCAATCGAAGGCGAAGGCATCGCCATCGGTCCCGACTTCGACGAGTCCGCCGGAAAATTCACGCCATGCTGACCCCGAGTCCGCAACATCCCCGACCATCGGCACGGGAAGCATGGGCCATAACGCAGGGCCCAATGGATTACAGGAAAAGAGGTGCTTGACGTCGGTCAGCAGCAATTCCTGATGCTGCTCCTCATGATGCAAGCCAAGCTCCAGCAATTCACCGCAGCGTTCCGCCAAAAAGGGGATCGCAGTCAACACGGCTTGATCCACATATTCCCGGAACCGCCTGACTTCGCCAAGAGCGGGTCGCGTCAGCAGCCCTCGCTGCGATCGGGCCTGACGCGCGCCCTCCGCTTCATAATAGCTGTTGAAAAGAAAGGGCCATCTCTCATTGAACAGCCGATAACCTTCCAGATGGTCGCGTAAAATGAAGGTCTCGAAAAACCATGTCGTGTGCGCCAGATGCCATTTGGCGGGGGAGGCATCTACCATGGATTGCGCGCTGGCATCTGCATCGGAAAGCGGGGCGACAAGATCGAGCGTGCGTTCGCGAACCGTCTGGAAACGCTCAGCCAGATCCTGTTCCGGCAACGATGCGGGACGAAGAGTGGAACTTGTGTTCAAGGCGGCTAGCCCCTCCTTTCCAGCTTCGATAGCTATGAGTGAGGAGGCCAATCCCCTCGACCCGATCAATACGCGCGAGCGGGCAAAAAGGTCGCACGAAAAGGGAAAATTCGATCCTCGCTTCCCACAGGGGGCGACTAGCCCGGGTAGGGCTGCGACTTCAGCGATGCGGCAAGGGGCGCCGCATTGGACGCCACCATCTTCGCCGTCTTTTCGACCATTTGGGCTACCTTCCGAAGATCCTTGAAATCGGTCGATCCCATGGCTTCACCAACCCAATAGCAGGCCGCAACCGACGGAATAGTCCAGCCGACATCGTTGAAAGCCTGGAAAATCTAGGCCGAACAGAAGTGAGCGCCATATTCATTGCCAACGACCGCCGCCACGGCGACCTTGCCATAACTAGGCATCCGCCCTTGTTCATCGGTTTCCGAAAAGAAGGCATCCATACGCTCAAGCACCCGCTTGCCCACGCTGTCGACCTGCCCCATCCAGATCGGGCTACCGAATAGCAATATATCATGGTCGAGGATTTTCGATCGCAAGGCGGGCCAGGCATCTCCATCGCCTTCATCGGATGTGACGCCCGCTTTTATGTCGAGGGTAGCGACCCGGACGGCCTGGCTGACCTCAACCTGCCGATCTGCGAATGCCTTCCAGAACGGCAATCATGGCATCTGTGTTCCGACTGAAAAATCAATGGTCGGGATTAGGGTCTTGAGACCGAATGGCACATTTCATCACCCGATCACGTCTCATCACCCGATCACGTCGGGCGCGACTGGACGACTGCGTTTTCGCGCTTTTCGGGCCGGATGTAGATGGAGGTGAGTTCGGAAACGGCCTGCTTCATTGCGCTTTCCATTTCCTCGATCAGGCTTTCCGCCTGCCCCATGGGCAAGTCGTCGGCAAAGTCTGCACTGATCGCTACGAAAACGGCATCGGGCGCGGTATGGATGGTGCGGATATGATTGACTGCCGTGATTTCCGGCCGCCCATCAAGCAATCGCCAAACAGTCCCGATAAGAGTGCCATCGGCGCTTTCGCCGATCAGCAAGCCTTTAGCTTCGCGCGCCAGCAATATGGCCACGCCCCCCAGAACGAGGCCGATGGCGATCGAAGCGATCCCGTCCAAACGCGGATTGCCATAATGATGACTCGCCCAAACTCCAATTGCCGCGAACAGCAGACCGACCAATGCGGCGCTATCCTCAAACAGAACGATAAAACCTGCCGGATCTTTGGATCGCCTGATCGATTGCCACCAACTGCTCGACCCGCGCTTGCGGCCGAACTCTCGAACGGCGATCGTCCAGGATGTTCCTTCAAGTAGAAAGGCAACCGCCAGAACGGCATAGTTCATATAGGGATCTCGGAGCGGCTCGGGCTTTCCGATATGCACCCAGCCTTCATAGACGGACACCCCCGCGCCGACGGCAAATATCAGGATCGCCACCACAAACGCCCAGAAATATAATTCCCTGCCATAGCCAAAAGGATGTACCGTATCGGATGGCTTTTTAGCTTTGGCCTGACCATAAAGCAACAGCACCTGATTGCCGCTGTCGACCAGCGAATGCACACCCTCCGTCAGCATCGAAGATGAACCGGTGAAGGCCGACGCCACGAATTTCGCGACCGCAATTCCGATATTGGCGAGCAACGCGCCGTAGAGAACGATATTCTCTCGGAAATGACTGACGCGCTCAGCTTTTTCCATGTAGTTCAGCCGATATGGAGGGTGGATTTGAGCAGGCCGGGTGTGGCGGCACGCGCCCATCCTTCCGGCATCCGCGTCAACTCCCCGCCTGCGTATTTACAGGCGGGGCCAGCGGGTTCGGATCTTTATCCTTTCCCTTCTCAATCCGCCTGGCGGCCTCGTCATGATCATTGTCTGTATCTTCTCCGGGCGAGCCCTGCTCCGGCGGAGGCACATCATCACGACTTTCCGCAGGATTGCGGGCAGATTTGTCGCCTTGTTCCTTCTGCATATCAATCTCCTTGGTAAACCGGACGATGAACGCGACGATCAACTCGCGTCGCTCGCAACGGGTTTAGCTGCCATTTGCCTCTGCGACGTTCGCCATGTGGGAATTGTCCGCCCCTGTCTGTGCGGTGTTGAAAAATCCCGTGGCCAGCAGGATGGCAAAAAGGATCACAACCAGACCCAGGCTGATGCTCAAAACATAGCGGGTCACATGAGTGGAAGCACCGCCGCGCGCCTCCACCCGCGAAACATGGGTAACGACATCGCCATCTTCCTCTTCCTTATGCATCGAAATCTCCTTTCACAGAGGACAACAACGCGCGGGCATGCCGGTTCCGGTAAGGCAGGACGGGTAGAATTTTGGATCGGCTTGCCCTCCCTTGCGCCCTCGCCTAAAGGATCGGTTCATGCCCGAAATCACCATTCCATCCGCAACGCTCGAGCTGACAGGCCGGGCGTTGTTTCCGCATCGGCACCTGCTGTCGATTGCCGATCTCAAACCGTGGGAAATCCGGTTCTTGCTGGACGAGGCAGAGCAATGGGCGAAGGCTAATCGCGGCAATGCACGCAAGCATGATGACCGGCTTGCGGGGATGACGCAGATCAACGCCTTCTTCGAAAATTCGACCCGCACGCTGCTGTCCTTCGAGATCGCGGGCAAGCGGCTGGGCGCGGACGTCGTCAACATGCACGCGGGCCAGTCCAGCGTGAAGAAGGGCGAAACGCTGATTGACACGGCCATGACGTTGAACGCCATGGCCGCAGACGTGATCGTCATCCGTCATGCGAGTTCAGGAGCGGTTGCGCTGATCGCGGACAAGGTGGACTGCGCGGTGCTGAATGCGGGCGACGGATGGCATCAGCATCCGACGCAGGCACTACTCGACGCGCTGACCATCCGCCGGCGCAAAGGCGGTTTCGAAGGGCTGATCGTGGCGATCTGCGGCGATATATTGCACAGCCGGGTGGCGCGTTCGAACATGCTCAGCCTTGCCGCGCTGGGCGCACAAGTGCGGGCGGTGGCGCCGCCAACGCTGATGCCACCGGAGGTCGAGATGCTGGGCGCGACGCCCTACACCCGCATGGATAAAGGGCTGGACGGCGTGGACGTGGTGATGATGTTACGCCTTCAGAACGAGCGGATGGACGGAGCCTTCATCCCCTCCCCGCGCGAATATCACATGCTCTACGGACTGACGCCGGAGCGGCTGGCGATAGCGAAACCCGATGCGCTGGTGATGCATCCGGGACCTATGAACCGCGGCGTCGAGATTTCAAGCAGTGTAGCGGACGATCCTGAGCGATCCGCGATCACCGAGCAGGTGGAAATGGGCGTGGCGGTACGCATGGCATGCCTTGACGTGCTGACCCGCGGCGCGCGGGGCGTGGAGGGTTGGTCTTGAACATCCCGGCCGACAACAAGGACTCGATGGGCATGAGCAAGCTCGCCATCATCAACGGGAAACTGGCCGATCCGGCGGGCGACAGGCTGACCGAGGGCTCGATCCTGATCGAGGGCGACCGGATCGTCGCGGCGGGTGACGTCACACTGCCGCAAGCTGCGGAGAGGGTCGATGCTAAGGGATTGGTGGTCGCGCCGGGACTGGTGGATCTTGGGGTGTTCGCCACGGACAAGCCCGCCTTCCATTTCGGAGGAATTACGCGGGCGGCGTTAATGCCGGATCAATCCTCGCCTCTGGACGACGTGGGACTCATCCAGCAAGCGACGCGAGCCGGGAAGCCCGATTTCTGGGTGCATCCCATCGCGGCGGCGACGCGGGGCCTGAAAGGCATGGAACTGGCCGAGATCGGCATGATGCAGGCCGCCGGCGCGAAAGCCGTGGGCACCGGACGCCAGTGGATCGCGGATTCCGGCGTAATGCTGCGGGTGCTGTCCTATGCTTCGGGGCTGGGGCTGACAGTCATTACACACCCCGAAGATAGCGGCTTGACGGGCAAAGCGGTGGCGACAAGCGGCGAGACGGCGACGCGTCTGGGATTGCCGCACGCGCCTGCCTGCGCCGAAGCGATGGCCATCGCGCGCGACCTCATGCTGGCGCGGGAAACGGGCGCGGCTGTGCATTTCCGGCTGGTAACGACGAAGGCCGGTTTCGATCTGATCCGCGGGGCGAAGGCAGAGGGACTGAAAGTTACATGTGGCATCAGCCCGGCCTATCTGTTCCTGAATGATCAGGCCGTGACGGATTTCCGCACCTTCGCGCGCCTGTCTCCTCCACTTAGGTCGGAGGATGATCGCAAGGCCGCGCTGGAGGCGGTGCGCGACGGGTCTGTGGACGTCATCACCTCCGGCCACGATCCGCGCGGACCGGAAGACAAGCGGCTGCCCTTCGTCGATGCGTCGCCCGGCATGGCGGGGGCGGAAACGCTGCTGGCGCTATCACTCAATCTGGTGCGGGAAGGGCTGGTGTCGATCAATCGGCTCATGATGCTTCTAAGCGCCAATCCTGCGAAGATATTGGGCGTGAATGCGGGAGGATTCGGCACTGGGAGCGCGGCTGATCTGATCTTCGTCGATCCTGATGCGCCGTGGATCATCGATTCGGCAAAGATGGCGGCGCAGGCGGGCAATACGCCCTTCGACCGCGTCCCGGTGCAAGGACGCGTACGGCAGATCATGAAGGGCGGAGTTTTCCTTTAGGGATTATGCGACCTGCAACTCTGCTGTCTTGCAAGGATTGCTCCTGCCAAGGGTGGACATTCTCCATCGTCATGCTGAACCTGTTTCAGCGCCCATCAAGGCCACGCTATCGGCTTCCCCATAGCTTGCGACTCTGGAGAGGAGACGCAACCGCCATGGGAAGGGAACTCCCCGCTCCCTTGCGCGCTTGCTTATGGGAGATGCCGTAACAAGGGGGAGCCGATGAGAGAGATGATCGCGCAGCAGGTCCATGTCGATGCCCCATGGAAGATTCCACCGCGGGCATGGTGGGAAATTTTGAAACGGGTCTACGCCGCCATTTCCGGGAATCATCTGACGCTGCTGGCCGCCGGAGTGGCCTATTATGCCTTCCTCAGCCTCGCGCCGCTGTTGGCGGCTGTCGTCATGACCTATGGCCTGTTCGGCGACCCGCAACTGGTGAGCCGCCATATGCAAGCGATCATCACCGTGGTTCCGGCCGACGCCGCATCGCTCATCAACGATCAGTTGCTGGGGGTGGTGACGACCGCGAAAGGCGTGGCGGGCGTGGGATTGGCGGTCGCGCTGGCGCTGGCGGTCTATGGCGCGACGCGGGCGGCTTCGGCGGTGATGGAGGCGCTCAATGTGGTCTATGGGGAAAAGGAAGGGCGCGGCCTGTTCGCATTTTACCGGGTGTCGATGGGGATCACCTTTTCCGCCGTGCTGATCGTGGTCGCTGGCGTGTTCACCGCGACGGTCATCGGCCTGCTCCAAAAGCTGCTTACGGGATGGGGGCCAGGCGTGTTGTTCGCGATCAAGGCGACAACATGGCTGAGCGCAGGCCTGCTCGCGAGCGCAATTTTCGGCCTTATCTACCGCTTCGGCCCGAACCGGCGACGAGCACAGTGGCAATGGCTTACCGTGGGGTCGGTGGCCGCGACGCTGTGCTGGCTGGGCGCGACGCTGGCGGTGTCACTCTACGTCTCTCATTTTGGCAATTACAACGAAACATATGGATCGTTGGGCGCGGTGGTGGTGCTACAACTCTGGCTGTTCGTCTCCGCCTTCGTCGTGCTGCTGGGCGCGCAGATCAATGCGGAGGCCGAGCGACAGACCAGTGCCGATACGTCCGTTGCAGACGCTGTGCCAATGGCGGCATAATCCTGCTTGCTCTGCCCGCCTGCCCACGCTAAAGCGCCCTCCTTCGCCAGTACAGGAGTGTAGCTCAGCTGGTAGAGCGTCGGTCTCCAAAACCGAATGCCGGGGGTTCGAGTCCCTCCACTCCTGCCACGCGAACCGCCGCTTTCTCTTGTTTTCATAGGGATTTGCGGATAGGAGCGCGGGCGAAGAATTGGGTCGCGGAGCGGCGGCCGCACCCCGGGACGCCGACATGGCGGGGTCCGGAGGGCGGACTGTTGCTTCGCGAATTGGTGTTGTTACGAAGGTTTTGAGGCAGGCGATGGCGAAGGTTTCTCCGGGCGAATTCGTCAATCAGGTGAAGACTGAGGCGTCGAAGATCGTGTGGCCAACGGGCCGCGAAACGGTGATGACGGCGGTGATGGTGGTCATTATGACGACGCTGCTGGGCCTCTTCTTCTTCGGCATCGACACCTTCTTCGGCGCGATCGTCCAGTGGTTGCTGGGCTTTGCGTCGGGTCGGGGCTGATATTTCGGCTTTTTTGGGAGTTTGAGACGGTAACATGGCGCGCTGGTACATCATCCACGCCTATTCGGGCTTCGAGAACAAGGTGAAGGAATCGATCCTCTCCGAAGCCGAGCGCATGGGCCTCTCTCAACTGGTCGAGCAGGTCGAGGTGCCGACCGAGACGATCACCGAGGTGAAGCGCGGCAAGAAGGTGCAGGTCGAACGCAAGTTCATGCCTGGCTATGTCCTCGCCAAGCTCGCCATGAACGACGACATCTACCACCTGGTCCGCAATACGCCCAAGGTGACGGGCTTCCTGGGATCGAGCGGCAAGCCGCAGGCGATCAGCGAATCGGAAGCCGCCCGCTATTTCGGCGCGCAGCAGGAAGCTGCCGCTGCGCCCAAGCATCAGGTCAGCGTCGATTACGAGATCGGCGACAGCGTCAAGGTGCTGGACGGTCCCTTCGCAAGCTTCAACGGCACAGTCGAAGAACTGGATTTCGAAAAGAACCGGGTCAAGGTGTCGGTGTCGATCTTCGGCCGCGCCACGCCGGTCGAACTGGATTTCGAACAGGTCGAACTGTCGAAATAAGGATTTTCGGGCTTCGGCCCGGAAGTGTCGCGGGAGGATCGCTTCGGTGATCCGTCAAGACCGCTAAACTTGAACCGGAAGGCCGGATTTTCGTCCTTCCAGCAATAGAGTGAGTGACAATGGCCAAGAAGATTAC
>Ga0182747_1003582_pt1 | contig 10395 bp, 6 predicted proteins | sample eDN3rd30CBELigBY_FD_128526 | JGI IMG/M metagenome (GOLD analysis project Ga0182747, IMG submission 128526) | Enriched backyard soil microbial communities from Emeryville, California, USA - eDNA 3rd pass 30_C BE-Lig BY (version 2) (version 2) | ecosystem: Environmental > Terrestrial > Soil >...
GAGGCCAAGCTCATCCCGCAGCTGCCCACGTCGCTCGGCGAGGCACTCAACGCGCTCGAGAACGACAACGACTACCTCCAGGCCGGCGGCGTCTTCACCCAGGACCTCATCGAGACCTGGATCGACTACAAGCGCACGAAGGAGCTGCTGCCCTTCGCGCTCCGGCCGCACCCGTACGAGTACGAGCTGTATTTTGGAGTATGAGCCAAACGGGGCGAATGCGTAGGAGTGCGTAGCTACACGTAGCAGTACGTACCTCGTTCTACCCCGGAGGTCACCTCCGCTTCCTGAGCCCCGGTTCCAACTGGATTCTCTTGATTGAGACCAGTTGGCCCGGGGCTCAGTCGTTCCCGCGCGCAGTCGCGCACACTCCCCCGCACCAACGCGCGGGCGGCGCGCGCCGGGCCATGACGGCTACAGAAACTCCACATCGACGCGGAGACCGTCGCGTCGGCTCGTTCTCGCGCATAGGAGGAGCATGACTACACAGAGCAAGCTGCCCCGACTCCTGTCCACCGTCGAGCTCTCCGAATACCTGGACGTGCCAGTCCGAACGCTTGAAGCCTGGCGGGCACGCACTGGTGGGCCGCCGTTCGTCCAGTTCGGCCGGCAGGTCTGGTATCCCGATGACGCTTTGGTCGACTGGATGAACGATCTCAAAGCCACCCCGACAAAGCGATAGCAAAGAACCTGACTTCACGATCGCGAGGCCAACTACCCTGCATCTCCGGGTAGTTGGCCTCGCCGCACTCTGAGCACGAGCGCAACTCACAAGGATCGCCGGTCTGTTCGATATCTGATTAGGAAGTGGTGCTCCTCGCCAAGACGTGATGATGCGTCAACCGGAATGGACTTGGGTTCAGCTTCTCGCCGCGCATAGAAGGGATGTGAACAACGACAACGAGGCCCTCCGCGGTCAGACCAACGTCCACCCGTCCAACAACGTCGACTCCGCTTCCGCGCGACCCGCGCACGCAGGCCGTCCGAAGCTCTCGGTCGGCGAAGTCGGCAAGATCCATCTCAAAGAGTTCAACTCGAGATTCCAAGCGCAGGGAAGCACCCGCGACACGGCAGGCAAGCTCCGACGCATCCGCGCCTCAGGAGCCAGCGCCGAGGAAGCCGTCGCGACGCTGCGGAAGCGCGCGGCCCGACTTGGGCTCATCCCGGGCGAACTCTCCGGTGCGTCGACGCTTGGCGAGTTGCTGGACGTCTGGCTTAGCGAGATCGTCGAGAGCCGGAACATCCGTCCGCAAACCGTCGCCGCTTACCGAACTAAGGCGAATCGGTTGAAGCGCGAGTTCGGTGCACTCGAGATCGCCGAGCTTCGTCCTCGTCGCATGCAGATCGTCATGAACGACCTCGCAAAGCACAAGACGGCTTCGGAGTTCCAGGCACTGAGAACAGTCCTCAAACAGGCATTCCGCTATGCAGTCCGAGCTGAGCTCCTGAGCGCGAATCCTCTCGACTCGCTGGAGCCTGTGCGTCCGGCCGAGCAGGGTCCGCCCGTGGCGCTCAACGTCGAGCAGGTGCAGGCGTTCCGCCGCGCCTTCGCTGAATACGTTGAGGAGGGCGTGCGCCACTCCAACCGTCGCAAGGCTCAGCTCGCCGTCGACATCATCCTCGGACTCGGTGGGCTGCGGATCGCTGAAGCGCTCGCACTCCGCCACCGCGACGTCGACTTCGAGAACTGCACAGCCAGCATCAACGGCACCGTTGTCTATCTACCCCACGAGCCGCTGCACCGCCAGGACAAGCTCAAGCGAGACGGACAGGCACGCATCGTTCGGCTCGCACCAGGTGGTGTCGGGATGCGCGCGCTCCGGGCAGCACTCGAGCAATGCAGTCCGAGCGAGCGCGGGCCAGAGCAGCCGCTGCTGCGCCGGGTCGAAACCGGGGGCGTCGACGAGCCGTGGATCAACCCTGCCGTCATCAGCTTCCACTTCGACATCGTCACGAAACGTGCGTCCGTCGTCGAAGCACTCGCCACCACCGGCCTCACATCGAAGCAGCTCACGCCACACACGCTGCGCCGGTCGGTAGCAACGGTCGTGTCGCGCGGCCTCGGGCTCGAGCACGCTTCGGAACTCCTCGGACACTCCGATACACGCATCACGAAGAGCGCCTATGTCGCGCCCGAGCAAAAGTACGTCTCGTCGGGATCCGTCGATGAGTTGTTTGGCTTTGACGACGGACTCATCTCCTAGCCGCCCGCCCGCGCATATCGCTTCGCGCCACGCATGAGCGCGGGAACTACCGAGTATTCCGCGGTAGTTCCCGCGTCGTCCACCGTTGGAGTCGCTACAGATTGACACAGGTCGCTCGTTGTCGATGGCGTCCCGCCTCGACGCCGAGGACCTGGTGCTAGTTCACCTGCAACGTGCAATCTCACCGCGGTGGCTCTCTGCTGAGCGGGGCGGCCCTGCGCGCATCTGCTGCCACCCGATTCTGGAAGAATGAGGCAGATTGGCAACCGCCGCTGGCACTTGGGTTTCGATAGTCAATGTGGCGGTTCGGTTCTTAGAGCGACATGGAGTCCGACGGAGAGGTACCAAGTTGCCGCGGAATGCTCGGAGAGGTAGCGCCGGGGAAGCGGCGCGACGGGCGGCGCGACGCACCGAAGCCGTCACGCCGCCGACATTGGAGGCCATCCCAGAGGAGGACCTGTTCGCCAAACTTAGACAGGGCGCGCGCAATGTCGCCGGCGTGACTTACCAGATCGGCCTGTCGGCATCCCTGATCGTCCGCGCAGGATTGAACGGCTGGCCGACAATAACCGCGGTGCGCCCTGAGGGTTTCGAAGACATCGACTGTCGCCTCGCCGACGGCACCTGGTTGTTCGTCCAATCGAAAGAGCGGTCCCCCGGGAACGCACTCGGCACGGTGGGTGTTGCCGAAGCCATATCGCACGCACTCGAACTGCGTTCAACAACCGCCAGCGACGGACCAGCGAGAGTCGCGGTGGTGACAAATGAGCGGTTCGCGTCGAACGTACCCGTCACTGGTTGGGGCGCCACTTTGTCGAGCCAACCCGGGCTCGATGACCTTCGTTCAGCACTGACAGCTCGGCGAATGGACAGCGCCGAGATTGACCATGCTCTCTCCCTGACCTCGACTGTCATTGCTCCCGACCCGATCAAACCGGGCATCGTGCGCGACCTCCTGGACGGCTACGGCGTCGCCGATACAGTTGCACTTACTGTCCATGCTCATCTGGTCAACGAGCTGGCAACGATGGCCGGCGAGCAGCGTTCACGTCAGCTGCATGACGCCTTGGTGTTCGAGCGGACGCGGATCGACCGCCTCGTGGAAGACGTTCAACGCGCGACTGATCTAACGCGCCTTTCCCGCGCCGTCGACGCCGGAGTGTGCGAGTTCGCCGATTTCGCACGTGCGAGTCCGGACGACTTGGCTACGTTCTTCAGTGGGGTCGCGGTCCTGCCCTCGCATATTGCGTCTGACCTCGACGTCGTTCGCATTAGCGAAACCGAGCGGGCCCTCGAGGCGCTGAGCCGCTCTCGTCAAGCACTGATTGTTGGCCCCAGCGGCACAGGAAAGTCGGCGCTGCTGTGGCGGACCGCGGCGATGATCGCGGACGGATCCCGCGTCATTCGAGTCACTCGTGTGTCGTCTGAAGCCGATGTCGCGCTGCTGGTGGACCATATCGCAGCGCTCGCCCCGGAGGTCTCACGTCCGGTGGTCGTCTGTATCGATGACATGGGCCGAGCACGGACCGCGGCCTGGCCGGCGGCTCGCGATGAGCTCCTTGGTATGGCCGGCGTCTCAGTGCTCGGCGGTTGTCGTCAGGAAGATCTGACCCCGGAGATCGCGCGACGCGCGGCGCTCGTGGACTCTCGCCTGGCGGGTGAGTCTGCCCGTGCGGTGATCCAGGCTCTACAAGAATCAGGGGTCGATGTCGTGGTCGAGCCCGAGGAAGCCATTGAACGCGGCGAGGGACTCATGATGGAGATGATCGCCTTCGCGACCACCGGCCATCATCTTCAAGAGGTGCTCGCGGAGCAAGTGGCGAGACTCTCTACACAGGATGCACTCGCAGTCGAGGCTCTCCGCTATATCGCCACGTTGCACACGCTTGGTCACGCTCTGCCCGCCGACGATCTCGGACAGATGTGCACCCAGGACGGTGAACTATCCCGATCACTGCGGCTACTCCAGGACGAGCATCTCATCGCGATCGAGGACGCGACAGCCTGGCGAGCATTGCATGACCTGCGCGCCGAGGTGCTGGTGCAGGTGCTTCATGCAGCCCCTCCACCAACTCTCGGTGCCACCTACGCCCGCGCTATCGCAGGGGTTCAGCCGAGATTGCGCTCGGAACTCACCCGCAGGGCTGCCACACGCCTCGCGCGATGGTCGTCCAGTACGTCTGGCCTCAGCCGAGAGCTCGCTGCGCTGGCCAGCATGATCCGGGGGCAGATCCGTAACGAAATCGACAACCCGAGCGAGGCGACAGCGGGCCGCGTGGCCGAATGGATCCAAGTCGCCGAGAGACTCGATGCGCTGATCTACGTACATGCCGCGCTCCCCGCCGTAAGCGCCTCGGTCACTGACACCACCGACCCCAGTGAACTTCTCCTTCTGGCCTACTCGCATCAGGCGTCCAACATCTTTGCTGGCGTGGATGCGTTCCAGGCGGTCCGCGACCTCGCGTCCAGGCTTCCCCAATGGTCAACGACCTCAGTCGAAACAGTCCTCACAGTGGTCGAGCCGGCAGTTGCCGCCGCCGCGCTTGTTAGCGGAGATCTCGAGTCAGCGATCGCGCTCGCCGAGGCGATCGAGGGCCGGATCCCGATTTCGGCTGCCAGCGTCGCCCAAGCCCTCGATTCGCACCCAGTCGAGCCCGGCAGCCTGAAGAGCGTCGGGCTACGTGCTCAACTCGTCTCTGCCCTCTTCTCCGCCCACAGCCCGGCGCCGGAAGATGTTGACGCTCTCTTCGGCCCCGTAGAGGAACGGGCGGTCCTCGCCGTCGCCGCAGACCGCTTTGCGTACGAAGCGACCGTCGCAACAGTTGATAGCGCGACCCTTCCCGAATCTCCGAGTTCGCTCGCCCGGCCCCCGCGGTCCACCATCGCGACTGTGGCCACGGCGACTGCGTTTGCCCATAGTGAACTGACATACGAAAGCGACGGCTATCCGGATCAGCCCGGGGCCGACCCCGCGTCGGTCAATTCCCAGGCCGTGCGGTTCGTCCGGCGGCTGTTTGATATGTGCCCCGAGCTCGACCTCGTCACGGTGAAAGTCGTGCAAGCCGACGGCAGAGCCGAAGTCATGGGCGTGCCGTCCGACGGACACAAGTCGATCCGTGCAGGCGTCGTACCGAGAGCAGTGGAACAGCGGCGGAACATTGCCGTTCAGACCGCCGTGATCTCGATGCGGAACAATGAGAGATGGTCTGATCGATGCAGGGAGCAGGCCGCCATCGCAAGCGATCTCGCAGCAATAGTCGACGAACTCCCGCGTCGGTTCTCCCCCCACGATAATTCAGCCCGGCGGCGGGACTGGTCAGACAGGGTGCGCAAGGTCACCGCGCGCGTCGCACGGATGCCAGGAATTCCTGCTCCGCGACCATTTCTCGATGAGGCAACGATTGTCCTCAGCTCGAACGCCGCTGACCTCGACCGTCGCATCAAGGAGTCGGATAAGGCCAGGAAGTTCTACGACGCGGTCACCGGATCACTCTTGCAGGTTGCTCAGTCTGGTTTCGAGCAGAATGCCACTCACGGCGCCGGACTCCGACTCGCCGACGCCGTCAGAGTGTTTGCAGAAGCTGCGGCGGAGCCCCAACTGCCGACCTACGCGGCAATCGGCCCCACGCTACCGAACGCTCTCCGAGATTCGCTTGTGATGGCTTCGCGGCTGCTGACCTCATTCGAGCGCCTCCCGGCTGCAGCGCTCCAGGTCGGCAGCATCAGCGATCCGGATCTCACTGATGCGCTAGATCAGCGGGCATCGGGACAGGCGTCTACGACCGCAGACGCCGTCGTAGCGCGACTTGCGGCGGCCGGTGTATCGCATGTAGACATGGCGACCTTCAAACCAGCACAGCCGGTGCCCGCATGGAACTACATCGGAGTCAGCGTTGCCGTGGCTCCCGAGGACTGGGCTGCAACCGAACGAGCGCTACTCGAATGGAGCGAGAACGACCGTGTCGAGGCCGGGTTCGACAGCGTGCTCGTGGCGTCAGTTCGCGACGGTGACCTGGCGATCCCAATCGGCTTGGTGCTGTTCGGGTCCGGCTCACGCGGAACCCCGGCGACAGCCGAGTACCTTCAGATCGCTCAGGTCGCGCATGCGCTGGAGGAGATTCCTCATGTTTACCGCACAAGGATGGCCAATCACCTCGACCAGCTGGTCTCGCTCTCGCAGGCCAAGAATCTCCGCCTTCACCGACCCGTGCACTGGCCAGCGATATTCGCTCCGCCACCGCTTCCCGCACCACTGACCGTTGAGGACGACGATGCCCCAGCATGGAGCTCAGGAGTGGCAAGGACAGATGCGATCGCTGCTAGGGTCGACTCCGCCGACGCTGATGGTGCTCAACTCGCCGTAGATCTCGCTCGGGTTGACCTTTACCAGGTGCGTTCCGCGCCCAGCCAACTGGCGAGCCTCCTCTTCGAGGCCGGCCTTTTCGCGATGGACTCCGATATCGACCTCGCACGATCGGACTAGGGAGCTCGTGCGATGGCACACCGTTGGGCCAACAGTGGTGATGTTTCTCCGCTTTGGATCAACTCATCAGCTTTGGCGAGGATGTGAAGCAAGGAATCACTCTCCTCAGTGTCTGCGCGCATCCACCATCTCCCGCCCGAGCGTTGCAAGTTCAGGCGCACCTTCTCTGCACCCGCCGCGACGTTGCAGACAGCTACGAGGTTGCGGCCAATGCGAAGGAACGCAAGTCCGTCGTGAGCTTCCGCAGCCACCGCGTGGGATTCAGTGGATCAGAGTGATCTTGCGACCTAAGGAGTTCCCCCGGCTTCTGGTGCTCGACCCCGACCATCGAAACCGACGCAGCGCGAAAGGATGCGAGCGCATCTTCGGACTGGTGAGCGATTGCGTGGCGGATAGATGCCATCCTTCCGATGTCATCACTTGAGGACCGAAGGACGGCCTCCAAAGGTGAGGAGGAAACATGACTCGCGATTCTGTCGGCGGACTTGCTCGGGTCGTACCAGAGGAGAAAGTGCCTTCCCCCGAGAACACGCGCGCGCGCCTCGATGAGCGTGCGCGCTCGAGGTGAGAGCACTATCGAAGGTGAGTACATGGGCGAGCCTTGCCCCGCGAGCATTCGCACCGTGCAGTCCTCGATGAAGTTTTCCCAATGCCCGAACAACGAGAGGTACGCCATCTCGTAGAGAGCGGCAAGCTGGCCCTCATGGATCTGCCGGCGCACATGTGAGCCTGCAGGCGCCGTTTGCCACAATGCCTCGACACTCGAAACAATCTGTTCGCTTTCGGTGACCTTCTTCTCGAACAGTCGGCGCGCGTTGCGGAGATCTGCCATGACGCACCCTGTTTAGAGCGCGACCTTGACGAGTTCGAGCAACGACTTCAGGCGCGTCTCTCGAGGCTCGAGGTTGTCGGTCTGCCTCGCTGACGCGCCGAAGAACGCGGCGAGATTCTCGTTTCGAGTCTTGCCGCCACCGGCGAATACGTCAGCCAGCTCGACAGCGGACCGCTGCAGTGCCCTGCTCACCCTGTTGTCAAATCCGACCTTCCCCAGCGGAAGCCTCTCGTACCGTGGCAGCCCAAACTGAATGTGATGCGCAACCCCGAACAATGTGTAGAAGAGAGCGGGACGTCGCAGAGGCGTCTCCGCCAACACCTCCCCCACGGAAGCCTCAATCGCACTCATGGTCTGGCGGAATCGATCTTCGGAGTCAGATGCGCTCAAGTATCGGGCTGGCAACGCCCGGGACGCCGAGCCACGCCCGGCCGTCCACGTGACGGATCCGGTACCCCACTCCTCATCCAGCCGCTCATAGAACACGTCGACCGACTTCTTCTTGTCCTGCACGCCATCCATTTGAAGCACCAAGAGTTCGCTAACGAGCTCAGCCTCGCGCATGCGCGCGATCTGTGACTCACTGACGATACGGTGCCGACGCCAGTACTCAAGCGACTCTGTGGCTAGCCCGTAACTCAGACGCTTGAATTCACCGAACCACTTGCCGTTCCTCAGCTCCTGTGCGTTGAGGCTCACGGAGTACATGTTGAGCCGCGAGAACATGTCTAGGACGTCCGGATCACTTAGCTTCTTGTACTGATAAACGACGAAAGAAAACAAACGAATCGCATCCGACGCCTCGCCAGTCAATTCATCGAACCCTTTTCCGCCCCATTCTCGAGATACCGAGCGCGGAATCCGATACTTGCCAGCTATGAAATCAAAGACCGCTCGAATCCGCTGCTGACCGTCAATTACTTCGCGGACCATCCTTCCGCCAACGTCTTCCGTCAGGCGAATGTGAATGGGAGGGATGGGATAGCCGAGCAGAATCGAATCGATCAGGTGACCTTTGGCAGAGGTACTCCAAACGCCTCGCCGCTGAAACTTGGGACTGACGCGCAAAGCTCCCGACTCCTGCCAAGAGAGCAGGTCCAGGACCGAGTAGGAAGTGATCTCAGCCTTGTCCATGTCGACAGTCTAGGCGGCCGATAATCATGCTGCCTCGGACCAGCTTTCATCACCCTTGCGCTAGCAACGCGCGCACGCACGTGAGATCGTGCCTCTGGCTGGCCCGCTAGCCGAACTCTTACGACGCACTCGTTATAGTCGCCCGGCTGCGCAGCGTTCCGGCCATGGAGTGCTGAGGCGCTTTGTCAACGTGCTCGTTCACCTCGCTCCAGCCCTATTGGTCGGAGGATAATTGTCAGCGTCTTTCAACAGGAACGGGAGATTAGGCGATGGGTAAGGGAAGTCGGCTACGGCGACAACATGCATCCGCGGTTTCGGTGACGCACGAGCCCGCTGAGCCGATCGATTGGCCGGATGGTCACGTGAGCGTCGAATTGACCGGCCCCGAACACAGCGAGTGCATCGTCGTCACCATTCATGGTGTCGGACATCACTTGCACTCCACGACTGCTCAGGCGCTCAACGATCGGCTGAGGGACAAGATCGAAGAGTGGGATGCATTCGCGAAGTCTCAAGGCGCGGCCGGTGCGCTTCCCTTATCAGAGGAAGCTCCTTCGGGCATCGGACCGTTCGACGCGCGCGTTCTCGACGAGGACCTCGCGCGCGCCAAGCTGAAGACACGCGATATGGTCCGCGGCACGTTGGGCATGTTTGGCCCCAGGGGGGAGCTAACGGAGGCGCACTTTCCGCTCCTAGGGTTCATCGAGCGGGCGCAGGCCTTCAGCCTCGGCACTATTGCCATGGTGGAATCTGGTAACCCTCTCGGCGCCGCCACCCTCCTCCGATCGCTCGCCGAAAACCTAGCTACTGCGTTCTACGTCACCACCCGCCCGTCTGAGCTTTCGAAGCTTCAGCCGGGCGCGCAGCACGGCCTGCCGGTGGGCAAGGTCATTGCCGCGGCGGAGAAGAGTTTGCCTGGGTTCAAGTCGATGTACGACAATCTCAGCGCAATGGCTCATCCAGCAGGAGGAGGTGCCTTCCATACACTCAAGGTTGGCGACGATGGCACCTTCACTTGGCAGTCGCACCCGACCTTTAAGGACGTGTCTCAGGCGAAGGAAATGCTGTCGCTTTTGGACGACCTCGGTGATCTATCCGCCCAGGTCATCAAGCAGACAGTCGACCAGTTCGAGCAAGGGGTTGCAGCCACCAACCTCGACTAGGGTCCTCGAACTCAATGAACCCCGGTACCGTCCAGATGCATGCACGCCCCGCGCCCCCTGAACGATCTCTTGCGAAGCCCAAGCTCTCGCGTCCCCTGAGCGACACAAACTCCACAAGATCTGGCCAGCGCCGGTCAACTCGACTCAGTTCGCGAATGTCGGAATCTGCGTGAATCCGCGGTTCCACGTCTCTGATTCCCGCACGAGCTGTACTACGGGGTGTAGTCCCACGTCGACGCCGCGGAGCCGACGAAGCTCCCGGGCACGGCGCTGCACCTCAGGATCGGAGCGCACTCCGCAACCGGTCGATGCGCTTCTGCAGCTCCTGGACCGTCGCGCGGGCGACTTCCGGGCCACCGCATTCGCGGCGCAGCACGGCATGGATCCAGCCGTGGGGCTTGCCGGTGAGCTTGGCCTGCATGCCGACGAGGGAATGGAGCAGGGAGCGCTGCTCCGCGAGCGTGCGGTGCATGGCCTGCGGGGCGGATGGGGGCGCCTGCGGCGGCCTGGCGTCCATCCGGCGGGACTGCCGCGCCTGCCGGTGGCGCAGCGCGTCACGGAGCTCGTCCGGCGAGAGCA
>Ga0182747_1003583_pt1 | contig 10390 bp, 7 predicted proteins | sample eDN3rd30CBELigBY_FD_128526 | JGI IMG/M metagenome (GOLD analysis project Ga0182747, IMG submission 128526) | Enriched backyard soil microbial communities from Emeryville, California, USA - eDNA 3rd pass 30_C BE-Lig BY (version 2) (version 2) | ecosystem: Environmental > Terrestrial > Soil >...
GTACGAGTCAGCTCGCCTGTTTCGATATCACTATAAATATCCGATAAATTCCCTTTTTCCGTGTTGCGAATTTTAATAATGTTAAACAAGAAATAAGGACGCCAACTCCAGTTTTTACCTACCGCACATTCCTCCACATCCCATTTCCCATTATGTCTGACGATATTAGGAGAAATTTGGAAGCCTTCATCATTGCAAATATAGAAACGGAATGCGTAGTCCTCTAACTGAGTGGCCAAATGCAGAAGGTTTTCAACATTTTTCCCATCCGGCTTCGTGATCTCCACTATCGTAGTAACCTTTTTCCCCAGATTTTTCATCTCTTCAAATTTCCCTTCAAGCAATCTTTTCTCTGCAGAAATAAATTGCTTACATTCATTTCGGAAACGCTCTTTTAAGGTATCCTTCAAAATAAATTGGCTAGTTGGCTTTTGCAAGTATACCCCTTTAAAAAACCTTGCTCCACTTTTCCAAGCATGATGCAGCTGATAATCGGTTTGAATATTATCAAACATCAGGGCGGCACCAATTTTTACTGCCAGCGATTGGATTGTCGTAAATACATGGTTTTGTGCTCCCCATGCATTATAGTTTAATTGGCTAACGTTAATTTTTAATGTGGCTGGTTCAAACATAAGAATCTGATCAAGATTACTTTCAGAGCCTATATTATCTAATGCAACTTTTACCCCATAAGTTTTTATATAGCGAATTGGATGCTGCAGCTGTTCCGTTTCCCCTTGGAACTTATGCTCGGGTATCACAAGATAGATATAACGCAGCAGCTCTTCCCCAAGCATTTCTTTAAGCAATTGGAAATAACCGTCTCCAAAATCCTCCATCAACAGATTGGGGTTACATGGAAGATACAGTCTGATCTGATTCTGAGAAACCTCTTCCTTCGCTAATTCGATTGCTTTTTTTACAAGCGCCTGCTCTACTTCTGTACGAATTTCTATAGGTATTGCTTCATCATATGTAAAGTCAATGACATTTAAAGTTTCCCCATCGTTCGTATATTGGCCAATTACTTCATAGGCTGCAATGACATGTTCATCCGCACTGTAAATTGGCTCAAACAAAAGTTCCATTTCATCTAATTTATCTAGAAAATCAAGCACATCCATCCACAAAACCCCCATGACTTACTACTTTTCTTATCCCCATTATACACCAATTCATATGTTAGGAAAGATTACGCAATATGAACAATTTGGAAAAAAGAGTACATTATCATTATATTCTTTTAAAGATCATTTCAAAACCTTCGTCAACATATTGCAAGAAAAAAGCTCTTATAGCCGATTGGAAATTTCGCCCTAAATTAAAAAAGCCATTCCTTCTCAGGAATGACTTTTCTTTATATAAAGTACACAGTGATAGGTGTAATATATAACGAAATTATTTACTTAAAGTTGCATTTGCCGGTGTGTCCGTTACGCTTTTTTCCGGAACACTTGATGCAGCTTTTTTATCTGGGCTTGTTGCTCGTTTTAAGAATAATGATAAAACCAATGCAACAACTGTAATACCTGTTGCGATTAAGAATGAATACTGGATACCGTCAAGCAATGCTTGTCGAGTAATTTCTGCTTTCATAGTCAAGATTTGCTCTTCAGACATTGGTCCAGTTGCATTCGCTTGTGCTTGCGCAGCTAAATCTTCAGCAGTAGCTGTTGTTCTTTTGTTCATGATCGCAATTAACAATGCCGTACCGATTGATCCGGCAACTTGTTGAATTGTGTTGTTAGAAGCTGTACCATGCGGGTTTAAACGTGCTGGTAAAGAGTTTAAACCATTTGTCATAATAGGCATCATAACCATAGAGATACCCACCATACGAAGTGTATAGATCATTATAATATATAGGTGAGTAGATTCCATATCTAGCTCGTGCAAGAAATATGTTGCAATGGCTGTAATAGTTAAACCAGTAATTGCTAAAATTTTCGGACCTACCTTATCAAATAAACGGCCAGTGATTGGTGACATAACGGCCATTACAATGGCACCCGGCAACATCATTAACCCTGATTCGAATGGTTCAATGCCCCGTACGTTTTGTACGTAAGCAGGCGTTAAAATCATACCGCCCATCATCGCCATCGAAAGTACAGCACTAATAATAGCTGATAACGCATATAAAGGTGATTTAAAAATCTCCATACTTAAGACTGGCGTATCGATTTTAAGTTGACGCAGAACAAATAGTGTAACACCGATAACCCCGACGATTATTGTCGTAAGTACGATTGGATCAGTCCAGCCATCGTTTCCGGCATTACTAAATCCATAAAGAATTCCACCGAATCCAATTGTTGAAAGGACAAGTGAGAAATAATCTAATGTAACTTTTCTGTTTGGAAGTACGTTCTCTAATTTCCAAATACTAAATAATAAACTTAATACTGCAATTGGTAAGATCATTTCAAAAAGAACTCGCCAATCATAATGCTCAACAATCCAACCAGATAAAGTTGGACCAATTGCCGGTGCCGCAATCATTACTAACCCGAACATCCCCATCGCTGCTCCACGCTTTTCAACAGGGAAACTAATTAGCATAACGTTCATTAAAATTGGGGCCATAACGGACGAACCCACCGCTTGGATCATACGACCAGTTAATAATACCGGAAAGCTAGGTGCAATCGCTGCAACCAATGTACCTACAACGAAAATGGCCATCGCTATGATAAATAAAGGTCTTGTTTTAAAACGGGTAATTAAAAATGCAGAAGCAGGAATCAAAACCCCGCTCACTAACATATATCCTGTTGCCAACCATTGAACGGTTGAATAGGTTACACCTAAATCCGTCATGATAGTTGGAAGTGCAACATTTAATAATGTATTATTCAAAAACGCAACAAAGGCGCCCACAAATAGGACTGCAATCATCAAATATGGAGGCTTTTCCAATGTTTTAAAGTCATTGCTCATATTTATATTTTCACTCTCTCTCTTTAATCATTTCATCCCTCGAAATACATTCTATACCGTTAGTCTATTTTTTTCAACAAAAAAATAATTATTGTCCAAAACATTGAAATGAAAGTGTTTTCAATTTATACTTACGGTATAAAATTCGCAAAACAACAGATGATAAGGTGAGGGTATGAACAAAAGAAAACGACAAATTATACACGCAGCACGACAGCTTTTTTTAGAAAAAGGGTTTAATGATACATCTATTATTGACATTATTTCTTCCGCCAATGTATCCAAAGGAACTTTTTATAATCATTTCAGCTCTAAAGTTCAATGCTTAATTGCAATTCTTGAAGAAGCTAGAGAAGAGATCATAACTGCTAGAATCGAGGTTGCCTTAAATACCAAACCGAATGACAAGAATGTTTTGCTTAAGCAGCTCGCACTAGTTGCCTATGTCCATAGAAGGCAAAACCTAATTCAAATATTTGAAGCGATATTTAAAAATAATGAGCCTGAATTAAAGCAAGTGATTGAAAAGCAGCTGATTCGTGAAATTGAATGGCTTGCTTCTCGATTTATTGATGTATATGGGGAAAAAATCAGAGAATATTCATATGAGTGTGCTGTACAAGCCTTGGCCATGATCCAGCACTCCTTCCGAATTATTGCTATGGTTACGAAACAATTAGCAACTCCTGAAGATGTAGTGAATAATGTACTGAACCATGTTGAAGGAATACTTGCTCATTTGCAGAAAACCAATAATGTTTTAATTACTTCCGATATCTTCCATGCACTTCATGAAAAAGCAGAAGAAACGAAAGTAACAAGCAGTATGCTGGTACATCAATTAGAAGGCTTTACAGAAAAGTTAACCCCTGATGATTTAGAAAAGGGCGTAGAATATACAAACTATCTCCTTAATGAGCTGCGAGCACATTCTGTTAATTTTCATGTGATGGAAGCCATTTTGCCAGTTTTCAACAATGCTTTTAAGGATACGCCCCATGAGGCAGAGGCAAACGAAATTTCAATTTCTCTTTGGCGTTATCTACAGATTAAAAAAGAAGAAAAAAATTCCCCTATGTAGCAAACTAATAATTAGGAGGCCAGTATATGGGATTGAATTTTCGCAAAAGCATTAAAATCGCTCCTGGAGTTCGGGTAAATATTGGAAAGAAAAGCACGTCATTAAGCTTTGGAGGTAATGGACTGCGCTATTCGATTAGCTCGAATGGCAAACGAAGATCTACTGTCGGGATTCCAGGATCGGGTATCTCTTATACGACAAGTGGCGGAAACAGCAAGAAACAATACAAATCCAATGCCTATCAGCAACGCCAGCATTTAAAGCAGCTGGAAAAGGAAGAAAAAAGAGAATTGGCTCGTTTTGAAGTAGAGCGTTACCAAAATACTTGTGAAATCTTAAAATCGATTCATATGGAAGCGGACGAGCCAGTAGATTGGGACTACCATTACCATAGTACACCGCCTTTTAAATTAAACGAAGCTGGCCCAAAAGAAAAAGCAGCTTTAACGAAATTACAACATTACAAGCCTGGCTTTTTCGATAAATTATTTAAAAGCAATAAAATAGAAGTGCTTGAAAACGAAGTTCTCCAAGCACGAAAAGAGGAGCAAGAAGCATATAGCGAATGGCAAAATCTAAAAGCTTTAAGTGAGCGTGTACTTTCTGGTGATTTAGATGCCTATATGGAAGTAATCGAAGAAATGGATCCTCTTGAAGATTTACATGAATTTGGAAGTGGATTTGAAATTGGCTGCAATGATGCCTCTACCCTTTTTGTCACATTTGATGTTCATGCCCAATCCATCATCCCCAAAAATGAAAAAACCTTAACCCAAGCGGGCAATTTATCGACCAAGAAACTAGCAAAGACAAAGTATTTCGACCTTCAACAGGATTATGTTTCTAGCTGTACTATCCGTATTGCACGGGATATGTTCGCCATTCTTCCAGTCGAAACGGTCTATGTTCATGCCTATGATGAACAGCTAAACACGGAAACTGGTCATATTGAAAGATTATGCGTTCTTTCGGTCAAATTTAACCGCACAGCACTTGAATCACTGAACTTTGGTTACATCGACCCATCGGACGCACTAAACAACTTCCAGCATAATATGAAATTCCGCAAGACGCTTGGGTTTGCCGAGGTCGAGGAAGTTAAATAGGGATAATTGTTAATAAGGAGGAGCATCCTGCATGAATTTTAAATAATTCAAACAGGTGCTCCTTTCGGTTTTTCATGAAAATTTACCTTCTAATTTGCTTAACTTTTTTAGGGAACTATCAAGGCTCTTACGAATTTCTTTGATTATTTGATGATCTTCTTCATCAAATAATTCTTTTTCTTCCTGGTTGATTCCCGACTGAGATAATTCAATTGCTGTCATTCCTTCATTTTTACACTCCATTATTTTCCAATACTCAGTTTCTTCAAGGTATCTTTTCTCAGTGATCATACTTAGTGAGTTATTTTTAATCGATAGTTGTTTTCTATATTCCGACGGGGTTTTCCCAAAACTTCCTTTAAATGCTGTATTAAACGCTTTTACATCGGAAAATCCATAGGTGAGCGCAATGTCCGAGATTTTTTCTTCTAAATTAGCCAGGGCGTAAGTTGCTTCTCTTAGCCGAATTCTCGTTAAATATTCATAAAAGTTGATTCCAAGGTTAAGCTTTACAATCTGGGAAATATAGCTTTTATTATAGCCAAATACATTGGAAAGCTCCTCAAGACCAATTTTATTCTTATAATTCTTATCAATATATTTGATTATTTTATTAACTACTTCATTTTTCTTCTTATTGCTGGCCATTTCTGTTGAAGTTATCTCTTTAGGGGGAAAATATCTTACCAAACTTGCTGTAAGCTGATGGAGCAAGCTTTCAAAGTATAACTTTTCCGTTGGCGTGTTGCCGCCTATAAATTGAATCATTTTCCCTACGAGGTTCCTTATTGCCTTAAAGGATTCTTTATTTCGATTCTTAGTATTCGAGAGACAATCAAACTCAAGCAACTGGTAATCATTGTAATAGGAACTAAAATAGATAGGATCGAGATGAATAACCATCGCAATGGAATTCGCTTCTCTCGCTAGAGTGGCATGCCCTAAATTTGAATTGATAATGATCATATCATCTTCTTCCAGGATATGATTTTCGCCATTAATACTTACTTCTATTTCTCCCTTTAGAACCATTAAAAGCTCCATAGCATCATGCCAATTGTAATGATATGAGCCTATATAGTATACATACTGTTTTACATCTATATCTCTTTTGTGACTTTTCCACGTATAATACATTTCCCCCATTGTTACCCCAACTCACTTATGAATAAAATTTATAGCACAAATTATACCAGACATAGGTGAATTTAAATATTCCCCTTTTACTGCTTATGGGAAAATCAAAAATAAGGCGACCAATATAGTTCATCATCCGGTCGCCTTATTGCGGAAGTGGGATTCTATTTTAAACGTGGTAAAAGTTAAGTATAAAATTACTTAATAAATTGTACCTGTTTACTGATCAGTTCATATTGTTCTTCTTTTTTCTTATTGAATTCTATCTTATTCTCTTCAAAGACATTATTGCCTTCAGCATCGATCGACACAATCAGCGGACCGAACTCCTTCACTTCACAAACCCAAAGGGACTCTGGCATTCCAAGATCTTTCCAGTGAACTTCCTTGATTTCTTCTACTTTCTTTGCCCCATATACTGCATTGCCTGCTGGAAAAACAACATGAAGTGCTTTGTGAGTCTTACACCCTTCTTCGGTGTTTTTTCCCATCCCGCCTTTACCAACGATTAATTTTACTCCTGTTTCTTCAATAAACTCTTTCTCGAACTTTTCCATTCGCATACTAGTTGTCGGTCCAATGGAAACAATCTCGTATTGTTCGTTTCCTAGGTCCCTTACAATAGGACCTGCATGAAAAATAGCTTTTCCTTGAAGGTCAACTGGCAATGGAATTTTTTCTTCAATCAATCTTCTGTGGGCAACATCCCTGCAGGTTACCAAGGTCCCACTCAAATAAATAATATCCCCAATATGAATATCTTTTAAATCTTCATCTTTTATCGGCGTGGTTAATACCTTCTTGCTCATAGTGTAACCCCCTCATGCGTATTAATTTCATAATTCAAATGACGGTCAAACGTTATTTTCCCTCTTCTATGGGACCAGCATCCTGTGTTAATGGCTACTCCAATTGTAGAAGGATGTCTTGCTGTATTCACTACATTTACACCCATTAGAGATTTAGTTCCTTTAAGACCCTGAGGACCTAAACCAATCGCATTGATCCCATCCTCGAGAAGTTTTTCCATTTTAGCAGCATTTTCATTTGGATTTTTGCTTCCAACAGGTCTCATCAGCGCCATTTTTGAGTTCATCGCCGCCGTTTCAACTGATGTACCAATACCTACGCCAACTAGAAGCGGCGGGCATGCATTAAGTCCGTAACTCGTCATGCGATCCAGTACAAATTTTACTATGCCTTCATACCCTTCCCCCGGCATTAAAACTGTTGCCATTCCCGGAAGTGTACAACCTCCACCTGCCATATACGTATAGATTTCCACTTGATCACTGTCTTCTTCGATTTCCCAGAAGATGCTCGGCGTCCCCTTTCCAATGTTTTCTCCTGTATTGTATTCATCGAATGTCTCTACAGAATTATGACGTAAAGGTGTTTCTTTAGTAGATTTATAGACGCTTTCTCTTAGAATACTTTCTAATTGTCCGATTAACGGGAAATTCTCTCCACATTTTACGAAATACTGAAGAACTCCTGTATCCTGACATGACGGTCTCTTTAACTCGTAAGCTAGCTTTTGGTTTTCTTCCATTGTTTCATAGATGATTTTTGCAAGAGGATTCGTTTCTTCATCCTTCAGCTCTTTTAATTTATCCTCTACATCTTTAGGAAGCTTATAGCTTACAAGTGATACAAATTTCGACATGATTTCGATCATCTTTTCTTTATCTTGCACTTTAGTCATATTAACCTCTCCTTACTTACTTAATTTATTTTCATTACGGATAGAATGGGAAGAAAATTGGCAATAGGATCATACCAACGATTGTTGAAATTACGATTAACGGTAAACCTACTTTCACATAGTCCCTAAATTTGTATCCGCCAAGACTGTATACCATCGTATTAGCCGGCATTCCAATTGGTGTTGCATAAGCACAAGATCCGCCAATTACTGTTGCCATTAACACTGCTTTGGGGTCAGCCCCCATAACGCTAGCAATAGAAAGTCCGATTGGTACTAACAATGCTGTCGTTGCGGTATTCGACATGAAGTTAGTCATTACTGCCGAGAGAACAAATACAACAAATAATAATAGGTATGGTGAAGGATTCTCACCCAATACACCTACTATTGAATTAGCCAATAAATCTCCAGCACCTGAATTCACCATTGATTTGGCAAGTGCCAATGAACCTACAAATAATAGAATTGTATTCATATCAATTGATTTCATCGCGTTCTTCTCGGATATAACTCTTGTAGCAACTAAAATTAATGCTCCAATCCATGCGGAGATATACAGCTTAATGCCAATTTGATCTTCAAATATCATGGCCAGAACCGTTAGAACCAGTACGATTAAAGCCGTGTACTGTTTCCATTTTGGCACGTTTGAATAGTCAACTTTTTTACTGTAAACAGAATCTTCATCTAGTAAATCATCTTTTCTATCCGGGAGAAGCTTGTAACCAATAAATCCAAAATAAATAATGCCGATAATAAGCATAGGCAAGCCAACTTTTGCATATTCAAAGAATCCAAATTCCATCCCGATTTCCTGAAGTGCAGACTGGGCGATCATATTCCCCGGTGCACCAATCAGACTAAGATTTCCGCCCATTGCCGAAGCTAACACAAGCGGCAAAAGTAGTTTAGACCTTGCAAAGCCAGATTTGGCAGCTATACCTATTACAACCGGTATAAGAACTGCTGCTGTCCCTGTATTTGACAGAAAACCAGACATTAAACCTGTAATAACCATGACAACGATAATGAGTTGTCTTTCAGTTTTGGCAAACCTGGTAATAACCCCGCCTATTTTCTGAGCCATGCCAGTATCAAAGAATGCTGCACCTACAATAAACATAGCCATGAAAAGCAGAACATTTCCGTCTACAAAACCCGCAAACGCTTCTTCAGGATCAAGAACTCCCGTTACTGTTAAACCAATAGCAACGGTCATCGCTGTAATAGACAACGGTATTTTTTCCCAAGCAAACATAATAACCGCAAAAAGCAAGAAAATTAAAGTAATAATTGGAGGACTCATCATAAACATCTCCTTTCATGGTGTTAAAGAATATTTGATTTCGATGAAAACGCTTTCTAAATACACTTTAATGTTTTTAGAAAATTATATCTATTCTAATTTTTAAAAGTTAAATTACTTATTCTTTCTGTTTTTTATTTTTTCGAAAAAAATAATTCGAAAAATTCTAAAAAATAACCTGATAATAGAAGAGATATTTTTTTAACAGCCTCTATTAATCAGCAAGCAATTAGTTACCCTAAATAAAATTTTAAATTTACTTTCATTTTTTTCATTCTAAAAATACGCCTAAGTGATAATTTTAGAATGGAAAAATTTTTTCATATTTTATTTTAATGAATCATTACGATTGCTGAATTTAAATAATGCAAATTTATTTATTGAGTTAACGCATAAATTTATCAAAATATGCTATTGATGATGGGCAAAAATTTGAATTTGCATAAACTAATAACAAGGAAAGCCTTAAAGGGTTAGTTAGGTTTATTTGTTTTACTGTGCTTTACTGATAGAGAAAAATATTGAGGTAACGATGGCAAAAGCAGGGTTTTACTTCTAAAATGAATCGTTATGTTACAATCGGTTAATCCTATGGATAATAGAATAACTATCACCCAACTAGCGATAGATATTTTGAAAAAGGTTTTTACGCATAAATATTATACTTCTTAAGGAGGACATCACATGAGCCATTCAAAAACAAGCAAGTTAGGACTGGTAATTTTTTTAACCTTCTACTTTGCTTTATTTTTATATACCTTCTATTTATTTTTTGCTAACAAAGAAGCAGGCGGTTTTCTATTTATAATTCTTATGATCAGCTCTGCTGTATTTTTTGGCAGTCTTCGGTTTGCCAAGCTCAAACAGATTGTTTGAATTCACCTCTTAGAGCACATAAAAAGGTCTTTTAACAGATTGATACACTGCTAAAAGACCTTTTTCCTTAAATCATTTAAAAGATTACTTCCTATCTCAAGTATGATACCCGGGAACGAAACAGTTTTTGAGTGATAACAACGATAGCTGTTGAAATCAAGATAAATAAGATAAACATAAATGGCTGGTTGTACCGATCATATGCAAAGAATACGTCATTAACAGCAGTATTA
>Ga0182747_1003589_pt1 | contig 10388 bp, 13 predicted proteins | sample eDN3rd30CBELigBY_FD_128526 | JGI IMG/M metagenome (GOLD analysis project Ga0182747, IMG submission 128526) | Enriched backyard soil microbial communities from Emeryville, California, USA - eDNA 3rd pass 30_C BE-Lig BY (version 2) (version 2) | ecosystem: Environmental > Terrestrial > Soil >...
CGCTAAGTCTTCCTCTTTTTCTAATGGATCTATTTTTCGCAGCCCAATCATTCCGTCTATAAGAAAGATAATCCAGACTAGAATTCCTAATGAAAATAAAATCGTTAGCATGCATGACACTTCCCTAGCCTTTTCTTTTCTAATAAGAAAGTATAAGTTTTGAACTTAGATTACTGTCTAGCTCCAGGCCATACGCCGCTGACCAGGGCGCTTGCGCTTTTCTTATTAGTTTAATGTAATAAAGGCAAAAATCCAATTTAGGAAGGTTGGTCGGCAGTTTGAAGCTTAGAACTTAATTCAGTTCCCATTTTTTTAGATTGGGCCGTTGCTGCTTTGATACATGAAATGAATGCCTCTTGTACCCCGTGTTCCTCAAGCACTCGAATCCCAGCTTCTGTTGTTCCTCCAGGGCTTGTTACATCTTTACGCAACTGGGTAGAAGATTTACTTGAGTTTTTGACCATTTCTGCTGCACCAAGCAGTGTTTGTACAATCAATTCACTGGCCATATCTTTTTCAAGACCAACTTCAACGGCACTTTTCTCCATTGCTTCAATTAGATAATAAATATAGGCAGGGCCGCTGCCGGAAAGTCCAGTTACGGCATCTAATTGTTCTTCTTCCACAACGGAAGCCATGCCGACGGTTCCAAATAAGGTTTTAGTTGTTTCTAACTGAGAATCGGTAACACGATGATTCACGGCAACAGCAGTGGCTGATTTTCCAACCGCTGCCGAGGTATTTGGCATGGACCTTACAATCGCAAGTGGGATTCTTGCCAATGTTTCAATGGTATCCATGGATACACCTGCTAAGACAGAGACGACAAGCATCTCCTCAGTTAAGTGTTCACGAATCGATTGAATAGCAGTCGCGACGTCTTTTGGTTTCATGGCTAACATCACAATGTCTGTTTGATCAAACAGTTCATTCAAATTATAAGTCGTTCGAATTCCATAACGTGTTTCTAATGTTGCTAATCTTTCTTGATTAGAATTGTTTGTGATCCAAATATTTTTTTTATCAATAAAACCATTTTCAAGAATTCCAGAAATGAATGCTTCAGCCATCGATCCTGCGCCAATAATTGCGATTTTTTTCATGTTTATTCCTCCTTTATTTTACCGAAAACATAAAAAAACCCTTCATCCATAAAGGACGAAAGGTTTCGCTTCCGTGGTACCACCTTCATTTACCCTTGCTTAAATTTCAAGAAGGGTTCACTCGACTCCGATAACGCCGGATGTGCGTTAGGTTTTCCTAAGTGCTCCTAAGGTAGGTTCAATGATTAAGAGGGCGGTGAAGTCTTTCAGCCATCGAACTTCACTCTCTTTCGCCATTTCTCATTTACTGGCCTTATTCATCGCTTTAGCGAATCAAATTTTTACTAGATTATGCAAGATAAACAACCTATCTGTCAATAGATAAATTTAGCGAATTTTTTATTTTTTCTAAAAAATTATGCAGAAATAATGACAATTGGTTAAAAAGTCGCTACACTTTAGTATATATAATAAATGTCACATAATGTTCGTATTTATACCATTGGATTCTTTATTCAAAAATAATGATAAGGGGTTTTAGGAATGACAAAATGGAAAGACGGAATAGCAAAAATTACGGTGCCGACTCCTTTTGCGGTTGGGGATGTCAATGTTTATTTGATTAAAGGCGAGCGCTTAACACTTGTTGACGCGGGAGTGAAAACGGAAGAGTCCTGGTTGTCGTTTAAGGAGCAATTAGAGGATTTAGGCTTAAGTCCTGCTGATATCGAGCAGGTGATTCTAACGCATCATCACCCTGATCATGTTGGTATGCTTGATTACTTTCCAGACACCTTAGAAGTATATGGTCATCAACTGAATGAACGATGGATTCATCCCACTGAAGCCTTTTTTCAAGAGCAAGAAGATTTTTTTCGTGTGTATTTTCTAGAATTCGGTCTGCCTGAAGAATACTTTCCTTTGCTTTCAGATTTAAGAAAAACATTGGAATATTCTTGCAACCGCTCATTGACTGGCCATCTTGTTGAGGGAATGAGACCTCCTGGGCTTAATGAATGGCAGGTCATTGAAACACCGGGGCATGCCCAAAGCCATATTGCCCTCTACCGGGAAAAGGATGGAATTTTAATTGGCGGAGATTTAATTTTAGCACATATCTCACCCAACCCATTGCTAGAGCCGCCAGCCCCTGGGGAAACAGAGAGACCGAAGCCACAGCTGCAGCATAATGACTCAATGAAGAAGCTGCTTTCGTATCCCATTCAATGTGTCTACACAGGGCATGGGGAGGAAGTTTATAAGTTAGCAGAGTTGGTTGATAAACGATTGGTGCGGCAGCACGAGCGGGCCATGACGGTTCATAGCTGGTTAAAAGAAGAAGAGATGACCGTATTTGAAATCTGTAAACGCTTGTTTCCGTCAGTTTACCAGCGCGAACTGATGCTGACCATTTCCGAAACCGTCGCACAACTTGACTATTTATCATCTATTGGGGAGATTAGTAGTAAGGGGACGAATCCTGTTCTTTTTCAGGCTAAAATTTAGTTGGAATCAACTCAGATGAGGTGTAGAAATGGTTAGGGAACAATTAAAAGGTAAAAATATCGTGATTACTGGTGCATCAGGAGGTATCGGAGCAGAAATCGCTAAACTTTGTGCTTCTAGCGGGGCCAATCTTGTGCTATTAGCACGAAGTATTAGTAAGCTCGAGCAATTGCGAATGGACCTCCAGCAAAAGCATCCCGTTAAAGTTGCTGTTTATCAGTTGGATGTGTCGGACACAGCTGAGGTAAAGAAGGTTTTTCAACGGATTTTCGATACATTCGGGGATATTGATATCCTTGTTAATAATGCCGGCTTTGGAGTCTTCCGTGAAGCCCATCTGGCGACATTGGATGAAATTAAAGGCATGTTTGATGTCAATGTGGTTGGGCTGATGGCCTGCACAAGCATGGTGCTGCCGAAAATGCGTGAAAGGCGTTTTGGCCATATTATTAATATTGCCTCTCAAGCTGGGAAAATTGCCACACCCAAATCAAGTGTCTACTCGGCCTCAAAGCATGCGGTTCTTGGTTACACCAACTCATTGCGGATGGAATTAGCAGATGTTAATGTACTTGTAACCTCTGTGAATCCTGGTCCAATCGCTACCAATTTTTTTAATATTGCCGACGAAAAAGGCACCTATGTTAAAAATGTGCAGAGATTTATGCTCAAGCCCGAGTATGTCGCCGAGAAGGTCGTTGACAGTATGCTGACGAAAACAAGGGAGATTAATTTGCCGCGTTGGATGAATATGGGGAGCGTTGTGTACGTACTCTTCCCCCGACTGTTTGAACGGATTGGCAGACGGGCTTTTAATCAGAAATAAACAATGAAGTAGAAAGCCTCTCATCAGGGGCTTTTTTTGTTTTGATGGCATTATTAGCCTGTTAAAAATTCATACACTGTATCATTGATGACCTCGTATAAGTCTGCAGTTGGTTCGTCCTCTTTTAATTGGATAATTCGCTTTGTGAGCATCTCCAAATCCTTTTCACCAATAGGCATGGAGTCCGCTTCGTAATATTGTTTAAAACAATTTTTAATCATCTTCGCGACTAGTTTTTTATCCATAAACATGCACCTCACTCACATTATACTATTTTTTATCCAGTTTCCATAAATGAATAAATGCCGAAAAATTTCCATTGAATACGAACGCATATTCGCTTATGATAGTGAATATAATAAAAAGGAACGAATGTTCGATATTTAAGTTGTGAGGGATCAGTCATGGTGGATTACAGCGTACTGCCACAAAATAAAATTTTATGTGTGGACATGAAGAGTTTTTATGCCAGTTGTTCGGCTGTCATGCACGGCCTTGACCCAATGGAATGTTATTTAGCCGTTGTCGGTCAAAAAGAGCGGCAGGGAAGCATTGTCCTGGCTGCTTCACCGCGAATGAAAAAAGAATTTGGCATCAAAACGGGTTCGCGAATGTTTGAGATTCCCAATGACCCGAGGATTCAAATTGTGGAACCGAAAATGGCAACCTATTTGCGAATTGCGACAGAAATTTCGCGTGTATTTAATCGCTATGTTCCAAAAGAAGCAATTCATGTCTATAGCGTCGATGAAAGCTTTATTAAAGTGGATGGTGCGATGCAGTTGTGGGGGGATGCCCACACGATTGCCCGAAAAATAAAGAATGATATTGAACGGGAGTTTCAATTGCCATGTGCCGTTGGAATTGGCCCGAACATGCTACTGTCGAAGCTATGTCTCGACCTTGATGCCAAGAAAAAGGGAGTGGCCGAGTGGACATATGAAGATGTCCAAACCAAGCTTTGGAAGCTGTCTCCGCTTAGAGAAATGTGGGGGATCGGCAGGCGCGTGGAAAAAACATTAAATGGGATGGGCATTTTTACTGTCGGTCAACTCGCTCGCTATGATTTAGAAACGTTGGAAAAGAAATTTGGCATCATGGGAAACCAGCTTTATTATCATGCCTGGGGTGTTGATCTCTCTGAATTGGGTGCACCGCTTATTCAAGGGCAGATTAGCTTTGGAAAAAGTCAAATTCTGTTAAGGGACTATAAAGAGGAAGCGGAAATTAAGACGGTCATTTTAGAAATGTGTGAGGAGGTAGCAAGGAGGGCACGGACGCATCGAAAGGCAGGGAGAACGATTAGTCTCGGAGTCGGCTATAGCCAGGATGAATTTGGCGGCGGTTTTCATCGCTCGAGAACGATCGGACAGCCAACAAATGTGACGATGGAGCTTTATCGTGTTTGCCTTGAATTATTTCATGAGCATTATACCGGAAAGACGGTACGGCAAATTTCGATTGCCATCAGCAATATTGTTGACGACCTCGAGCTTCAGCTTGACCTTTTCGACATGGGTGCTTATAAGCGGCGTGAGCTTGGCTATGTGGTAGATACGGTGCGCAGACGCTTTGGCTCAGGTGCTTTGTTGCGCGCTGTTTCTTATACGGCAGCCGGAACGGCTAAACACCGGGCCACACTTGTCGGCGGACATAAAAGATAGGAAAGAAGGAGAGGGGTATGATTCGTGACCGCGGAAGAATCAAATGGACGTCGATGATGCTTCCAGAGCATGTGAAATTGCTCAGGGATTGGGTGAAGGAAGATCGGTATGAACAGAAACGAGAGATGGATGAACAGCAGCTGGAACTCATGAACGAGATTTTATCCGAAGCGATTGAGTATAATCAGTACGTAACAATTACCCATTACCGAAATCGGAACTATGAAATCGTGATTGGCAAAATCCATTACTGGGATGAACTAACCCAAAGGCTTCATGTATTGGACCGCTTTGAAGAGGTGCACCGGATTCCGATGGATGCCATTGCTGACATTCGGATGACGGAGACTTAACTATGAGCAAAGTTGAGTCAACCTCACGTAACATGTGGTACAATCACCATATGCTAAACAGAGGGGGTAATCAACGTGGAAATCAATATAACGGCAGCGGCAGCTGAAAAAATAAATCAAAGAGTTCATGGTCGAGAAGGCTACTTAAAGCTAAAATATGATACCGACGGCTGTGGTTGTGCGGTTAATGGGGTAGTGGCATTGTGGTTTGTCCCGAATCTAGATTCAGATGATATTGCGATTGAAACAAATGATCGAACGGTGTATGTGGAAAAATCAAAAATAGTTTTTTTGGATGAGCAAATGAAAATTGATTTTTCTAATGCGGCCAATTGCTTTCAACTAAAGAGTCCACAGCAGATCCTTAATGGTCATATGAGCTTACTAATCAAAGAAAAAACAGACTGATCCATTTTGGACAGTCTGTTTTTAGCTTGGTAAGGCATGATCAACATACTTTTGTAAAAATTCATCAATTACTCGTTCATAATCAGCCCGGTTTTCGTTAAAGGACTGAGCGTGACGGCCATTAGCTGCTAAATAGAGCATTTTAGGCCCTTTTTTATGTTCGAACAAATCCTTTGACATGGTCGGGAGAATAAAATCATCCTTTTGGCTGTGAATAAACAAAATCGGATGTTTGATATTTTCGATGACCGAAATCGGTGATACATTTCGAATCGAATATTTATCCCGCAGACGTAAAAGTGCATCACCAAGCGGCAATAAAAGGCTAGGGATGAGCTTAAAATCTTTTTTAATGAGATAGGCAAGCTGCTCCTTAAAATCCGAAAATGGACAATCAGCAATATAAAAATCAGCACCGTCCTCAAGAAGCCCAGCATAGAGAAGCATGGTAGCGGCCCCCATCGATTCGCCATGAATTCCCAGTTCCAGCTGAGAGCCTTTTTCCTTTTTGAGCCAATCGACGACAGTTTTTAAATCAAATTTTTCATAATGACCAAAGCTAGTGGTTTTGCCCCCGGATTCCCCGTGGCGGCGATGGTCATAAATTAATGTATTAAACCCCCGCGCTAAAAACAGATTAGCGTATTTAATCGAATTAACTTTTGTTTCGGTTACACCATGAGAGATAATGATATAACGATTGGTCTGATGTGGTTCAACGAGCAGAGCTTTAATCATATAACCAAAAGGGGAAGGGATATCTATTTCCCGCTTCGGCAAGGATTCAAATTCCTCAGGATTATATCTGCCAGCCTCTTTTTCACGTCTTAAAATTAAATCCTCATCCTTCTTTTTCATATACATAAGGCGGTTTGTAAAATACAAACCGAGAGATAACCAGAATAACAACAAGGCAATCAAGGTTCGGAATGTCTTCTTCACCAATGGCACCTCCTTTGTTTTTTAATATAAGGTATGAAAAAAATAATCTCCAAGCGCCCATAAATTAACAGTTTTAATTTTAGCATAAAAAAAGCCGCTGGCACTAACGAGCGGCTTCCTGAGTTGACCAAAATAATTTATTGCTCAGCGTTTTGTCTTTTGGTAGGGTGGATTGCTTTTTCGACTTCTTCAGCAGCCATCACTCGCTGTCCTCCACCAGCAGTCTCCGCATAGTTTTTTCCTTTTTGACTGGAACCTTTATCGCGTTTTTGGCTCAAAATAATCAGTCTCCCTTCAAGCTAGTCTCAATTAATAAGATGCATTAGTAGTAGAATGATTATTCACTGAAAGTTAATTTAGACAGTTTGCGCATGCAGGCGATAGTATCCGCTTTCAATTTGCCGGGAGAGATGAGGGCGAATGACTTCAATCGCATCAATCAATTTATTCAAATCAACCCCGGTATCAATTCCCATCCGTTCAAGCATATAAACCACGTCCTCTGTTGCTACATTTCCAGAGGCACCAGGTGCAAATGGACAACCGCCAAGCCCGCCGGCAGAGGTATCGAATCGGTCAATTCCTGCCTGGAGAGAGGCATAAATGTTCGCAAGGGCAAGCTTTCGTGTATCATGATAATGGGCAGTTAAAAGTGTATGAGGAAAAAGACTTTTCAATTGGGAAAACAAAGCAAAGCACTCATCAGGAGTTGCCATCCCGATGGTATCGGCGACGCTTAATTCATCGACACCTGCATCAACAAATTCTTGGCAAAGCTTTATCGTATCACTTTCATTGATTTTTCCCTCATAAGGACAATAAAAGGAGGTAGAAATGCAGGCCCGGACAAAATAATTCTTCTCCTTTAATTCAGAAATGATCGGTACAAGTTCTGTCATACTGTCCTTTGTTGTTTTATTAATATTTTTAAGATTAAAGCTATTGCTGACGCCCACAAATACAGCAACAGCTTGACAATTGGTAGAGTATACCCTGTCAATCCCTCTACGGTTCGGTGCTAGAACAATATCTCTGGAATCAGCATCAAGGCAGTCGGCTGCTATTTCAGCGGCATCGCTCATTTGAGGCACCCATTTCGGTGATACAAACGACGTGAGTTCCAATTCCTGAAGACCAGCAGTTCTTAATCCATTGATAAATTGTTTTTTTATATCAGTGGGTACAAATAACTTTTCATTTTGCAGCCCGTCACGAGGACCTACCTCGATGATCGTGACCTTTTTAGGTAAATTTAGCATTCATTTTCCACCTCCGATAATCATACTTTCATTGTAGTGGTGTTAATTTCAAAAAAGCAAGAATAATAGAAATTTTGACAAAATAAAAGGATTTTTTCGTATTTTACTAGAAATAATAATGGAAAAAAGGATGGATGAAGGAGGGAAAACTGGATGAAGAAAATTTGTACATCCTTCCAGGAGGCAGTTGCCGATATTCATGATGGGGCTACCCTGATGGTTGGTGGATTTGGGTTGTGCGGAATACCGGAAAATCTGATTCTGGCCTTAGCAGAAAAAGGCGTGAAGGATTTAACGGTCATTTCAAATAACTGTGGGATTGATGAGTGGGGGTTAGGGTTGCTCCTAAATAATAAACAAATCAAAAAGATGATTGGATCCTATGTAGGTGAAAATAAAGAGTTTGAGAGACAGGTTTTAACTGGTGAACTAGAGGTAGAATTAACGCCTCAAGGCACACTCGCTGAAAAAATCAGGGCAGGCGGGGCTGGGATTCCAGCATTTTATACACCTGCTGGAGTAGGAACTCCGGTTGCAGAGGGGAAAGAAACGAAGATTTTTAACGGAAGAGAATACCTGCTAGAAGAGGCACTAACGGCCGATTTTAGTCTTGTGAGGGCGTGGAAGGGTGACAAAATGGGAAACCTTGTTTACCACAAAACGGCACGGAATTTTAACCCGATGATTGCGGCGGCTGGGAAAGTAACGATTGCAGAAGTGGAAGCGCTTTATAAAATTGGTGAATTAGATGCTAATTTTATTCATACTCCAAGCATCTATGTGCAAACAATCATTGAAGGAACACAGGAAAAACGAATCGAGAGATTGACAGTGAGCAAATAGTGTTGGGGAAGGGAGAGAGTACAATGGCGGATGAAAAAGTCTCTGTCAGAGAGAGAATTGCAATCAGGGCAGAGAAGGAAATTGAAAATGGCTTTTATGTAAACCTAGGCATTGGTATGCCAACCCTGGTTGCCAATTATATGTCAGCTAATAAACAAGTGGTCTTGCAGTCTGAAAATGGTCTTCTTGGCATCGGGCCATATCCAGGTGCGGACGAGGTGGATCCTGATTTAATCAATGCTGGTAAAGAGACAGTTACGGCGATAAGTGGTGCCGCCTATTTCGATAGTGCCGAATCGTTTGCGATGATACGTGGAGGACATGTCAATTTGGCGATCCTTGGTGGAATGGAAGTATCCGAAACGGGTGATTTAGCGAATTGGATGATCCCAGGAAAGATGATTAAAGGCATGGGCGGGGCGATGGATCTTGTCCATGGAGCTCAAAAAATAATTGTAATCATGGAGCATGTTAATAAAAAAGGTGAATCAAAAATATTGAAAGAGTGCACGCTGCCTCTTACAGGTAAAGGGGTAGTCAATCGGATTATCACCGAGCGCGCAGTCATGGATGTGACGGACGCGGGTCTTAAGTTGGTGGAAGTAGCAAAAGGATTTACAATTGAGGAAGTCGTCAATTCTACAGAAGCCGCATTATCAGTGGACGAAAATGTGAAAATTGAAGCTTATTGAGATAGCCACTCTGTTGATTGGAGCGAAGCCGCCTGGAGTGGAAATCAACAGACTAATTAAAAGAGCCAATAATATAGAATAGCAGGCTGCAAGAAAATAAAGCCTGCTTTTTTCTGTGGGCATTTTTGATGACATGATATAATATAAATGAATTTTGACAACGGAGGCGTTTTGATGAAAAAGCAAAACAGACAAAAAAATCAATCGAAACCCAAAAAGGATGATTCAGCGGTCACGCTTGGCGATATGATCAATCCAAATTTATTTAAACAATTAAAAGATCAACAGGAACAGCTGAAAGCAGCAGAAGAAAAAAGAAAAGAAGAAGAAGAGCAAAGAAAACGGGAAGAAAGAAGATTAAAAGAAAAAAACAAATCATTTGAAGAACTATTAAATGAAAGCGGCATGAATTGGAAAGAGTTTAAATAAAAGGCTGTGTTAAAGGTTAATTTTGATTTTGGCACTCTGTTGATTGAAGTGCCTGGAACGGAAATCAACAGACTAGTTTTAACACAGCCAAATAAGAACTGATAAAAAGGAGAGCGGTTGTACGCTCTCCTTTAACGATGTTCTTTATAGATACTTACTTTCGTTAATTCTTTAATGAGAGAAACTTCTTCAGCAGAAAGTGCTTGACTTCTAACTGCTTTCGCATTACTTCTAATTTGCTCTGGACTGCTTGCCCCGGCAATAACAGAAGCAATAACAGGATTTGCGAGATTATACTGAAGGGCGATCTCTGTAAAGGAGCGTGAGTCCGCTAGTTTTTCCTTTAGCATTGGCAAAACTTCATTCAGCTCGGTTAAGCTATAGTCTTGATACCCCTTATCGGCTGCTTTCTCCAGCATTTTA
>Ga0182747_1003592_pt1 | contig 10385 bp, 8 predicted proteins | sample eDN3rd30CBELigBY_FD_128526 | JGI IMG/M metagenome (GOLD analysis project Ga0182747, IMG submission 128526) | Enriched backyard soil microbial communities from Emeryville, California, USA - eDNA 3rd pass 30_C BE-Lig BY (version 2) (version 2) | ecosystem: Environmental > Terrestrial > Soil >...
GAGATCGCTGAAGCGATCGAGCGCGCCGCCCGGCCGCAGCAACGAAGCCCGATTTTCTGGCTGATCGTGAGCGGAGTCATGATCGTCGCGGCGATCGTGCTGGGCACGGCCTTGGCCATCAATAATTCGCGTGACCGGGCGTTGGCGAACAGCAAGCGTGAATTGGAAAACACGCTGCAACTCCTGACGCGGCATTTCGATCAGCAATTGGAAGACTGGCAGGTGATCCAGGAGGACGCCATGGCCCAGATCCGCGCGATCGAAGACAAGTCGCCCAAGGAATTTCTGCGCACAATCTCCAGCGAGGATTTTCACCGGAGATTGGCCGGCAAGCTTCGCTCGATGCCGTATGTTGGCGGCGTGAATATTTTCGGCGCGGACGGGCAGTTGATCAACTCCTCCGAAATGTGGCCTGTTCCGAGCATCAACGTTGCGGACCGAACCCATTTCAACGAGTTGAAATTCGGCTCCTCCTCGCTGAAGCTTGTGGTGAATCCCGTGCATAGCCGCATCACCGGCGCATGGACGACGGTGTTCGCGCACAGGCTGGTTAATTCGAAGGGCGAGTTTCTCGGCATGATCGCCCGCGGCGTCGAACCCGCGCGGTTCGAGGCATTCTTCGCCTCGCTGTCGCTGGGGCCGGACGCGGCGATTTCGATGTTCCATAAAGATGGCACGATGATCGCCCGCTATCCGCACGTGGAATCCATGATCGGGCGGAATTTCAAACACGGGCCGTTATTTCGAGGCGTCCTGAAATTCACCAATCACGGCTCGCTGATGGTGAGAAGCCCGGTGACCGGCGTGCAGCAGGTCGGATCGATCCGGAAGCTCGACAATTTCCCGATCGTCATGATCGCCACCAAGACGGTCGACGCTGCGCTGGCGGATTGGCATGAGCAGACGCGTGGTCTCGTTCTGATCGCGCTCGCGGCGTCGATCGCGGTGACATTGATCGTTCTCTTCATCGTGCGGCGTGTCATCTCCCAGCACAACGCGGCCCAGCGGCGGCTGATGCTGGAGAAGCGGCGTCTCGATACGGCGGTCAACAATCTCAAGCAGGGCCTGCTGCTGTTCGATGCCAATCACCGGCTGGTGATTTTCAACCGCCGCTATGTGGATATGTTCGGCCTGCCGAACGGTTCGATCAAGGCCGGATGCAGCCTGCGACAGATCATGGCGCTCCGGAAGAAACACGGGATGTTCGCCGGTGATGTCGACGAATATTGCGTCAAGGTGCTCAAGTTGGTGTCGAGCAGCGGTTCGCTGACGACCAATATCCCGGATGGGCGCGTGATCCATACAGCGCTGCAGTCGATCTCCGGCGGAGGTTGGGTGTCGACGCTGGAAGACATCACCGAGCGGCAGCGTGCAGAAGACCGCATCGCCCATATGGCGCGTTATGACGCGCTGACCGATCTTCCGAACCGCTCGATGTTCCGCGATCATCTCGAGACGATGCTGAAGAGGGAAGAGAACCTCGCGGTTCTGACCATCGATATCGACGAGTTCAAGCAGGTCAACGATACGCTGGGTCATTTTGTCGGCGACGAACTGCTCGTGGCGATCGCGAGCCGGCTCAGCGACTGTATGGAGCCGGACGATCTCGTCGCGCGTCTTGGCGGTGATGAATTCGCCATCGTCCGGCACGGAATTCGGGAGCGCTCCGACCTCATTTCGCTGATCGAGCGCGTGCATACCGCCATCCGCGTGCCTTACGAGTGCGCAGGTCATCACCTCAATGCGGACGCCAGTATCGGCATTGCGATGTCGCCGTGCGACGGCTCGGAGCTCGAAGGCTTGCTGCGCAATGCCGACCTTGCGCTCTATGCTGCGAAGGGCAGCGGGCGGCGGACCTATCGTTTCTTCGAGCCGGAAATGAAAGTCCGGGCCCAGAAACGTCACGACATGGAAATGGAAATTCGCAATGCGCTTTTCCACCAGGAATTTGAAGTTCACTATCAGCCGTTCATCGACGTCAAAACCCGGAAGGTTCTTGGTTGTGAGGCGCTGGTGCGCTGGCGTCATCCGCGCCACGGTCTGGTGTCACCGGCCGACTTCATTCCGATCGCGGAGGAAACCGGCCTGATCGACCAGCTCGGCTCGTGGGTGCTGAAAACGGCGTGCCACGCGGCGGCGAACTGGCCCGACGACATCCGCCTTGCGGTGAACGTCTCGCCGGTGCAGTTCAAGGGCCATACGCTGGCGCTCAATGTCGCGAGTGCGCTCGGCTCGTCAGGACTTCCAGCAAACCGTCTCGAACTCGAAATCACCGAAGCGGTGCTGATCCGCGACGACGAGGAGGCGCTGTCGATCCTCCATGAGCTTCGCGGTCTCGGCGTGCGCATCGCCCTTGACGATTTCGGCACGGGCTATTCCTCGCTTCGCTATCTGCAGCTTTTCCCCTTCGACAAGATCAAGATCGATCGCTGTTTCATCAGCAACATCACCGAGCCCGAAGGTGCGTCGCATATCGTGAAGGCCGTGGTGGACATCGCCGCAGCACGCAACATGAAAACGACTGCGGAAGGCGTCGAAACGGCGGATCAGCTGGCTGCGTTGAATGAGCTCGGCTGCGACCAGATGCAGGGCTATTTCTTCAGCCCCCCGGTAGCCGAAGGAAAACTGACGCAGTTGGTCTCACCTGTTCAGTTCGCCAAGGCGACCTGAGGTCGCGCGTTTGCATCACGGACGGCCGGAGCCGACGATATTCATCAGGTTGCGATGGAGTTGACGCGCCGAGGTGTGAAAGCCGGGCAGGCGAGGCAGTACGTCACCGGCCAGGTGGCTGGCTCCGTCCTCGCCGAGAGCCTTGATGAGGCTCGTTTTGTAGGCAGGAATCTGGCCCCAGTCGTCGACCGTCGAATGCTCGATCTCGCAATGATACTGGAAGCCGTAGGCGTGCCTCCCCCAACGCATCGCCTGCACCGCGCAAAGGCCACTGGAGGCGAGAACAGCGGAGCCTGCGGGAGGTTCGGAGACTTCCGCGCCATGCCAATGAAAAGCCTCCACGGTTTGCGGAAAGCCCGCGAGAGTGGGATCTGAAAGCCCCTCGCGGGTCAGCGTCACGGGAGCGAGGCCGACTTCCGGCGAGGGCATCTTGCCGACTTTGCCGCCGAGCGCCGAAGCCAGCAATTGATGGCCGAGGCAGATGCCGAGATAGGGCTTCTGCATCTCCTGGACCCAGCGGCGGATCGCGGCTTTTTCCTGCACCAGCCAGGGGCAGCGCTCCTCATGCCAGACATTCTGCGGCCCGCCCATCACCACCATGAGATCGAAATCTTCGAGCGCCGGAATGGCCTCGCCTTCATCCAGTTCGACGGTGGTCGAGTGATGGCCGTCCTCGCGCCAGAACTGACGGAAGATGCCGGGATGTTCGATGGCGAGGTGTTGAAAGACAAGAATGCGCATGGGAGGATCGATGTAGCTCGCGAGGTAACCGGAACCTATCTGCTGGCGTGGCGCGAGTCATCTGCAACAGCCGCGTGACAGGCCGATTGCACTTTATTTGCGCAGAACAAGAGCCGGTGTAACCTATTCGCCGAGCCTTGCGGGATTTTCGGATGGTGTCCGGTGCGTGACCTTGAGCAACAGCAGCAGCGCGCGCTGCTCGATAACATTCCCGACATGGCATGGCTGAAGGATCGCGATTCCCGCTATCTCGCTGTCAATTCGGCCTATCTCGCGATCATCGGGTTGCGGGAAGACGAGGTGATCGGCAAGACACCGTACGATATCTGGCCTTCCGATCTTGCCGATATTTACATGCAGACCGACCGGGCTGTGGTGAAAAGCGGGCGGCGACGGCGTTATGAAGAAAGCCGTTCCGATCCCGACGGCCGCGTGCTGTGGTTCGAGACCATCAAATCGCCGATCCGCGACGGCAATGGGCATATCGTTGGCACCGTCGGCATTTCGCGCGACATTTCCGAACGCAAGGCGGCGGCCGATGAATTGATCCGCTCGCGTGCGCAACTTCGCGAGCTGTCGTCTTTCCTGCAATCGGTGCGGGAGGAGGAGCAGGCCAGGATTTCGCGCGAACTCCATGACGAGCTGGGCCAGACGCTGACCGCGCTGAAGATCGAGCTGATCTGGCTGCGCGAGCGGCTGGCCTCGCAGGATGTTCTGCAGGGCCGCGTCGATCGGCTGGTGTCGATCGTGGATCGGTCGGTAACCGATTTGCGTCGCATCGCCGTCAATTTGCGGCCGATGATCCTGGACGAACTGGGGCTCGTCGCTGCGATGAAATGGCTGACGCAGAACTCCGCCGAACTTGGCGGCCTTGATATCACGTTGTCATTCGACCGGCAGGATGTCAGTTATGACAGCGCGGTTTCGACCGCAGCATTTCGGATCGTGCAGGAGGCGCTGACCAATGTGATGCGCCACGGCGAGGCGAAACGCGCGAGCGTCGTCGTTACCCACGAGAGACAGGAATTGCATATCGAGATCACCGATAACGGGCGCGGGATCGACCAGGGCGCCTCCCAGCGCAACAAGCTCGGGCTGGTCGGTATGCGCGAACGCGCCCGGGCCTTGGGCGGAGCGGTCGCCATCAGCGACAACCCGCAGGGCGGCACGATCGTGTCCGTGCATTTGCCGTTGAACGGTCCGCCGGAGCAGGACAGACTGCCATCATGATCCGACTTGTCCTCGCCGACGACCATGCGATCTTCCGCGAAGGTCTGAAGCAGATTCTGGCCGAGCACGACGACCTCGAAATCGTCGGCGAGGCCACCAATGGGCAGGAGCTTCTCGCTCTGTTGTCCTCGCCCTGCGATGTTGTCCTGCTCGATCTGTCGATGCCGGGACGCAGCGGCATTGCGTTGCTGACCGACGTGGTGGCGAAGATTGGAAGCGGGCGGGTGATCGTGCTCAGCATGCACGACGAGCATCAATATGTGATCGAATCTCTCAAGGCAGGCGCGGCCGGCTACGTCACCAAGAACAGCGCCAGCCAGCAGTTGATTCAGGCGATCCGCAAGGTCGCCAATGATGAGATGTTCGTCAGCGCAACGGCGACGCAGGCGGCCCCTTCGAAGGTGCCGCCCGAAGACGAGCCGCATCGTCGCCTGACGCCGCGCGAACGGGAGATTTTCGATCTGCTGGTCGATGGCCGCAAGATCTCCGACATCGCCCGCAAGCTTGACCTCAGCGTCAAGACAGTGAGCACGCACAAGACCAATATTCTGCTCAAATTCGATGCCGCAACAGTGGTGGATCTCGTCCACTACGCAATGCGCCACGGTCTGGGGCCGGGTCCGGTCTAGGAAAATTCCTAGACGCGTTTAGGACACCGCCGATTACCGCCGAGGCAGCGGGCCGCTAACGTCATGGTTAGCAAGATGCCAACGAATCCACGGATCGCATAAGGCACGGCAAAAAGCCGGAAAACCGGCATTTTCATAGGGAGCGCGACCAACATGGATATGATTATCCGCAGGGTCCGGATCGAAGACGACAAGCCGCTCGTCGATATCGGAATCAAGGATGGCCGCATCGCGGCCATCGAGGAACAACTCGACCGAACCGGCACGGAAGAAATCGATGCAGGGGGCTGCGTCGCATTGCCTGGTTTCATCGAGGCTCACCTGCACCTCGAAAAAGCATTTCTCCACCGCCGTATGCCGGCACGTTTAGGCACGCTCGAGGAAGCAATCCGCGTCACCGGCATCCTGAAATCCAAGCAGGAACGCAAGGACGTGCTGGAGCGTTCGCGCCGGGTGCTGGACATGGCGATCGCGAGCGGCACGACACTGATCCGGGCGCATCCTGATGTCGATCCGATCCAGAACCTGATCGGCGTCGAGACAGCGGTTGAACTGCGCGAGGAATATCGCGATCTGATCGATCTGCAGATCGTTGCTTTTCCGCAGGAAGGCATTCTCAAGACGCCGGGTGTCGTCGAATTGATGGAAAAGGCGATCGAGCTTGGCGCCGATGTGGTCGGCGGTTGTCCCTACAACGAAGTATCCTGGGACGACACCAAAAAGCACATCGACACAGTGTTCGCGATGGCGATGAAGCATAACTTGCCGGTCGATATGCATGCCGATTTCTCGGACGATGCAAGCGACCAGCGCTTTATGTCCGCGGAATACACCGCTCGCAAAACCATTGAGACCGGCTATCAGGGCCGTGTTGCGCTTGGCCATGTGACGAGCCCCGGTTCGCTCGAGCCGGAGAAACTGAAGCCACTGATCGATCTTCTGCGGGAAGCGGACATCGCTATCATCACCTTGCCGGCGACCGACGTTTACCTCGGTGGCCGCAAGGATGTCGTGAACCAGCGTCGCGGCCTCACGCCGGTGCGGGCCTTGCGGGCAGGCGGCGTCAATGTCGCCTATGCGTCGAACAATGTTCGCAACGCCTTCACGCCGTTCGGCAAGGCCGACCCACTCGTGATCGGCAATATGCTCGCGCATCTGATTCAGTTTGGCACGCCGGATCACCAGGCGGAAATTCTCAAGATGAGCACGACCGATGCGGCCCGCGCGGTCGGTATCGGCAAGGATTACGGCCTCGCTGTCGGCAAGCCTGCGGATCTGATGATCCTCGATACGCAGGTTGTTGCCGATGCGCTTCTCGACATCCCGGCGCGCTCCTGGGTGTTCAAGCGCGGCCGCGTCGCTGCGATGACGAAACATGAGACGAAGATTTGCCGCACTTGCGGCCATGCCCATGCGGAGCCGCACGCTCACGCCAAAACCAAGAAGACGGCTTCAGCAACACACTAATCAGGAGGAAACCAACATGAACAAGCTACCAGCAGAAATTGTCGCGTCGCTGCTCGCAGTGACCACTATCTTCATCGCCATGACCTCGTTCCACTTCCCACCGTGGGCGATCTTCATCACCTGGGCCGCGACCTTCGCGGCCGGCGGACCGACGTCTGCAGTGATGAAGAAGTTCTATCCGACGATGGCGATCGGCGGCTTCTTCGCCTGCGCCATCGTGGTGTGCTTCAAGATCGCCTCGCAGTATTTCACTGGCAATGCCTATATCGTGGCGGAATGCGTGATCCTGTTCACGCTTAACGGGACAATGATGTCGCTCGGACGAATTTCGACCTTCAGCTTCATTCCCGGCATGTTCTTCGGCTTCGCCTCGTTCTTCGCCACTTACTTCGGAAAGTTCGGTCCTATTCCGGGTGATCCGTATGCGGCGCTGTTTGCTTCGCTGGCGATGAATGCACTCGGCCCGATCTATGCGTGGCTCACCGCGACATTCGGTGCTCACCATCATCATGCTGCGGAGGAGAACTCTTCCTCTCGCGTTAAAGAAGCCGTGTCGTAAGCGACCCGGCAACTGAAAGGACGACGGCAATGACAGGTTTTTCCCAGCACGCGTTGAAGGTGAACGCCGCTCGGCGTGTGCCGGGAGACCCATTGTCGTCATCTCCTGCTACGGGCGGCCCGCAACTGGCGCAATCCCGCACCGGAATGGTGACGAGCCCGCATACACTTGCCAGTGAGGCGGGCGCGAAAGTCCTCCGCGAAGGTGGCAACGCGATCGAGGCCGCGATTGCGATGGGCGCAGTGATCGCTGTGACCTATCCGCATTTCTGCGGCATCGGTGGCGATGCGATCTGGATGATCGCGGACGCGCAGGGCCGCAACACGGTTCTGCTCGGATTGGGGCAGGCCGCGGAGAACCTGCCGAATTATAAGGAGCCGATCGCGGCGCGCGGTGCGCCATCGACGGTTGTCAGTGCGGGCGCAATGGATTCCTGGCGTCAGGCCTATAATTATTCGCTCGACCATTGGTCGAAGGATAAAGGCGCGACGAAAAGTTTTGCCTCGCTGCTGGAGCCTGCGATCCTTTATGCGGAGCGGGGCTTTCCGGTCACGGCATCGCAGTTGTTCTGGACATCCTTCCGCGAGAAAGAACTCGCCGGTTGGCCGGGATTTTCCGAATTGTTTCTGCCTGGCGGCAAGGCGCCGAAGCCCGGCGACCTGTTCGTGCAGAAAAATCTCGCGCGCAGCTTGAAGCAGATCGCGCGTAACGGCGCCCGGGAATTCTATGAAGGCGAACTGGCCGCACGGATCGGAAAGGGCCTGCAGGGCGTCGGATCGCCGCTGACGGCCGCCGACCTTGCGAAAACCTTCAGCCGTCAGGAGCAGGCGGTGTCGCTGGATTACCGGGACGTGACCTTGCTCGCGCCGCCGCCGCCGACGCAGGGCATCACCACGTTGGAAATCATGGGCATCCTCAACGAACTCGGCTTCTCTGGCGTCGAGGAGGGGAGCGCAGAGTATTATCATCGCTGCGTCGAAGCGGTGAAGCAGGCCTTTCTCGATCGCGACGGCATTGCCGATCCGGATTTTGCCGCTGCCGACATCGCGCAACGCCTTGCGAAATCCCGGCTCAAGGACAAAGCGGCTGCGATCACAGCGCAGGCGATGCACTGGCCGCATCTGTTTCGTACCGGCGATACGGTCTATTTCGCCGCAACGGACGCGCAGGGCCGCAGCGTCAGCATTTTGCAGAGCACTTATTTCGATTGGGGCAGCGGTGTCGTCGCCGGCGACACCGGCGTGCTCTGGCAGAACCGTGGAGCCGCGTTCAGCATCGATCCGCGCAGCCCGAATGCCATCGCGCCAGGCAAGCGCCCGTTCTACACGCTCAATCCCGGCCTCGCGATGAAGAACGGCAAACCGCATGTTCTGTACGGCACGCAGGGCGCGGACGGCCAGCCACAGACGCTGACGGTGCTGTTGACCCGGCTGCTCGATTACGGACTCGATCCGCTCGCCGCTCTGACGCGGCCGCGCTTCCTGCTCGGCAAGACGTTTTCCGATAGTCGAGACACGCTGAAGTTGGAGGAGAGTGTCGGCGCCGCGACTGCTGAGGAGTTGGCAGCGCGCGGCCACGAAACGAGCATGATCTCGGCGAACAGTCCGTTGGGAGGGCAGGCCGGAGCCATCGTCATTCATGACGATGGGTTGATTGAGGGTGCCCACGATCCACGCAGCGACGGATTGGCGATCGGTTTGTAAGAAAGTTTGCATCACCATTAGAAGAATTAATATCTCCCGTCTTGGTTTATGCTGTAGATCGCGCGCATCGTGATATAGATGGCGCCATCGCGGTTGCCTTTCGTGCGGCCGCAGCCAGCTATAAAAGCAAGCCAAGGAGAAGAAGATGCGTTGGATCGTTGCTGCTGCCACCCTTGTCGCCTTTGCAGGCGCCGCTCATGCCGAAGGCGGTGATCCCGCCAAGGGCGAGCAGGCTTTCAAGGTTTGCATGGCCTGCCATGCGATCGGCCCCGGTGCCAAGAATAAAGTCGGTCCCGAGCTGAACGGTGTCGTGGGACGCAAATGGGGCACGGCCGAGGGCTACAACTATTCGGCGGATCTCGCAGCCGGCAAGGACCAGAATAAGGTCTGGGACGAAGCGTCGCTCGACAATTATCTGACCAATCCGAAGACCCTCGCGCCGCACGGCAAGATGTCGTTCCCGGGCATTTCGCAGGCCGGAAAGCGCGCCGACGTGATCGCTTTCCTCAAGCAGTTCGACGCCAGCGGCAACAAGAAGTAAGTTTTAATTTTTCAAGAAGTGGCTGGCAGGCGCGGGTTTCTTTCATCCGCGCTGCCAGCCATTTTATTTGTGGGTTTGATCGTGATGCTCGCACCCCGGAATGACCCGCGAATGGATCAAAAATCTAGTCGATCCTGATCGTCGTCTTCGTGCTGTCCACGACACGGTTGCTGTCGGTCCATCGCGCCGTGACAGCGTCGCCCGCGTTGCCTCCCTTGAAGGAGAATTTGACGTAGGGCTGCCGCGCCACCATTGGTCCCCAGTCCGCGGCGAAGACGACCTTGCCGTTATGCTCGAAACTGAGAGTTTCGATGTAGTGCGCGGGAATGAGTTTGTTGTCGGCGTCCTTGGCGAATCCGGAATCCATCGGGTGCTTGATCAAGGCCTGAACCTCGGTCACATCGCCAATCAGATGGGCCTGTATCCGGATAGTCGACGTCATCAATATCCTCTCGCTCGAACTCTCGGAGGCAATCGTCCTATTTCTTGAACTGAGACGATTCAAGCTCCAGGAAAATGCGATACGCGTTGCCCCGGTTGTTGCTTTCGAACGCCGGGTAGCCTTTGTACTTGGACCAGTCTGTCGAATTGTAGGCGGTGTCGAAATCGACCCAGTTCGCAACCGCCTCGCTCATCGCCTTGCGCACATACAGGATGTAATCGCGGGTGAACGCAATAGCTTCCTGCGCGGCCTCGGACGGCTTGCCGTGCCCCGGGATGATATATTTGGGATTGAGCGTGCGCACATCGTCCAGCGCCTTGAGCCAGTGCGCGGTGCTGACGTCGTCGCTGTTCATGAACGGAATGCGGCCGTTCTGAACGATGTCGCCCGCGAACAGCACGCC
>Ga0182747_1003601_pt1 | contig 10375 bp, 7 predicted proteins | sample eDN3rd30CBELigBY_FD_128526 | JGI IMG/M metagenome (GOLD analysis project Ga0182747, IMG submission 128526) | Enriched backyard soil microbial communities from Emeryville, California, USA - eDNA 3rd pass 30_C BE-Lig BY (version 2) (version 2) | ecosystem: Environmental > Terrestrial > Soil >...
CGATAGGCGATGACGCCGACGGCGGCGATACCGACGATCATGCCGAGTCCCATGAAGCCTTGCAGCACATACATGAAAGTCTGCTGCTGGGCCTGGCTATCCTTCATTTCCTGCTCGACATCGACACCCTGGGCGCCGTACGGAAGGAGGACACGCTCGATATCAGCCGCGACGGTTGTCGCATCAGCGCTACCCGCAAGATTGATGTAGTACGACGTGGCCATCGCCTCACCGTCCGGCGTCAGTTCCGCCACCGTGGGCGCGCCGACGTAGGAGAAGAAGAGCATCGAAAGGCTGTTGTCCAGCACGCCAATGACCTTCATCTCGTGTGTCTCACCATCCGAACCACGGACTTCGACCGTGGCCGGGGCGAAGGTACCCTCACTCTTGACACCGGCCAGTTGAGCCATCGGCATGCCAGTGAAGTCGGCAGCAGCATCCTCGGCGAAGGTGGCATTGACGACCATTACGTTCGGCTCGGTGCGCAAAGCTTCGAGGATAGCTTCGTCGGAATCGTAGCCCTCCGCATGGGCCTGGAATGACAGATTGGCGTTGTCGAGGTAGCCGTCATCCATACCGAAAAGCATGGTTGAGGCCCAGTCGCCATCCTTCGTCATGATCTCGTCAGCGGCACTGCCGAGCGCCACCATCTGGCCAACTCCATCGAACGCGGAGGTGTCGATACCATCCTGTTGCAGGGTGCCGGTGAAATCGTCGATCGGGTTTTCGGCCGGAACATCGACGCGGACTTCCATCCCCGCATTGGCGTTGTCACCGAGGAAGGCATTGACGAAATTGTTGTTGATGGCGGCAACCATCACCAGCGAGAAGACGATGAGGCTGAACATGGCGATCGTCATACCGGAGCGGCTCTTGCTAGCCCCCGGATAAGCGACCGCGAGACGGACGGAGGGCAACATGGAGCGCAGGGCTCCGCCGAGCCGGGTGACCGCAGAGAGAATAGCGTCCAGATTCTGGACGATGACCAGCGTTGACGCGGCCACGATGCAGATACCGGAGACGAAGAACATCTCGATATTGCCGCTCATCTCGCCGAAGATACGCGTGAACAGGTCGCCCGGAAGCAGCCAGAAGAAGAGCAGGTAGATACCGACGATGGTCAGGACGAGGCGAGAATTGGCGCCGAAATAGGTCAGGACCGCCGCGACGCCGAGCGGGAGAAGCGTCATGCCGATGGTGAAGGGTGCCTGCTGACCGACGTTCATACCGAGAATCGTCAGCAGGATACCGCCAACGGTCATCACCACGCCCCAAATGAGCTGCTTGCGATTGTGATGGGCCTTGTAGCTTTCCGGAATGTCACGAATAGCGGAAACCACATTCAGGCGACTGACCCGCCAGGATGAGATGGCGACGGCGAGGAAGGTGATCACCACACCAAGGCTGTAGGCAATAAGCAGCGAGCGCGGCGCGACGTAGAGATCGATGGAGAACATGTCCCCGGCGAATCCCTTGAAGCCCTGGGCGATTGCCCACGTCGCGACGACACCAAGGCCGGTGCCGACCAAACCGGACAGGAGCGTATATCCCGCGCCTTCGGAGATGAATTGCTGGATGAGCTGGCTCCTCTGGGCACCGACGGCGCGTTCCATGCCCATCTCCGCTCGCCGCTCGGCGGCGAGCATGGTGAAGATGAGGACGATCAGAAGCACACCGACGCCGATGGAGAAGAGGCCAAAGACGACGAACATGGTAACAAAGATGTTCGCCAGGAGTTCAGCCTGGTCGACATTGAATTTCTTGATCTGGTTGACACCGAGACCGTCCTCCGCAAGGTTGGTGCGAAGCAGGTCAGTAACCTCGTCCGTGTGGGCAAGGCCCTCCCTGGTGCCACCGGTGTTCGAGATACCGACACCGCTGATCCGGCCTTCCTGCCCGGTGATCTCCTGGAGGCGGGAAAGATCCATCAGCATGGATGCCGTGCCCGGATTGATGCTGCCGGTGATGGCGGAGTCCGGCAGGATGCCGTGCACCGTGGCGAAATACGGCTGGTTACCCGAAACGAAAGCGATGGTGTCGCCGACATTCAGACCGAGATCGTCGGCGGTTTCCTGACCGATGTAGACCTGATCCGCGCCGAGGGCATCGACATCGACGGGGTTGCCGTCCACGTCCTCAATACCACCGACCTCCTCAATGGTGGCCTGGTTGAGGCCGGCGATGTAGACCTGCGGATTGGAGGCGGTGGCGGAATCCAGGATGCTGTCCATCGAGGTCAGCGATGCGGGGTCCGCCTGCCCCAAATTGAGCACCGGCGCCTGGCTGAGCAGGATACCGGCAACGGCATCGACCTTGTCGCTGTCACCGACAGCGGCCCGGACGACATCGACATCGGATTCCGGCATCGTATCGGTGAAGATGGCGCTGATATTCGCGTCACCTTCGTCGTTACTGGCCGGCAAGACGATCTCGTCAAGGGGCCCCAGCGTCTTCAATGCGGCGCTATTCACGGATCGGTTGAGCGTGTCACCGGTGCCGAGCGCTGCCGAGATGATCAGCGTGGCCAACATGAGACCGATGATGATGAGGGTCGTCTGCGATTTACGACGCGGGATATTCCGGACGCCCAGCTTGAAAATGACTGGTTTCCGCCAGGCAATGAGTGCAACGGTGAGCAGGCAGATTCCGAGCAAGACAAGCATCACAATCATGATCGAGTTCATGGGGATGCCGAAAAGTTTTTCCACAGGTCATTTCCTCTGATGGGTGTTGTGCGTTGAGTCGAGGCTCGCTCTTCGATCAGGAAACGGTGGCGAACTCGTCTTCCGCAGCTGCCTGGCTGGCATCGGGCTTCCTGGCAGGCTCCCGGTTGGGGTAATCCTCGCCAACGACTTCACCATCACGCATCTGGACGATGCGATGGCAGCGGCGACCAACACCGGGATCGTGCGTCACCAGGACGATGGTCAAACCCTGATCGCGGTTCAATTGCTGCAGGAGATCCATGATGTCACCGGCTGCCTGGGAGTCCAGCGCACCGGTGGGCTCATCGGCCCAAACCATGGCCGGGTTATTGACCAGGGACCGGGCAATGGTCACCCGCTGCCGCTGACCGCCGGAAAGTTCGGCAGGTCGATGCCCCGCCCAATCCCGCAGCCCAACCGTGCCAAGGGCATCCAGCGCCATCGTGCGCGCCTGCGACGGCTTGACATTGGAAACAAGCAGGGGAAGCTCGACATTCTCAACCGCGCTCAACACGGGCAGCAGGTTATAGACCTGAAAAATGAAGCCCATGCGACGGGCACGGTAATTCGTTCGTTTGCGGTCGCCCATGCCGGCGAGGTTCTCGCCTTCAATGGAGATCGTGCCTTCATCAACATCGTCCAGGCCGGAGAGGCAGTTCAGCAGTGTGGTCTTGCCGCAACCCGACGGGCCCATGACGCCGACCATTTCACCCCGGCGCACCTGAAAGTCGATACCCTTGAGCGCCTGCACCTTGTTGGAGCCGGTATCGTAGGTCTTGACGACATTCTCGGCCGAAATGATGACATCCTTCCCGGCAGGGGTTACGGGCGAGGCATTCTTTTTCCGAAACATCATATTCATGGTCTCCAGGGATTGCGTGATCGACGATCCCGAGTCAATTGGCAAAACCACCGCACGTCATACTCGCCGTGCCCGTGAATGAAAACATGGAATCCCCACGGCACCCGCCTAGGATACGGGGTGTCCGGTTACGTATGTGTGTCAAAAGTTCTGCATTTCGTCGAAACTACGGCATAATCATTTGTTAGCAATCCAGAGATTCCCGATTCCAATGGTCATTCACTTGCGAATACCCGAGAGCGAACGAGGTGGTACCCGGCGAAACCGCGTTGCAAACTGAACAGCTAATCACACAAACGAGGCGAATTGTGATACTTTCCAGAGGGAAGCTTGAAAACTCCAGGAGGTTACAGGTCGAGGATGGACTGGCTAAGTGAACTGATCGCGTTTATCCGGGAACGGCCGGACCGCTTCATGGACCTTGTGCTGGCTCACCTTCGGCTTTCGTTCCTGGCGCTGGGTTGGGCATTGCTGTTGTATTTGCCGCTGGGCGTGCTCTTTTCCCGGTTGGGGCGCACCGGGGCCAATGCCGCGGGTACAATTTCCTCAATCCGGGTGATCCCGTCCCTGGCGCTGGTGTTTCTGTTCTACCCCTGGTTGGGTTTTGGCACCCTGCCAGCACTTGTTGCCCTGGTGGTGCTGGCGGCACCGCCCCTGGTCGTCAACACGCACGCTGGGTTGGCGAATGTCGATGCGGCCACGCTGGAGGCCGCAAAAGGGCTGGGGATGAGCAGTATCCAGGTGTTTTTTCGCGTCCAGCTGCCACTGGCGCTGCCTGTGATCATCGCTGGCGTGCGACTTGCGGCAATTGAAGTCCTGGCGAGTGCAACGCTCGCATCGTTTGTAGGAGCGAAGACGCTTGGACAATATATCCTGACGGGTATCTCCTTGCTGGATACCACCTACCTTCTTGCCGGAGGTATTCCGATCGTTGTTTTGGTCCTGCTCACGGACCTGATCCTGAGCGGTTTCGAACGGATCGTCACACCCCCGGCGCATTGATTGAATGACTCACTCGTTCATCGTTTCATCCTGAAAGGCTTCAGCTCATGATCACACGTCGCAGACTCGTCCAGGCCACCGCCATCGCGCCATTCGTCGGTGCAGTTGCCCTGAACCAACCCGCGGCTTTCGCGCAGGATGGCGATCCTGTCATCGTCGGCTCGAAAGATTTCACCGAGCAATTCATCCTCGGGAACATGTACCTGCAACTTCTTGAGGACGCCGGTATCCCAACCGAAGAAAGCCTGAATCTCGGCGGCACCCAGATCGCGAACCAGGCGCTGGTCAGCGGTGATATTTCGCTCTACCCCGAATACACGGGAACAGGATTATCGGAAGTTCTCCAGATTTCCCTGGAAGACGTGACGTCCGGTGATTCCACGCCTTCGGCCTCGCCCGCGGCTGGCGCGACGCCAGCGGAAGGCGGAGATGTGTCGCAGTTGGTCTTCGACAAGGTGAAAAGCGAGTATGAAGCCCAGTTCAACATCACCTGGCTTGACCGCTCACCTGCCAACAATACCCAGGCACTCGCCGTGAAGCGCGAGTTCTCGGAGGAAACCGGCATCACGACGATTTCCCAACTGGCCGAACGGGCCGGGGAATACACCATATCGGCACCGGCAGACTTCCCCGAGCGGGAGGACGGGTTGCTCGGTTTGGTCCGGGTATACGGTGACAGCTTCAACGAGATGGAAGTCCTGCCTGTCACGCCGGGTCTGAAATACCAGGCGCTCCTGGACGATGAGGCGCAGGTGGTTCTCGCCTTCGGCACCGACGGCCAGATCAGCGGCTACGATCTTGTCCTGCTGGAGGATGATATGGGGCTGTGGCCACCATACAACGTGGCACCGGTGGTCCGGATGGATGTACTGGATGCCTACCCGGAGATCGCGGATATCCTCAATCCCGTCACCGCCACCCTGACCGACGAGGTCCTTTCCGGTCTCAACTGGCAGGTCGACGGCGATGACAAGCTGGAGCCAGCCGACGTCGCGAAGCAATACCTCGAAGACAACGGCTTCCTCGGCGGGTAGTACCGAATCCGGATGATTCATAGCGGGTCACCGGGATCGACCTGCGGTCGCTAGTCTCAGGCACCGGCCGCAGCTGCGGGGCACCGAGACGACGCAGGCTCATCCAATACACTTCCGGCATGCATCCGGATTCGGGGTGACATCGGGAGCGAGCGGCGGGGGAACGCAAGGATCTCTCGACTGCGCTCGAGGTGACGACGGATTTTAGATGGCTGATATGGGGGATATTTGCTGGAACGAGTCCTGGTATGATGGCGGCGCGGGTTACGGCCGGCGCCGCTTTTATTTTGATTGCGGGAACGGGGTCCATTATCGCCACTGGCAAGCACATGACACCACCAACGGCCGGGAGTGCCATTTCCATCCGCGGCCTCACCAAGCGCTATCCGGGTGCAACCAAACCAGCGGTTGACGCCGTTGACCTGGAGATTTCCCCCGGTGAATTCATCGTGCTCCTGGGGCCTTCCGGCTGCGGTAAAACCACGCTGCTCAAGATGATCAACCGGATCTACGAACCTACCTCGGGATCGATCACCATTGACGGGGTAAATGTCCAATCGCTCAACGCGCCCGATCTTCGCCGTCATATCGGGTACGTCATCCAGCAATCCGGCCTGTTCCCCCACATGAAGGTGGCCGCAAACGTTGGCGTGGTGCCAAACCTGCTGAAATGGGACGCACAACGTACGCGTCAACGTGTCGAGGAGTTGCTGGATCTGGTGGGACTGCCGGCCGAAAATTATGCCAACCGGTATCCGGCCCAGCTTTCCGGGGGGGAACAGCAGCGAGTCGGTCTGGCACGGGCGCTGGCAGCAGAACCGCCAACCATGCTGATGGATGAGCCTTTCGGTGCCCTGGATGCCATCACACGAACCCGGCTCCAGGACGAACTGATTCGTATCCATGGCCAGATTTCCCAGACCGTCCTGTTCGTGACCCACGATATCGAAGAAGCGGTGCGACTGGCGGACCGGATCGTGATCATGCGGGACGGCGGGATCGTTCAGGTCGATACCCCGCTGGCCATCTTTTCCGCACCCGCCGATCGTTTTGTGTCTGACCTCATCGGTGCGAACGATATCCTGCGGCGACTGAGCCTGATGCCAGCCAGCATCGCGATGGAGCCACTCAACGGCCTACCGCCCGAGGCAGACATGACAATCGCCAGTGAGGCGTTCCTGCGGGAAGCTTTGGCCAAACTGGTCGAATCGGGTCGGCCCTACCTCACGGTTACCGATGACCGTGGCGAAGCGATCGGGACGCTGAGTATGATGTCGATCCAGCGAGCGGCGGCTCCTCCCGAATCGTCGGATGTGACCTAAGATGGACCTTTCCTATTTCTTCGACCATCTCGACGACATCTGGTCCCTTTCCCTCGAACACCTGCGTATCTCGCTCAGCGCATTGTTGATCGCCATGCCGATCGCCCTGGTGGTCTCGATTGTGGGCGTGTGGTGGCGACCGTCACGGCAACTGGTGCTCTGGATCGTGGGTGCGCTCTATACCGTGCCCAGCCTGGCAATGCTTGCCTTTCTGATTCCCAGCCAGGGGCTGGGGCTTCGGCCAACACTCATTTTGCTGGTGATGTATGCACAGGTCTTTCTGGTGCGGAACACCATCACAGCACTCACCGAAGTCGATGCCTCCACGCTGGAAGCGGCACGGGGCCTCGGGATGACGCCGTTTCAGGTGCTCCGCCGGGTGTGGCTGCCGCTGGCGATGCCCGTGATGTTGGCGGGTGTACGAATTGCCATGATCACGATCATCGGCCTGGCAATCCTGGGTGGCTGGGTAAACGCTGGTGGATTGGGCGAACTCCTCTTTTCGGGAATCAACACCAACAATCCGCCAAAGGTGCTCGCGGGGCTCATTGCCATCGTTCTGCTGGCACTGGGAACGGACCTTATATTGCGGCTGCTGGAATCCCTCACTCCAGTCTCACGCGCCAGGCGAGCCGCGCGCGGATAATCTCACCACAGCGCCCGGGCCAACTGCCCCTGCACCATCTGCAGTCGTGGGTCATCCAGGATCGACCTGCGGTCGATGTCTCGGGCACAGGGCGCCGAGACTACGCAGGGACCTTCCCCACGCACCGCGGATTGCGTATGACCTCCACGCTAAATTAGGGCATGCTCCGTATTCCAAACGAAGACGCGCGGCCCTACAATGCGAGATAGTCGTGATATTCGTCGTGTTCAGGAGGCTGTGTCATGTATGCGATGCGGTGCCGTGTTCTCCCGCGAACGATCTGGTGTGTGACGATCGTGACGTTGCTTCTGGTCACGGCGATCGTGGGCCCCGGTCCGCGCACGTCCGCTCAGGGGCAGTCTCCAGTGTTTTTCACCGTGGCCTCCGGGATCATTACGCCCGGTCCATCCGCATCAACCTGGTACGAGTCGCAGCTGACACTCTCGCCAAACGTGCCGATGGCCGATCCGGCTGCCGGGAACGCGGGGTTCGTGCTGGCGAGCGACGGCGCAATAGCGGTTTCCGATGCGCAGGCGAACCAAACGACGCTGCTGCAGCCCGGCAGCGCCCTGTTCATTTCGCCCGCAGCCAGGCTCACGTTCAACTCCAACGACCATGCGGCTATCGCCTGGCGTCTCGCGGTCGTTCCCGCCGATGCCGCTGCCCCGCTGACCGAGGGAAGCGGCGTGACCTCCCCCATTTCGACCACCGTCGGGGCCGACCCGGCCGCCGGACCGGATGCCGTGCGGGCGATTGAACTGCGGCTCGGCGCATTCGATGCCGGAGCCTCCGCCACGCTCGGGGATGACGGCTGGGCGGTGCCGTTCGTTACCGTGCTGTCCGGAGAAGGGTCACTTGGCGGTAACCTCACGATCCAGGCAGGCCAGGGCTTCGCGCCGACGGATCCCGGCAGCACAGTTGCGATCAGTACGGTCACGGCCCCTGCGGTGATTGGTTCCGTTGCCATGAGCCCAGCACTGGATCCGGGTTCGCTTGGCACATCGGAAGCCACCACCGAAACCGGTGGCGTCACCGGCGAAAGTCAGGCGGCGGCTCCGTCGAGCGATAACTCCGGCACCACCGCGCAACCAACCGAGGCACCGACACCAACGCCAACACCCACCCCCGACACCAGCGACGCCGACGGCGACGGACTGACGGCGGACGAGGAAGCTCGATTGGGTACCAATCCTGCCAACCCCGACACCGATCAGGACGGGTTGAGCGATGGCCAGGAAGTGAACGACTTCGGTACGAACCCGCTTGCGCTCGATACCGACGGTGATGGTGTCACCGATGGCGATGAGGCGTCCGGATCATTTGGCAATATCTCCCCGACCGTGGCCGACAGCGACAACGATGGCTTGAGCGACGGCGACGAGTTGTTCGTCTACCACACGGACCCAACCCAACTCGACACCGATGTCGACGGGGACCTGGACGGCGCGGAAGTCGCCGCCGGAACCGACCCACTGGTGTTGAACGATCGCGATGGCGATCTTCTCGGCGATACCCTGGAGATCAGCTACTTCCACACGAATCCGGACAATCCGGACTCCGATGAGGACCAACTCTCGGATTATTATGAGATATTCGTCACCAACACGGATCCCAATGTCTACGACACGGACGGGGACGGCACCGGTGATGCAGTGGAGAACGCATCCGGCACCAACCCGCTCGATCCGAACAGCCATCCCTGATGGGGCCGTAATGAAGTCTGCGCATTTTCATCGGAACGGTGCAATGCCGATACCCCGGTCACCTCGCGCGAATCGCCAGGTTCGCCTATACAGGATTATTCACGAAGACGCGTGAATAATCCGGGCTCGTAGGGTCGGCCACCAGGGCCGACCTCCGTAGGACATTCGCGTGGTTTCCATCGGAAACTGGCCACGAGGGCCAGTTCTACGAATGGATGGAAGGCGAATTGAGCGGAATGGAAAGACGAAGCACGCGTCTGGTGGCCGGTTTCCTGTGTCATCGTGCGGACACTGACCACTGGCCGTAGCGGCGAGGACCAGTTCTACGAAGGTAATGGTGCATGACGAGCATAGGATCGGTAAGCAGTCTCCAATGAGGATCCTGGATAGCGATGCTACGACACAGGGTGGGAAGAAGTTTCCCACCCTGATGCTATCCATTCTTTGTGATGGAAGTTCGATTAGCTGCGCTTGAGAATGAGGTTCTTCACCCAAACCAGAACTGCCGCGGCGATGGCGGCAACGATGATCGAGGAAATGAGACCGGCATCACCACCGACGAGTCCATCCGTCACCAGGCCCGCGACGAACGCACCCACAAGTCCGAGCACGAGGTCGCCCCAGATGCTGCGATCGGTCTTGGTGATCACCCCAGCCAACCAACCAGCGACGATACCCACAATGATCCAGGAAATAAAGCCCACGTCATTCTCCCTCTCGATGGTTCGCAACGCACCACGTTTCGGCGCGATAGCGATACGTCGTCCACATTCGTGAACGTTTCAATGCTCCCGTTAGGGCAATCCGTGTGCCAGCATGATACTGCGTATGTTCGCATGTCCGCCAATCACGCGAGGGGGAGATCCGGAAAAGGCTGCAGTAGCCGATGACCGGACACAAAGATGTCTCGACTGCGCTCGACATGACGGTTGGTTGTGGGGTGGGTCTATCTCAGCAAGACTGGCATCGGCGGGCTATGGGCTTCGGATGAGCGATGCTGGCCAATCCTACGACTCCTCCCGGGAAGGTGGGGGTCAGGATTGCGGGTCACCGTCCCGATCGGCAGGTTGCCACTCCTGGATACGCCGGAGGGCTTCGGCC
>Ga0182747_1003602_pt1 | contig 10374 bp, 10 predicted proteins | sample eDN3rd30CBELigBY_FD_128526 | JGI IMG/M metagenome (GOLD analysis project Ga0182747, IMG submission 128526) | Enriched backyard soil microbial communities from Emeryville, California, USA - eDNA 3rd pass 30_C BE-Lig BY (version 2) (version 2) | ecosystem: Environmental > Terrestrial > Soil >...
CATACCGTTTCCAATAAGTGTCGCAAACATTAAAACGCCTAAAAACAGATATACTAAACCGTTCTTAAAGCCGCGTTTAAGTCGCACAAGCTTTTCCATATAACGACGATAAAACGCAACGCCCACAGCGATTAAGATGATTAAGACAATAATTTCCTGGAAGAAAGTAAATACAGGATATAATCCACCAAGCGGTAAATGTGAATCTGGTGCTAGTCCTTTCCAAATTAAATCGATTGCCCCCAATTGGACTAATAAAAATCCGTAGAAAAAGGCAACATGGACTAAGCCCATTTTTTTATCTTTTAACAGCTTGGATTGTCCAAAAACTTTTTCTGCCAAGTCGCCGATGCGTTCTTTTAGTTTTAACTCAAACTCTTCTTTTTTTCCCAGTTGAATAAATTCATAGCGTGTTTTTACTAAATAGAAGAATAACCCTAATGAGTATAAGACAACCGCAGCGAATAATACCCAATTTGCAATAAGCAATCCATTCATTTTTTCTCCCCCTCTTGCCTTTTTTCCCCTTTGTCTGAAAATTAATTTTCCGAGTATTCTTAAAATAATGTATACTATTAGTAGATTCAAGAACCCTCATTTTTATGTCTCTATTGTAAAATATGAATGGTCATTCAGTCAATGCATTGTTCAAATATTTCTAATAATTAATTGATAGTTTGTTAAATATACTTTTTTTCGCTACTAAGTGCACTCTGTTTAATAAATAATCAGTCTATGAAATGGGATGTACTGTTCTTTTTTGATTAAATGAATTGTCTATTTTTTCCGTAGTTTAAAGGAAATTCAATAAGGAGTGTGAAAATGACCGGCTGGTTCGAGGTACAAACGTTGATTTGGCTTTTTCCAATTCTGTTTATATTTCATGATTTTGAAGAAATCATCTTTGTTGAAAAGTGGATTCAAACAAATTCTCCTCTGCTCCATAAAAGATTGCCGAAAAAATGGCAGCTGGAATTGTGAAACAACTTTCCATGACAACAGCCCAATTTTCTGTAGCCGTACTTATCATATTTTTATTTGTTAGCAGTTCAACTTTAATGGCGAATCAATATTTACATGAAAAACCTTTTGGAAATATCGCGTTTTTTGTAATAGTAACATTAACCTTTTTCCTTCATGCTTTTATGCATATAGGCCAATCTCTTTTTTTGCGAATGTATACTCCTGGTGTTTTTACATCAATCGTATTGCTTATCCCATACAGCCTGCTATTGTTTGTGACATTATTACGAAATGAAATTATCACTTGGAAATTAATTTTCATATGCGTTCCCTTTATTCTGTTATTGATACCAGTTTTGTTTGTTGCCCATTCAATCGGGAAAAAAGTTATTGGATGATAAAAAAACAATCCTGCTTAACGAGGATTGTTTTCTCAATGTTTATTTAAATACGTCCCCACTGCGGATATACTCGATATCTTTAACATTTGTACGGAAGTTTACTACGCGTGCTGCTGCAAAGAAGTAGTCCGATAAGCGGTTGAGATATTTTTGGACGATTGCCGGCACATCTTCAACTTCGTTCATTAATGTAACAACTCGTCGTTCTGCTCTACGGGTTACCGTTCTGGCAATGTGGAGAGTTGCTGCCGCCGGAGTTCCACCAGGTAATATGAAGCGCTTTAAAGGAGGCGCTTCCTCAGAAAGAGCATCAATCCGTTTTTCCAATGCTTCAATCGATGCTTCCTGCAATGTAATTTTGCGCTCCTTCATAACATTCGCTAAATCGCCGCCACAATCGAATAATTCATGCTGAATCGTTTCAAGATCTTCGAGTAAATCTTTGAAAACTGAAGGGTCTAATTCCGTAACAGCCTTGCCAATATATGAATTCAGCTCATCGATTGTGCCATATGCCTCCACTCGGAAATCATCCTTGCTGACACGTCCACCCATTAAACTCGTTTTGCCTTTATCCCCTGTTTTTGTGTAAAGTTTCATTTCACTTATCCCCTTTTCGATAATTTTGAATTGCTTCCACCGTCGCTTCAAAAACACCTTTTCCAATTACTTGGCCGACTTCTGTAATCGGACCCCCGTATTGCATCAACATGCCATTTTGCGTTGCAGCGATTAGTAAACTATCTGTTGGTGTACCCGTAGCGATAGTATTGGAGATGGCATCATACACTTCTTCATGCTGCAACGCCTTCGATTTTGCCTCAGTTGCCGTCATCATCGCTTGCACAAAGGCTTCATCGGATAGTTTCCCATTAATAATAATCCATGTATTAATCGTACCAACGTGAAAATAATTGTTTCTTTTATAGCTTTGCGAAACATCGACCGCATTTCCCACACCAGCAGTGACAACCACAAACACTTCACCAAAAGGCACCTTATAATTCTTGATAACAGCCTTTTTCGTATCAACAGCCGTCATCATCCCAACTGTATTTGTCGGGGAAAACCCTTCCTTTACAAGGTACTCGAAATACTCTTCCTTCACATTATGGATTTCATAATCTGGTTTTACGGTTCGATTGATGAAATTTGCATACCATCCCATCCCTGCATTATGAACAGCAGACGATAAAACTTTTAAAGGAAAATCTGATTTCAATTCAACATACTCACCTTTTATTTCGAAATGGTTGGATGTTATTACCTTCTCTTCCATTTCCTCTTGTAAATCAGGTAAAATCGTCATTTGCGGTTTCGGCTGTTCAGGATGCGCTTGGATTGAAATCCGTGTTTCGTAAACGTTCTTAATTTGTTCCTCCAGTATTACTTCATGCGGGGCACCGTATGCTTTCACCTTTCCTTTTTCCATGAGAAGAATCTCATCGCAGTAGAGTGCCGCCAAGTTGATATCATGGAAAACGGAAACAACCGTTAACTGATTTTCGGTTACTTCTTTCCGTATCATATCTAAAATTTGTTTCTGGTGTGCAATGTCAAGATGATTTGTCGGTTCATCCAGCAACAGCAAGCTAGAGGCTTGTGCAAGCGCTTGTGCGATAAAGACCCTTTGCTGTTCCCCGCCAGATAAATACTCTAAATAATGATGTTCATATTTTTCAACATCGGTAAGCTGCATCGCCTTTTTTACCGCTCTTTCATCTTCTGCTCCCCAACTTGAGAAGAAGCCTGATTGATGAGGATATCGACCAATCGAAACGGCATCATGAACCGTGCTGGAAAATGCCGTTGCATGCAGCTGAGGAAGGATGGTCATTTTCTTGGCCAACTCGCGGGCTGAATATTTATTGATATTCATGCCCTCTATGCTAATCGTTCCAAAGGTAGGACTCATGATGCCGCTGATGACTTTCAACAATGTTGATTTCCCGCATCCATTCGGCCCTAGTATACCTACCATCTTCCCTTTTTCCGCACGAAATGAAATATCGGAAAGAATTGGCGTCGACCCATATCCACCTGATATATTTTGAACCTCAAGCATGTACTCACCCCCTGCTTCTTCGCTGTTTAAAGAAGATATATGAAAATACTGGCGCACCGATAAAGGCTGTGATGACACCAATCGGCAATTCCGATGGTGCAATAATTGTTCGGGAAACCAAATCACAAACGATTAAAAGACTTGCACCATTTAAGAAAGCCAATGTCAATAAATGCCGATGATCTGTTCCCCACAGCATTCGCGTCATATGAGGAACAACTAATCCAACAAATCCGATGGTACCCGACACCGCAACTGCTGCGCCTGTTAGCATCGAACCCCCAGCTAAGATGGCATATTTTCTGCGTTTTACGTTGACTCCTAGAGATTGTGCTCGTTCATCTCCATACATCATGGCATTTAATTCCCGGCGATTGAGCCACAGGAGGATGACCCCGATGACAACAAAAGGCGCGATCATTTGAACATATGGCCATCCGCGCATCGAGACGCTCCCAAGAAGCCAGCTTGTAATTTCACGCAGCTGCTGCCCTGTAAGTGCAATCATTAAGGATATACAGGACCCTAAAAATGAACTGAATATGACCCCTGTTAAAATCAGTGTTTCCATTTTCATCGAACGGTCGATTAATCGCGCAAAACTTAGTACAAGGATCATCGTAATGAATGCCCCCACCATTCCGAAAAGCGGCAGAGTGTAGGAGCCTATTACAGGAATAGATAGACCGAAAAATATCGTTGCGACAGCACCGACAGAAGCCCCTGAAGAAATCCCAAGTGTATAGGGATCCGCTAAAGGATTTTTAAGCAAGCCCTGAAATGCAGCCCCCGCAATGGCAAGAGAAGCCCCTACTAAACCTGCTAAAACTACCCGAGGCATTCGAATGCTCCATAAAATACTGTAAGCACTGGGATTCGTTTCACTATCCCATAATGTGGAGAAAGGGACATCCGCCGAACCAATGGAAACCCCCAGCCAAATACTGATCAATAAAATGGCAATAGATGAACTATAGGCAAATATCATTTTTTTTTTCATTTTCACAACACTACCTCAAGACTATTCTTTACATTATTATATTTTTTAGCACATATTGAATTTGTTATGTATTTCATGCTGTCACCAGTGTTTTCTATTTATTGCACTGTTATTATGCACACGCGAATTGAGATTTGCAGACTTATTGTGGGCTATCTGCACTCAATTACGGATATTCGCAAGGATTCTCGGCCCACCGCACATACTATTACCTTCAAAAAAATAAACAGCCTCCCTAACCAAAAAGGGAGACTGTCAGTAATCGAAATTAAAGTTACGATAGTAGCTCCCCTTATCCTCGTAAGGTTTGAATCCGTCATCATAAAGGCAGGTCTCCTGGCTTATGTTCATCGTGCTCCCTTCCTTCCCATTACAAAGTTTTGTAACAGTGGCCTATAGGGGCACTCCCATTTACAGTTGCGGGACAGCGTTGGACTTTCACCAACTTCCCTTTTACTCTTTTTGCAGAAATTGCAAAAAGACCTTTACTTGTTATGAAATTGTTTGTTTCTATTATACTTTATTTATGGAAAAGAATGTATCATACTTTCAAACGAAAGCTGGGCGATAATATCGATTTCATCAATAAAATATTGCAATTACCTATGATTGCTTATTTTGATGCAGCACCAGTTCGGCCAATTTTTTAATTGTTATATCATCCATCGGCGGATTGTGGAGACCTGCACGCACATCACGGTAATAGCGTTGAAGTGGATTAGTGCGTTGTAAACTTTTTGCCCCAACAATTCGCATCGCCTTATCTACGACCGTAATCGCAGCGTTTGTTACTGCGTGTTTTGCGACATTGACTGCATTTACGATCACAAGGCTTTCTATTTCCGTTAATGTGTGCCCATTTCGCTCTTTATTTTTTAACTCCACATAGCTTTGGGCAGCACCATACAAAGAGAAACGTGCTTGAGCCAGCTCCAGTTCGATTTCGCCAAGCAATGCCTGAACATTTGGTAATGACGCGATTGTTCCTTGAATACTGTTCGGTGAATGTGTGTTCGCAAATTGGATAGCATAATCCCTAGCAGCTTGGGCAATCCCTAAATAGGTTGCCGGGATCATTAATAGCCATCCATTCAACTTGAAGCCTGTCGTATAGTTGGGCACTTCAACTAAATCAGATGCGTCCAACCTCACTTCATTTAATACTAAATCATGGCTGCCCGTTCCGCGCATAGCTATAACATCCCAAGTTTCTTCGATTGCAACACCAGGTGTATCTTTATGTATTAAAAAGAACCCAATTTTTTCTTCGTCTTCTATCCAAGCTGAAGTTAGGAAGTAATCAAGCTCCAGGGATCCTGTTGTATAGCTTTTCCGACCGTTAATGACCCAGTTTTCGCCATTGCGTTTTGCTATTGTTCCAGGACGCCCTCCGCGAATTGGGCTTCCCGTTGCCGCTTCACTTACAGCCCGATTGATGATGGCCCCTTTTTCTACCTCTTTTGCAAAAGCAGTGAGCTTCGCAGGTTCCCAATATCGATTTTCATATAATTCACCAACCGTTAAGACCGTCCAGCCGATTGAAAGCGCCGTGCTTCCATCATAGCTGCCAAGAGTTTCTTGCAGCAAGATTGCGTCATATACTGTAAAACCATCTCCGCCAAGGTCTTTGGGTAACGTGATTTTCGTATAACCAATATCACGGAGCTTTTGAATATGTGCATGAGGAAATGCAGATTGCTCATCAATTTGTTGGGCATTTTTTTTGAATTCTTCTTCAAGTAATGCCAGCTTTTCTAACCAATTTCTTTGCTTTTCTGTCTTAATAAATAAACTTTTCAAATCCTCCAACTCCTCACTCAATCTAATACCGTTCCACATTCTTATAAAATCATTGTACTTTTTGCACCATCCACCGTCAAATCCTTAGTATATTAATAGGATTAAATTGTTCAAGAATTGTGAAAGGACCTGGTCCATAGACAATTCTGAATTGTTTACGGCCCAGGTCCACATTTACATTATTTCGTTGTAGTATTGGAGTGTTTTCATGGGCTCGCCGATTTTGCGAAGGCGCCAGCTGTCCTCAAGGTAAATATCCGCAAGTTTTTCGTATTTGTCCCCGTATTGCTCTGCCCATTCAACAGCAATGACACTTTCGTAAAGAAGGGCCATTTTTTTCGCGATTTCCTTTGCTTCATAGGTTTGAGCGGCATCCTCTAAAGCTACAAATATCTGTAATTGTTTTTCGAGTTCATTTAATTGGTTGACGACTACTTCTTTTAAGTTGGAACCTTGAATTGCTTGCAATCGTTTGTTCATTTCATCTACGAATAGTTTGTGGGCATCATATTTTTTAAATAGACGAATTACCTCCAGCGCCAAAATATTCGCGGTTCCTTCCCAGACGGTTAAAACTTGGGCATCCCGCAATAATCTAGGCGTGACAAAGTCTTCGATATAGCCATTTCCTCCATGAAGTTCAATCGCTTCACTTGCAAATTTCACTGCCTGTTCAGCAGTTTCCTTCTTGATAATGGCGATATATAACCGATTCAAAATCCTCTCTCTTTCAGTTCCCTTGCCATTAGTGACACGATCGTATTGTTGAATCAAGTCAAATGTAGCTGCTACTTCCACATGAAGCTTTGCTGCAAATTTAGCCAAGGAATCCTGGATCATTGGGTAATTCGTTAAAACCTGCCCAAATGCCTCACGATTTGAGACATAATGCTTCGCTTCCAAAAATGCACGTCTCATAATTCCAATTGAAGCAACCGCATTACAAATTCTTGATAGATTTAAAGCTTCCAGCATATAGTAGATTCCCTTAGTTGGATCACCAACTACATAGGCAAGCGCTCCATCAAATTCCACTTCTCCGGATGGAACTGCCCGAACGCCTAATTTATCTTTCAGCCTGCGAATACGAAGCCCATTCACCGAACCATCTTCCTTTCTCCACGGAACTGCAAAGAGTGTTAATCCCTTAGATCCTGGAGGGGCATCCTGCATACGGGCCAATACCATTGCGACACCGCACATCCCAGCGTTGGAAGCAAAGTATTTTTCGCCATATATGCGATAGTTTTCTCCGTCAAATTTAGCTTCGACCACATTTGCTCCAACGTCAGAACCTCCTTGGCGCTCGGTCAAAAAAGTAGCTCCTTCAAATAATTCAACATCCCCAGTCGAACATACATGTGGAAGGAATCGAGCTTTTAGTTCCTCACTGGCATAATGATCCAGTAAATACGCAGTTGCCATCGTCAAAGTAACAGGACAATAAAATCCTGGTTCTGCATGGGAAAGCAGATACCCTTGGGCAAAACTATAAACATAGTTTCCCTTCCTCCCCAATTGCGGGATTTCCTTGTGAACATAGCCGACAATCCCCGTATTATAGGATTGCTGAACTGTTTTTTTATAGCCGTCATTGACCCAGATTTCCGAAGTTTCCTCACCATATTTATTGTATCGTTTTAGGCGGGGCTCCCCTTCTCGGTCTGTATGCTTCGCACGTTCGTCAATTTCTCCAGCCGTCAGCCCGCCAAAATCCTGCAATTCCCGTTTGGCATACTCTAACAGTTGTGGGTCCAGCATTTGCTCTAGAATTTTATGAAGCGTCTCATCATTTTCAAAAAAGTTCGTTTCTCTTTCGTTCGTAGCTTGTAGAACTTTCATTTAATTCACCACCTGCTGCTTCAATTGTTGTTTTAATATTTTCCCTGAAGCATTTCTTGGTAACGCTTCCACTTGTTCATAAAGCCTAGGCACTTTATATTTTGCAAGATAGTCAGTTAAATAGTTTTTAAGCTCTTGTTCATCAATCGGTGTTTTGGCAGCAAATACCGCTTTGACTGTTTCGCCCCACTCTTCATGCGGAACACCAATCACCGCTGCTTCAAAGATGCCTTCAAATTGAAGCAAGCGATCCTCTATTTCTTTCGGATATATATTTACCCCGCCAGAAATAATGACATCCTTCTTGCGGTCAACAATCCAAATAAACCCGTCCTCATCAAATCGAGCCAAGTCGCCTGTTCTGACCCATCCATTGATAAAGGCTGATTTTGTAGCTTCTTCATCTCGATAATAGCCCACCATATTTCCTTCGCCATATAAAACCACTTCGCCGATTTCACCTGGTGCACTATCTTCTCCATCCTCGTTGATAATGCGAAGCTCTGTTCCAAAGGGAGCTCGTTTCCCAACACTGCCTGCCTTTTCCATATGTTCATCATTAAATAATAAAGCTCCACTTGGACCGGCTTCTGTTAATCCGTAAACGCACATTAAATTATCCGTTTTAAACGCTTGTTGAATCAAGCGAATCTCTTTTTCTGATAGGGGTGCTCCCCCATAGACCCACCATTTCATCGAGGATAAGTCAGCCGTTTGAAGTCTTTCTTGGGTTGCCGTTACTAAGTAAGCAACTGGTGCACCAAAGAAATGAGTTGTTTTTTCATTTTCAACTGAATCAATCAATAAATCCGCTGTGAAAGTAGGCGTTAAGACAAGGGTTGCCCCTACTAAAATCCCTGACATTAAAAATAAATGCAATGGGGCCGAATGAGTTAATGGCATCATCAAAAGAATGCGACTCTCTGGTTTTACCTCCATTTCAATCGCAATCATTTGGGAAACTGCCAATATATTTCGATAGCTAAATAGAACCCCTTTTGGTTTTCCCGTTGTTCCTGAGGTATAAAGGATTGTTGAGAGATCATCTTCAGTTAATTGGCAGTCAATCGGTCTGCTTTCACTTTCTATTAGGAGCTGGGTGTAGCTGAGCCATCCTTCTGCCTGCTTGCCGGTTTTAATTTTTAGCGGGATAGATGTAAGGTTTTCAACGGCTGGAAAAATAGCTTCGTGTGCGAGGATTGCTTTTGCTTCTGAATGGTCGGCAACATATTCAACCTCTGAGAGCGTGAATTTTGCATTGACCGGTACAACAATCCCGCCAATTCGCTGCACAGCAAAATAGCTGACGATAAATTCCAATACATTGGGCATAAATAAAATCACTTTATCTTCTTGCTTTATTCCATGAGCTAATAATGCATTACTCAAACGTGTTGCTTGGTCATCCAACTCTTTGTAGGAAATTCTTCTTCCATGACAGATTACAGCTTCATGATTTGAATATTTTCGGGCATTTCTCGCTAACAAATTGGAACTATTCATCAACTATCTCTCCCTTTAAATTCATTAATTTTGCATGAAATTTTGCGTGCAGTTCCTGTAATTCCATTTTCATTTGAACAAGTTCTTCGATTTTCGAGTCGATTTCTTTCATCTTTTGCTCGCCATATTCAACTGTCCGTTCAAGTTGTTGCCTCCCCGTTCTGTCGAGATCAAAAGTGAGCACCATCTCCTTTATTTCTTCCAGCGAGAATCCAAATTTCTTCCCGCGAAAGATAAGTTTCAGCTTGGCAAGCTCCTTCTTCGAAAAGGTTCGTTGATTTGCATTCGAACGACTTGGACGAAGCAGACCAATTTCTTCATAGTATCTAAGTGTCCTTGTTGAGACATTGAACTCCTTGGCAACTTCCTGAATCGTTTTCATACGCTCACCCTTTCTTTTCCAACAGTATAGCATTGACGTTAACGTAAACTTCAATAGAATTTATGTATTTAATAGAATTTTATATTCGTAAAGTAGAAATGTTGGGTGTGGGTGTGGGTGTGGGTGTTAATAGCGGTTAACGCTTAATTTGCTACTCCTCACTTATGAAGCACTTTCCCGAACAAAACTGCTATCCATAAGTGCATCATCCTCCTTATGAGGCACTTTCCGGAACAAAACTGTTATCCATAAGTGCATCAAGTATGGATTTAGCTCTCCAAATCATTTCCTCCCACGAAAACTGTTTAAAAAAACAAATAAACGAAAAATAACCCCTCGATAAACGCCTGATTGGGTCACTTCTTGCTTGAAAATTTTATTAATTTATATGGCTCCAACAGAACTATTAAACAAAAAA
>Ga0182747_1003603_pt1 | contig 10370 bp, 9 predicted proteins | sample eDN3rd30CBELigBY_FD_128526 | JGI IMG/M metagenome (GOLD analysis project Ga0182747, IMG submission 128526) | Enriched backyard soil microbial communities from Emeryville, California, USA - eDNA 3rd pass 30_C BE-Lig BY (version 2) (version 2) | ecosystem: Environmental > Terrestrial > Soil >...
AAAGAGACCGTGCTTGTTGAGTTCGAGGATGGTGTGGCGTGGGTGACGCTGAACCGTCCTGAGAAGCGCAATGCGATGAGCCCGACGCTGAACCGGGAGATGCTGGAGACGCTGACGGAGCTGGAAGGCGACGACCGCTGTCAGGTGCTGGTTCTGACGGGGGCGGGGGAGAGCTTCGCGGCCGGGATGGACCTGAAGGAATATTTCCGCGCCCTGGACGACAAGCCGCGGATCGAGCGGATCAAGGCGCAGCGGACGGCCTACGAGTGGCAGTGGCGGCGGCTGATGTATTTCGAGAAGCCGACCATCGCCATGGTCAACGGCTGGTGCTTCGGCGGGGCCTTCACGCCGGTGGTGGCCTGCGATCTGGCCATCTGCGCCAACGAAGCGACGTTTGGCATTTCCGAGGTCAACTGGGGCATCCTGCCGGGCGGCAACGTGACCCGGGCGGCGCACATCATGGGCGACCGCAACGCCATGTACTACATCATGACCGGCCTGCCGTTCGACGGTCAGAAGGCGGCGCAGATGGGTCTGGTGAACGAGTCGGTTCCGCGGGCCGAGCTGCGCCAGCGGGTGCGCGAGCTGTGCGACGTGCTGCTGCAGAAGAACCCCAACGTGCTGAAGGCGGCCAAGGACGTCTACAAGCGCACCGAAGGCATGTCCTGGGACCTGTCGGAAGACTACATCATCGCCAAGATGGAACAGCTCTTCCACGTCGATAAGATGAAGGGCCGCAACACCGGCATCAAACAGTTCCTGGACGACAAGACCCTGCGTCCGGGCCTCGGCACCTACGACCGTAAGAACGAAGTCAGCTGAGTCTCCGCCGGGGCGCGCGCTTGACGCCGCGCCCCGGCTTCTTACCCTAGGGGCGGTTCCCCAGGCGGATCGCGCTCCTTCCCCATGGCCACACGACAAAGCCCAGCCGGCGAAGCCCCTGCCGTCGGCGCCTCGGCAGTGGCCGAACGCATCAAGCTACAGGTGCGACGGGGTCTTCTCGCCCCCGGCCAGCGACTGATCGAAGCCGACATCATGCGCGAGACGGGCGCCAGCCGCGGCAAGGTCCGCGAAGCGTTGCAGCGTCTGTCAGCCGAAGGCCTCGTGGTGATCGAGGAATTCCGCGGGGCCTCGGTCAAGCGGCTGACCCGCCCCGAGGTCGAAGAAATCTACCATGTCCGCGAGGTTCTGGAGGGGCTGGCCGCCCGCCGCCTGGCCGAGCGCGCGCCGCCCGCGGAACTGGCCGAACTCGCCAGCCTGCAACAGGCGATGGACGCCTGCGAGCGCGATGGGAACGGCGAGCGGTTCGCCGAGCTGAACGACCGCTGGCACCAGCTCATCATCCAGGGTGCGGACAACAGCATCGCCGCCGGGGTGCTGGAGCGGCTGCGGATCCCGATCTTCCGCTTCCAGTTCGGCATGTTCTATTCGCGGGAGGTGATGACGGTGTCCAACGCCGACCACCGGGCGATCTCCGCGGCCATCCTCGCCGGCGACGCCGACAGGGCCGAGCAGGCCATGCGCGGCCACGTCCGCGACGGCCTCGCCGACCTGTCCCGCCGCGCGGCGGACCTGTTCGCGCCCTAGCAGACGGCCTCAGCCGCCGGTCGTCAGCACGATCTTGCCGATGTGGGTGGAGCTTTCCATCAGCCGGTGGGCCTCGGCGGCCTCGGCCAGGGGGAAGGTCTTGTAGATCACCGGCCGGAACTTGCCCGCCTCGATCAGGGGCCACACCTGGGCCCGCAGCGCCGCCGCGATCCGCCCCTTTTCCGGGATGGGGCGCGCCCGCAGGGTCGAGCCCGTCAGGGTGAGGCGCTTCTGCATGATCAGGTTGAGGTTGATCTCGGTCTTGGCGCCCCGCAGGAAGGCGATCATCACGATCCGCCCGTCCACCGCCGCGCACCTCAGATTGCGGTCGAGATAGTCGCCGCCCACCATGTCGAGGATCACGTCGGCGCCGCGCCCCTCGGTGACGGCGTTCACCACTTCCACGAAGTCCTCGTCCGCATAGTTGACCCCGCGCACCGCGCCGAGGTCTTCGCAGGCCCGGGCCTTTTCGGCGGAGCCGGCGGTGGCGATGGCCCGGCCGCCCATGGCCGTCACCAACTGGATCGCCGTCACGCCGATGCCGCTGGTCCCGCCATGGATCAGCACCGTCTCGCCCGGCTTGAAGCCGCCGCGCTCGAACACATTAGTCCACACGGTGAAGACGGTCTCGGGCAGGCTCGCCGCCTCCGCCGCGCTGAAGCCGGCGGGGATGGGCAGGCATTGCACCGCCGGCGCGGTGGCGTAGGCCGCATAGCCGCCGCCGGGCAGCAGGGCGCACACCCGGTCGCCCACCTTCAGGTCCGCAACGCCCGGGCCGACGGCGGCGATGGCCCCGGCCACCTCCAGCCCAGGCAGGTCCGACGCCCCCGCCGGCGGCGGATACATGCCCCGACGCTGCAGCACGTCCGGCCGGTTCACCCCCGCCGCCTCGACGGCGATCAGCACCTCGCCCTCGCCGGGCTTGGGCGTCGGCCGCGTGGTCGGCGAGAGCGCCTCGGGGCCGCCGGGGACCGCGATCTCAACGGCGGTCATGGTCTCGGGCAAGCTGCTCATGGCGTCTCCTGGGGCTCTGGCGCGGCCTTGTCCGGTGGCGGCGCGTGGATTGTCAACATTATCGTCAAAACGCGATTGACGCTCCGCGCAGCCCCTGGCTAGCTGCGCCGGCGCGGAAGAAAAGCACAGTCGGCGGCGCAACTTAGTCGTCCGCAAAGCGCATGGGGAAGCAACGTCATGCCGGCGGACGGCCGCGAGATCCATCGCAAGGTGCACCTGCGCATCGTCGTCGTGCTGATGGCGATGCTGATCCTCAGCTCCATCGACCGCACCAATATCAGTTTCGCCGCCCTGCAGATGAACGCCGACCTCGGCCTGTCGCCCAAGGCCTACGGCTTCGGGGCCAGCATCTTCTTCGTCGGCTACATCCTGGCCCAGATTCCCGCCATGATGCTGCTGAAGCGGATCGGCGCGCGGCGGTGGATCTTCCTGACGGTGACGGTGTGGGGGACGCTGGCGACCTCCATGGCCTTCATCCAGGACGCCACCCACTTCTACGTCCTGCGTCTGTTGATCGGGGTGGCGGAGGCGGGCTTCGCGCCGGGCGCCATGTACTTCGTCACCCGCTGGTTGCCGTCGGAATACCGGGCCCGCGGGATCGCCGGGACCATGCTGGCCATCCCCATCTCGGTGGTGGTCGGGGCGCCGATCTCGGGGCTGCTGCTCCAGGTCACCGCCCTCGACATCCCGGGCTGGCGCTGGATGTTCCTGCTGGAGGGGCTGCCCACCGTCATCTTCGGCGTGTTCGCCCTGTTCTGGTTCGTCGACCGCCCGCGGGACGCCAAGTGGCTGACCGACGCGGAGAAGGACTGGATCGAGACCGAGATCGCCCAGGACGACGCCGAGGCCGCCGCCCGCAGCGGCGAGCGCACCGGCTGGCTGACGGTGATCAAGAACCCGCTGCTCTGGTGCTGCTGCGGCATCTGGTTCGCCCTGGTCACCGGAGGCAACGGCATCATCTTCTGGCTGCCCCAGGCCATCAAGGCGATGGGCGGGGCGCCGGACTTCGAGACCGTGCTGCTGTCGGCCCTGCCCTGGGCGGCCCTGGGCCTCGGCATGTGGCTCAACGCCCGCCATTCCGACCGGACGCAGGAGCGCTTCCTCCACGTCGGCCTCGCCGCCCTGTTGGGGGCCGCGGGGCTTGTGGCGGCGGCGCTCTCGGGCGCCACGCTTCTGGCCCTGATGTTCCTGATCCTCGGCGCCCTCGGCCTCGGCGGCGGCCAGGGGACCTTCTGGTCGATCCCCTTCCGCCTGCTGCGCGGGGCGCAGGGGGCCAACGGCGTCGCCATGATCAATCTGGTCGGTAATATCGGCAGCCTGATGATCCCCACCGCCATTGGCGTCGCCAAGGAAATGACCGGGACCTTCGAAACCCCCATCTATGGCATGGCCCTGCTGCTGGTGATCGGCGCCCTGCTGTTGATCCCCATCGCGCGGGCCGACCGCCGCAGCGCCCCGTCAGGCCCATGACCGACACGCAGGACTTCAGCAAGACCGTCCCCCGCAAAGTGCTGCTGCGGGTGATCGCGCCCTTCCTGCTGCTATCCTTCCTGAACGCGCTGGACCGTTCCAACATCGGCTTCGCCGCCCTGCGGATGAACCAGGAACTGGGCTTCAGCCACGAGGTCTATGGCAACGGCGGCAGCGTCTTCTACCTCGCCTATGTGCTGTTCCAGTTCTCCAGCATGTGGGTGCTGCGCAAGCTGGGCGGCCGGCGTTGGCTGTTCGCCGTGATCGGCTTCTGGGGCGCCTCGGCCACGGCCATGGCCTTCGTGCAGAACGAGACTTGGTTCTACATCCTCCGTTTCACCCTGGGCATGGCGGAGGCCGGGTTCGTGCCGGGGGTGATCTATTACGCCAGCCGCTGGCTGCCCAAGCGGTGGCGGGGCAGCGCCTTCTCCTTCCCCATCCTGGCCATCCCCGTGTCGATGATCTTCGGCGGGCCCCTGTCGGGCATGCTGATGGGGATGCACGACAATCCCATTGGCCTCGCCGGCTGGCGCTGGATGCTGCTGATCGAGGGCGTTCCGACCCTGATCCTCGCCTGCATCGCCCCCTTCTGGTTCAGCGACAGGCCCGAGCAGGCCCGGTGGCTGGCGCGGGAGGAGCGCGACTGGCTGGAGAGCCAACTGGCCGCCGACGCCGCCGATGTCCGCAAGGGCGAAGCCGCCTTCGACTGGAGCGTGCTGAAGGACCCCTTGGTGTGGATGTGCGCGGCCGCCTGGTTCTGCATCATGGCCGGTGGTTACGCCCTCAGCCACTGGCTGCCGCTGGTGATCAAGCAGATGTCCGGCCTCAGCGATTTCCAGGTGGCCCTGCTCACGGCCGCACCGTGGGTCGGCATCGGCGCCGGGATGGCCCTGAACGCCTGGCATTCGGACAAGACCCAGGAGCGTTACCTCCACGTCGGCGGCGCGGCGGCCCTCGGCGCCGTCGGCATCGGCCTCGCCATCGCGGCGGGGGGCGGCTGGCCCGGGCTTGTCCTGCTGATGATCGGCGGCCTTGGCCTTGGCGGCGCCCAGTCCACCTTCTTCACCATCCCGACCAGCTTCCTCGATCCGGCCCGGGCGGCGGTGGCCATTACCTTGATCAACATGCTGGGCACGTCCTCCGGCATCCTCGTGCCCAGGGTCATCGGCCAGATCCGCGACGCCACCGGCTCCTACGATCCCGCCCTCTATCCGCTCGCGGCCCTGCTGGTGATCGCCGCGGTGCTGATCACCCTGATCCACATGGGCGCGCGAAAGCTCGCCGCCGCCTAGCCTCCGCCCGCCGCCTCACGGAAGGCGCTGGGGGACATTCCTTCCCGGCGGGTGAAGAAGCGGGAGAAATAGCCGGCATCGGCGAAGCCCAGCCCGAACCCCACCTCGGCGACGCTGAGGCCGGTGTAGGCGAGGCGCCGCTTGGCCTCTATCAGCAGACGCCGGTGCACCACCTGCAGCGGCGACAGGCCGAGCGTGCGCCGACAGGCGCCGGTGAGTTGCCGCTCCGTCACCTTGAGGGCGGCGGAGAAGTCCGCCACCGGCAGGTGGGCGGAAAGCTGCTCCTCGATCAACTGGCCGAAACGGGCGACAAGGGCCATGTCCGCCGACGGCTTGGCGCCTGCCCGCGCCCGGGTAGCGTTGAGCCGGGTCACGGCCACCAGCACCAGCGCCAGATGCGCAGCCACCGCCCGGGACCGCTCCGGGCGCGGCAGGCGCAACTCGTCCTGGAGCTCGCTGAACGCCCCCTGCACCCGGGCGAGGGTCTCCGCATCAAGGGCGAGCGCCAGCGGCTCCGAAAGCCCCGGCGGCGGCTCGGCTCCTGAAAGCCCGGCGGCGACGAGAAAGGCATCGGGGATGGTGAGCACGAAGCCCTCGGTGTCCGGCTCGAAGCGGAAGCCGTGCACCAGCCCCGCAGGCATGACGATCAGGGTCGGGGCGCCGAAAGGCGCCTCCCGCCCCTCCACCCGCACCGCGCCGCCGCCCGCGCCGATCAGCAGCAACTGGTGCAGGGTCCGATGCCGATGGGGCCGAATGTCCCAGTCGTGCAGCCGGCTGCGGGCGGCGATGGTCTCGATATGCGGCAGAGGCAGCGCCGCCCCGCCGGGCACCTCACCATAGAGATCGAAGGTGGGAATGTGGTCTGCCGTCGCCGTCGGCGGGGCGGTCTTCATCAATGAGCGCATGCCCGCCTCCACAGACCATGGGGCGAAAAGTACATGCGAATGGCCGTTTCGTCCATTTGCGTCGTCCTCCGCCACGCCTAGCCTGCGGCCAACAACGGTATGGAGGATCGAATGCGCACCCAGGTCGGCATCGTCGGCGCGGGCCCTGCGGGGCTGCTGCTGTCCCACCTGCTTCACCTGCAGGGCATCTCCTCGGTGATCCTGGAGGCGCGGGACCGGCCCTATATCGAGAACCGGATCCGCGCCGGCGTGCTGGAACAGGGCACCGTCGACATCCTCACCGAAACCGGCCTGGGCGAACGTATGCAGCGGGAGGGGCTGCACCACCGCGGCACCAGCCTACGCTTCCAGGGGGAGATCCACGAGATCGACTTCGTGGAGCTGACCGGCAGGGCGGTGATGGTCTACGCCCAGCATGAGGTGGTGAAGGACCTCGTCGCCGCCCGTCTCGCCGCCGGTGGAAGCATCGTGTTCGACGCCCATGTGACCGGCGTGGACGGCCTGACCGGCGATCGCCCCACCATCCATTTCGAGCAGGGCGGCCAGAAGCAGACCCTGGAATGCGACTTCATCGCCGGCTGCGACGGCTTCCACGGCCCCTGCAAGGAGGCGATCCCCGCCGAGCTGCTGAAGGGCTACGACCGGGTCTATCCGTTCGGCTGGCTCGGCATCCTGGCCGAGGCGCCGCCGAGCCAGGACGAGCTGATCTACGCCAACCATGACCGCGGCTTCGCCCTCTATTCCATGCGCTCGCCGACCATCACCCGCCACTATGTGCAGGTGACCCCGGACGAGGACCTGAACCAGTGGTCCGACGCGCGGATCTGGGACGAGTTGCACCAGCGCCTGTCGGTGCCGGGCAACGATCCGATCATCGAAGGGCCGATCCTGCAGAAGAGCGTCACCGGCATGCGCAGCTTCGTGCTGGAGCCGATGCAGTACGGCCGCCTGTTCCTGGCCGGCGATTCCGCGCACATCGTGCCGCCCACCGGCGCCAAGGGGATGAACCTCGCCGTCGCCGATGTGCGGGTGCTGTCGCAGGCGCTGGAGCGCCACTATGCGAGCGGCTCCAACGACATGCTGGAGCGCTATTCGCAGATCTGCCTGCGGCGGGTCTGGCGCGCCCAGCACTTCTCCTGGTGGATGACCTCGATGCTTCACCGCTTTGGGCCGGAGAACGACTTCGACCGCCACCGCCAGATGGCCGAGCTGACCAGCGTGGTCACCTCCGAGGCAGGCCAGAAATACCTCGCCGAGAACTACGTCGGCCTGCCATTCGAGACCTGACCCTTTCCCTCTCCCGTGGGGGGAAGAGAGCCTCTACGATGCCCTAAAAAGACAGGGAGCGAAGATGGTCGAGAAGCTGGACGGGGTGATCGTCTGCGGCGCCGGGCCGGTGGGCCTGATCGCGGCGCTGAAGCTGGCCAAGGCCGGCGTGCCGGTCACCGTACTGGATGCGGGGGCGGACATCGTCCAGGAGCCCCGCGCCGTGGTCTACCACGCCCCCGTGGTGCGCGAACTCGACAAGCTCGGCCTGCTGCCCGACCTGCGCAAGATCGGCTTCCTGAAGCAGCACTATCATTTCTGGAGCAACGACCGGCAACTCCTCGCCCACCTCGACATGGCGGTGCTGCGCCCCGAGGACACCGCCTACCCCTTCAACCTGCACCTGGGCCAGCCGATGCTGGCGGCCATCGTCCTCGACCATCTGATGCAGTGTCCGGGGGCGGAGGTGCGATGGAGCCACAAGGTCACGGGGATCAGGCAGACCGATGACGCGGTGATCGTCACCGTCGACACGCCGGCGGGCGAGCAGCAACTGCAGGCGCCCTGGATGATCGGTGCGGACGGCGCCCGCAGCGGGGTGCGCAAGGCCCTGGGCCTCGGCTTCGAGGGGGTGACATGGCCGGAATGGTTCGTGGCCACCAATGTCCGCTTCGACTTCGAGGCGCACGGCTTCGGCCAGTCCAACATCGTCCACGATCCGGACCACTGGGCGATCATCCCCAAGATCGACCAGACCAACCTGTGGCGCTGCACCTATCGCGAACACCCCGGCATGCCCGAGGACGAGGTGCGCGCCCGCGTGCCCGAGCGCTACACCCTGTTCCACCCGGAGCTGGCCGCGGTCACGCCGGAGCAGGTATCGCCCTACCGGGTGCACAACCGGGCCATCGAAAACTTCCGCATCGGCCGGGTGCTGATGGCCGGGGACGCGGCGCACATCCTGAACCCCATCGGCGGCCTCGGACTGACCTGCGGCATCCTCGACGCCGCGCCGCTGGGCGCGGTGCTGGCGGAGGTGATCCACGGCCACGCCGATCCGGTCGTCCTGGACCGCTGGGCGGAGGAGCGCCGGCGCATCTTCGTGGAGATCGCCTCCCCGGCCGCCATCGAGAACCGGCGGCGCATCTCGGAGCGCGATCCCGACCAGCGCGCGGTCGACCGGGCGAGGTTCGCCAAGCTCAACGCCGACCCGGCCCTGGCGCGGCAGGCGCTGATGTTCACCTATCAGCTCGCCAGCCAGCCGGTCATTGCATGAGCATCATTCATGACCCCTGCGACGTCGGCGAGATTGAGACGGGCCTCAAGGTGTGCGAAGCGGCCCGATCCTAAGGAATGCACACAAAAACATAGTGAGAGAGACAACCCATGAAGTTCGGTGCGTTCGACCACATCGATGCGGGCGGCATTGGGCTCCGCGCCCAGTATGAGGGCCGGCTGGAGCTGGCGGAGATCTACGAGAAGCTGGGCTATCACGCCTATCACGTGGCCGAGCACCACGGCACGCCCCTCGGCGTCGCCCCCTCCCCCAACCTGATCCTGGCGGCGATCGCGCAGCGCACCAAGACCCTGCGCTTCGGCCCTCTGGTCTACATCCTGCCGCTGTACCACCCTGTCCGGCTGCTGGAAGAGATCTGCATGCTGGACCAGATGTCGAACGGCCGGTTCGAACTGGGCGTCGGCCGCGGCGCCGCCTATGTCGAGGCCAAGCGCTTCGAACTGAAGGCCGAAGACATACAGCCGATGTTCGACGAGACCCTGGACATCCTGATCCAGGGGCTGAAGGCTGAAGAGTCGTTCAGCTACGAGGGCAAATACTACCAGATCAAAGACCTACCGATGACGGTGCACCCCCTGCAGCGGCCGCACCCGCCCCTGTGGTACGGCACCAACACCCCGGACAAGACCGTCTGGGGCGCCGCCAACAGCGTCAACATGCTGTCGCTCGGCTCGCCCCAACTCACCCGCAGCGTCACCGACCGCTACCGCGAGGAATGGAAGAAGCTCGGCAAGGCCGAGGCGGACATCCCCTTCCTGGGCATCGCCCGCAACGTCTTCGTGGCGGACACCGACGAAGAAGCCCGGCGGATCGGCGCCCGCGCCTGGGCCGGCTTCGCCAAACATCTCGCCTGGCTATGGGAACGCGACGGCGTCGAGTTCCCGGTCAAGGCCTGGTCCCCGGACTTTGACAAGGCCGCCGCGGGCGGTGCGGTTATCGTCGGCTCGCCGGAGACCGTCCGCAAGGCCATCGCCAAGCTGAAGGATGAGGCGGGTATCAACTACATGGCCGCCGAGCTGGTATTCGGCGACATGACCCTGGAAGAGGCCAAGCGCTGCGCCGAATTGTTCGGCCAACACGTGGTTCCGGCCTTCGCCAAGGAGCCCGTGAGCGCCTGACGCATCCTTGGCGCAGGTCATGCGTTTCCTGAGCCGGACGGCATGGAGCCGTCCGGCAACAAGGAGGGCGTGATGAAGCCCCTTATCAGCGTCGCCCTGGTCTGCTCCGCCGCCATCGCCATGGCCGGAGCCGCCAGGGCCCAGGCCGTCCACGCCGACGGCGCCGATCCCGCGCCGGGGGCCGCCTCGGCCTATGTCGGCGCCGACAAGGCCACCTTCTACGACGTCGAGGCGCGCATCGACGCGGCCATGCAGCAGGCGCCTTCCAAGCGCGCCGCCGGTCAGCTTCGCGCCCTGAAAAGCGAAGCCAACTTCCGCAGGCAACGCCACGGCGGCGAGCTGCGGGACTGGGATCGCGAGCTGCTCAGCCGGCGCCTCGACCAGATCATGGGTGTGGCGGTGGCGCGCAACTGACGCACGG
>Ga0182747_1003604_pt1 | contig 10370 bp, 6 predicted proteins | sample eDN3rd30CBELigBY_FD_128526 | JGI IMG/M metagenome (GOLD analysis project Ga0182747, IMG submission 128526) | Enriched backyard soil microbial communities from Emeryville, California, USA - eDNA 3rd pass 30_C BE-Lig BY (version 2) (version 2) | ecosystem: Environmental > Terrestrial > Soil >...
CCGCCCGTCGCCGTCGGCGACGTGGTGATCGACCGCGCGCAGCGCCGCGTGCACCGCGCCGGCGAGGAGGTGCACCTCACGCCGACCGAGTTCGACCTGCTGCTCGCGCTCGCCGCGAGCCCCCGCACCGTCCTCACCCGGGAGCGCCTCCTGGCCGAGGTCTGGGACTGGGTGGACGCCTCCGGGACCCGCACGGTCGACTCGCATGTGAAGGCCCTGCGCAGGAAGCTGGGCGCCGACCTCATCCGGACGGTGCACGGCGTGGGCTACGCCCTCGAGCCGGCCGCCGCGCCGGGTGCGACCCCGGGAGGCGGCACGGCGTGACGGGTCCGTCGACGCCCCGCCACCAGCGGACCGCCCGGGTGGCCAGGCTGCCGGACGTGCGCCCGCTCGACCGGCTGCGGTCGATCAAGATCAAGCTCGGCGTCCTGGTGGCCGCGGCGGTGTTCGTCGCGGCGCTGCTGACGTGGATCGGGCTGAACAACGCGCTCGGCCCGACGCGGACCTTCCCGATCGTCATCGTCCTCGCGCTGGTGATGACCCAGGTCCTCGCGCGCGGCATGACGTCGCCGCTGCGGGAGATGACCTCCGCGGCGCGCGCGATGGCCGCCGGCGACTACAGCCGCCGGGTGCGGGCGACCAGCAGGGACGAGGTCGGCGAGCTCGCCAGCGCGTTCAACCGGATGGCCGACGACCTGGAGCAGGCGGACTCCCTGCGCCGGGAGATGGTCGCGAACGTGTCGCACGAGCTGCGCACGCCGGTCACGGCGCTGCAGGCGCAGCTCGAGAACATCGTCGACGGCGTCGAGGACCCCGACCCCGAGGCGATGCGCGCCGCGCTGGCGCAGACCCAGCGGCTGAGCCGGCTGGTGGCGACGCTGCTCGACCTGTCGCGCCTCGAGGCCGGCGCCGTCGACCTCCAGGTGACCGACGTGCCCGTGCAGCAGTTCCTGGAGGAGGCCGCGCAGGAGGGCCGGCTGGTGGGGGCGTCCAAGGACCTCACGTTCCCCGTGGTCGTCGACCCGCCCGGGCTGACCCTCCCGGCGGACCGCGAGCGGCTGCACCAGGTCGTCGCCAACCTCGTGCAGAACGCCGTCCGGCACTCCCCCCGCGGCGCGCCGGTCCGGCTGGAGGCGCACCGCGCCGGCGGGTTCGTCCAGCTCGACGTCATCGACCAGGGCCCCGGCATCGCCGCCGACCAGCGCGAGCGGGTGTTCGAGCGGTTCGCGCGCGGCAACACCCCCGCGATCACCGGGCAGATCTCGACCGGCGGCACCGGCCTGGGGCTGTCGATCGTGCGGTGGGCGGTGACCCTGCACGGCGGGACCGTCGAGGTGGCGGACAGCGAGTCCGGCTGCACGATGCGGGTGATGCTGCCGTCGCGCCGCACCTCGCGACCGGCGACCGCGGCGTTCTGAGGCCGACGGGGCCCCGCGCCCGGTCGGGCCCGCTCGGGCTCCGCCGGGCGGCGGAGGCGGCGGCGACCGGCGGTTCCGCCTCGCGGCTGATCCGCCGGAGGGTGCCGGGTCCCTAGGGTCGAGGCATGCCACCCGACGCGACGCACGCCATCGAGGTCTCCCACCTCACGAAGACGTTCGGCCAGGTCCGGGCCGTGGACGACCTGAGCTTCACGGTCCGCCCCGGGCGGGTCACCGGGTTCCTCGGCCCCAACGGCGCCGGCAAGACGACGACGCTGCGCATGCTGCTCGGCCTCGTGCAGCCCACCGCGGGCACCGCGACCATCGGCGGCCGCCGGTACGGGGCGCTCGACCGCCCGATGCGCACCGTCGGCGCCGCGCTGGAGGCCGCCGACTTCCACCCCGGCCGCACGGCCCTGGACCACCTGCGGGTGTACGCGCCCCAGGCGGGCGTGCCGGACCGCCGGGCGCACGAGGTGCTCGACCTCGTCGGCCTCACGTCGGCGGCGAAGCGGCGGGTCGGCGGGTTCTCGCTCGGCATGCGCCAGCGGCTGGCCCTGGCGACCACGCTGCTGGGCGACCCGCCCGTGCTGCTGCTCGACGAGCCCGCCAACGGCCTCGACCCCGAGGGCATCCGGTGGCTGCGCGACCTGCTGCGGGCGCTCGCCGCCCAGGGGCGCACCGTGCTGGTGTCCTCGCACGTGCTGTCCGAGGTCCAGCAGACCGTGGACGACGTGGTGATCATCGCCGGTGGCCGGCTGGTGCACGCCTCCACGCTCGCCGAGCTCAGCGGGCTCGCCGAGCCGCGGGTCCGGGTCGCCTCCCCCGACGCCGCGGCGCTGGACGCGCTCGTCGCGGGCGCCGGCTGGCAGCGCGCCGCGGACGGCGCGCCGGCCGCCGGGGTCGCCGAGCTCGTCGGCACCGACGTCGCGACCGTCGGCCACGCCGCGTTCGCGGCCGGCGTCGAGCTGCACGAGCTCGCCACGCACGGCGTCGGCCTGGAGGACGTGTTCCTCCGGCTCACCGCCCCCGCCCCGGCTCGTGGCGCGCACGCCGCGCCCGCCCCCGCCCCGACCGACGCCCCCGCCGGAGGTGCGCGATGAAGGACTCCCTGGTCTCCGAGTACCGGAAGATCGTCACCACCCGCACCTGGTGGGTGCTGCTGATCGTCATGATCGGGTACATGGCGTTCATGGGCGCCGCGATGGCGTTCGCGTTCACCTTCGACGGCGCGGACGTGTCCGGTGCGGACGGCGCCCCCGTCGTCCTGGACCCCCAGGCCGTCGTCACGGCGGTGTACACGCTGCCCGCGTCGTTCGGGTACGCGCTGCCGCTGCTGGTCGGCCTGCTGTCGGTGACCGCCGAGTTCCGGCACCGGACGCTGACCCCGACGCTGCTCGCGCAGCCGGACCGCAACCGGTTCGTCGTCGCGAAGCTCGCCGCGAGCGTCCCGATGGGCGTGCTGTACGGCGTGCTCGGCACGCTGGCCACCGTCGGCGCGGGCGCGCTCGCCTTCGCGTTCACCGACGCGCCGAACCTGCTCGGCGACGGCGCGGTGTGGGGCATCATCGCCCGGACCGCGCTGGCGCTGACCGTGTGGTGCGTCGTCGGCGTCGGCCTCGGGTTCGCGATGCCGAACCAGGTGGTGGCGATCGTCGTGGTGCTGGCGTTCACGCAGTTCGTCGAGCCGATCGCGCGGCTGGTGCTGGGGCTGAACGACGCCACCGCGGGCATCGGGCGGTTCCTGCCCGGCGCGGCGGGCGAGGCGATCAGCGGCGGGTCGTTCTACTCGGCGACCGGTGCGGGCGCCCTGCTCGGGCCGGCCGCGGGGGCGGCGGTGCTCGTGGCGTACGCGGTGGCGCTCGCGGCGCTGGGGCGGTTCACGACCCTGAAGCGCGACATCACCTGACGCGGCCGCGACCCGGGTCGCGGGGTGGCCGGGGTGCGCCTACGCCCCGCGCGCCCGGGTCCGCGCCGCCAGCCGCGCCAGCGGACCCGCCGCCCGCCGCACCGCGGCCGCGTCCGCCGCGGGCAGCTCCGCGAGCGCCGCGCCCAGCGTGTGGGCCCACCCGGCCTCGACGGGCTCCCGGCGGGCGCGCGCGAGCGGGGTCGGGTGCAGCCGGGTCACCCGGCGGTCCCCGTCGTCGGTCGCGCGCTCGACCAGACCGCGCCCGACCAGCCCGCGCACCGCGGCGCTGACGTTGCTCTGCCGCAGGTCGAGCGCCGCGGCCGCGCCCCCGACGCTGGTGCCCGGGTGCGCGTCGACGTACCGCATCACCTCGAACTCGGTCGGCGGCAGCCGCCCCGGCGCGTCCTGCTGCGCGCCCTGCGCCTGGCGGACGGCACGGGACAGGTCGTGCAGGGCGACGGCCAGCACCCGCAGGTCGTCGGTCCCGTCGCCGTCGGCGGGGCTGGTTCCGGTCACGCCGGGAGGCTAGCAGCGCGGGTATGGATCGACATATATGACTTCATAGATAAGATGCTCCGGTCCGCGGCCCCGCCGCCCTCCTCCGCGCTGGAGCACTCCCCCATGACCGCCGCCCCGGGCACCGCCGTGCCCGCCGCCACGCCCGCCCCCGCCCCGACCGCCGCCGGTCACGACGCCCCCGCGGGCCCCCCGCGGCGCGCGCTGCCGCTCGGCACGACCGTCGTGCTCGCGCTCCTCACCGCGATCGCGCCGCTCGCCACCGACATGTACCTGCCGGCCTTCCCGCGGATGGCCGTCGACCTCGGCACCAGCGCCGCCGCGGTGCAGCTCTCGCTCACGACGTTCATGGTCGGCCTGGCGCTCGGGCAGCTCGTGATCGGCCCGCTGTCCGACCAGCGCGGCCGGCGGGGCCTGCTGGTCGCGGGCAGCGCCCTGTGCGCCGCCGCCGGCCTGGCCTGCGCCCTCGCGCCGTCGATCGCGTTCCTCGTCGTCGCGCGGTTCGTCCAGGGCTTCGCCGGCGCGGCGGGGGTGGTGCTCAGCCGCGCCGTCGTCGCCGACCGGGCGCGCGGCACCGCCGCGGCCAAGCTGTTCGGGGTGATGATGCTGATCCAGGGCGTCGCCCCGGTCGTCGCCCCGCTGCTCGGCGGGACGCTGGTCACCGCGGTCGGCTGGCGCGGGGTGTTCGGCATCCTCGCCGGCGTCAGCGCGCTCATGCTCGTCGGCGTCCTCGTCCTGGTCCCGGAGACCCGGCCCCACGAGGCACGCACCCGCGGCGGGCTCGCCGCGACGCTGCGCGACGCCCGCACCGTGCTCGGCAACCGCCGGTACCTCGGCTGGACGGGCGCGCTGGTGCTCGGCTTCGCCGCGATGTTCGCGTACATCTCCGCGTCGCCGTTCGTGCTCCAGAACGTGCTCGGCCTGTCGGTCGGCGCGTACTCGGTGGCGTTCGCCGCCAACGCGCTGGGGCTCGGCGTCGTCGCCGGGCTGGGCACGAGGCTCGTCGACCGGTTCCCGCCCCAGCGGCTGCTCGGCGTCGGCGTCACGGCGGTCGCCGTGCTGACGGTCCTGCTGCTCCTCGACGTCGTGCTGCTCGACCTGCCCCGGTGGCCGACCCTGGTGCTGCTGTTCCTCACCGTCAGCGCCCTCGGCCTGGTGTTCGGCAACGCCACCACGCTCGCCACCGACGAGGTCGCCCACGCCGCCGGCACCGGCTCGGCGGTCATGGGCGCGCTGCAGTTCGGCGTCGGCGCCGCGGTGTCGCCGCTGGTCGGCCTCGCCGGCGAGCGCACCGCGGTGCCGATGGCGGTGACGATGCTGGTGCTGGCGGTCGGCGCGGTCCTCGCGGCCCGGTTCGCGGCGACCGCCCCGGCACCGCCCGCGGCGGTGCCATCAGCCGATGCATGACCGAGTTGGCACGTCCTCGACCCGGCGCAGACCCGCAGATGGGGAGCCTGGTACCCCCGCCGGACCCGTCGTGTGACAACCGTGTGAACCGCCCGCGCGCCGCGCTCCCCGAGGGGAGATGACGCCCGGTCAGGACGTAGGGTGGTCCACGAACGAATCCGGCGATGACGCGGTCCGTGACCGCGGAGGAAGTGGGCGATCCTCGCGTGTCCCAGCATGCGGAGCCAGACGTGAACCGTGCCGATTTCGGCGCGAACACGTGGCTGGTGGACGAGCTGTACGAGCAGTACCTCCAGGACAAGACCGCGGTCGACCCGGCGTGGTGGGACTTCTTCGAGGGCTACAAGCCCTCGGCGCCCGCCTCGACGACGTCCGGCGCCGTCGCGGACGGCAGCGGGGCGGTGGGCACCGGGGGGAACGGTGCGGTCGACACCGCGCCCGCCGGGCCCGCGAGCGCACCGTCCCCGGCGGCCCCGGCCGCCGCGCCCACGCCACGCGAGGCCGCCGACCGGCCCGCCCCCGGTGCGCCGGCCGGCGAGCGGCCGGGCACGGTGGCCGCGCCCGTCGCCGAGCGCCCCGCGCACACCGGCGACGGCGCCGCGGTCCCGCCCGCGCCGGCGCCCACCGCGACGCGCCCCCAGGAGCAGCCCGCGCCGCGGGACCCCGAGCCCGCGCCCGCCACCTCCCCGGTGGCGACGGCCCAGCCGGCGACCGCCCCCTACGCGCCCGCCGCCAAGGCGGCCCGCGAGGCCGAGCAGGAGGTCCCCGAGGCCTCCGACGAGACGCAGCGCCTGCGCGGCCCCGCCGCCCGGGTGGTCACCAACATGGAGGCCAGCCTGGAGGTGCCCACCGCGACGTCGGTGCGCGCGATCCCGGCCAAGCTCCTGGTGGACAACCGCATCGTCATCAACAACCACCTGGCCCGCGGCCGGGGCGGCAAGGTCTCGTTCACGCACCTCATCGGCTTCGCGCTGGTCGAGGCCGTCGGCGAGATGCCCGCCATGAACAGCTCGTACACGCTGGTCGACGGCAAGCCGGGCGTGCTGACCCCCGCGCACGTCAACCTCGGCCTGGCGATCGACCTGGCCAAGCCCGACGGCACCCGCCAGCTCCTCGTGCCGAGCATCAAGCAGGCCGAGACGCTCGACTTCGCGCAGTTCTGGAACGCGTACGAGGACGTCGTGCGGCGCGCCCGCGGCGGCAAGCTCGGGGTCGACGACTTCGCGGGCACCACGCTGTCCCTGACCAACCCCGGCACCATCGGCACCGTGCACTCCGTGCCGCGGCTCATGCAGGGCCAGGGCACCATCATCGGCGTCGGCGCGATGGACTACCCCGCCGAGTTCCAGGGCACGTCCGACGAGCAGCTCAACAAGATGGGCGTGTCGAAGGTGCTGACGGTGACGTCCACCTACGACCACCGGATCATCCAGGGCGCCCAGTCCGGCGACTTCCTGCGCATCCTGCACCGCAAGCTGCTCGGCGAGGACGGCTTCTACGACCGGGTGTTCGCGTCGCTGCGCGTCCCCTACGAGCCGATCCGCTGGGTCAAGGAGGCCGCCGACCCCGACGCCGAGGCCATCAAGCCCGCGCGGATCGCCGAGCTCATCCACGCCTACCGGTCCCGCGGCCACCTCATGGCCGACACCGACCCGCTGGCCTACCGGCTGCGCAAGCACCCGGACCTGGACGTGCAGACGCACGGCCTGTCGCTGTGGGACCTGGACCGGACGTTCCCGACCGGCGGCTTCACCGGCCGGCCGCGGGCCACGCTGCGCCAGGTCCTCGGCCTGCTGCGCGACTCGTACTGCCGCACCACCGGCTTCGAGTACATGCACCTGCAGGACCCGCGGCAGCGCCGCTGGCTCCAGGAGCGGCTGGAGGCCGGCTACGCCCCCACCCCGCGCGAGGACCAGCTGCGCATCCTGCGCCGCCTGAACGCCGCCGAGGCGTTCGAGACGTTCCTGCAGACCAAGTACGTCGGGCAGAAGCGGTTCTCGCTGGAGGGCGGCGAGTCCGTCATCCCGCTGCTCGACGCCGTGCTCTCGCGCGCCGCCGAGTCCGGGCTGGACGAGGTCGCCATCGGCATGGCGCACCGCGGCCGGCTCAACGTCCTCGCGAACATCGCCGGCAAGTCCTACGGGCAGATCTTCAGCGAGTTCGAGGGCAACCAGGACCCGAAGTCCGTGCAGGGCTCCGGCGACGTGAAGTACCACCTCGGCACCGAGGGCGTGTTCCGCGCCGAGTCCGGGGCGTCCACCCGCGTCTACCTGGCCGCGAACCCGTCGCACCTCGAGGCGGTCGACCCGGTGCTCGAGGGCATCGTGCGCGCCAAGCAGGACCGGATCGACCTCGGGGGCGACGGGTTCTCCGTGCTGCCGATCCTCATCCACGGCGACGCGGCGTTCGCCGGGCAGGGCGTGGTCTTCGAGACCCTCAACCTGGCCCAGCTGCGCGGCTACCGCACCGGCGGCACCATCCACGTCGTCATCAACAACCAGGTCGGCTTCACCACCGGCCCGTCGTCCTCGCGCTCGTCGCAGTACGCCACCGACGTGGCCAAGGGCCTGCAGGTCCCGATCTTCCACGTCAACGGCGACGACCCCGAAGCGTGCGTCCGGGTCGCCGAGCTCGCGTTCGAGTACCGCGAGCAGTTCGACCGCGACGTCATCATCGACATGGTCTGCTACCGCCGGCGCGGCCACAACGAGGGCGACGACCCCTCGATGACCCAGCCGCTCATGTACAACCTCATCGAGGCCAAGCGCTCGGTGCGCAAGCTCTACACCGAGGCGCTGGTGTCCCGCGGGGACATCACGCTCGAGGAGGCCGAGCACGTCCTGCGCGACTACCAGGCGCAGCTCGAGCGGGTGTTCGCGGAGACCCGCGAGGAGGGCTGGACCCCGCCGTCCCCCGACGCCGAGCCGGTGGCCGGCCTGGAGCGCCCGGAGTCCCAGCGCGAGGACGCCGGCGTCATCATCGGCTGGCAGACCGCCGTGCCCGCCAAGGTGCTGGAGCGGATCGGCGCCGCGCACGTCCGGGCGCCCGAGGGCTTCACGATCCACCCGAAGCTCGCGCAGCTGCTCGCCAAGCGGGAGCAGATGTCCCGCGAGGGCGGCATCGACTGGGGCTTCGGCGAGATCCTCGCGTTCGGGTCGCTGCTCATCGAGGGCACCCCGGTGCGGCTCGCCGGGCAGGACTCCCGCCGCGGCACCTTCGTGCAGCGGCACGCCGTCCTGCACGACCGGGAGACCGGCGCCGAGTGGACCCCGCTGCTGTACCTGTCGGCGGACCAGGCGAAGTTCTGGGTCTACGACTCGTCGCTGTCGGAGTACGCGGCGCTCGGCTTCGAGTACGGCTACTCCGTCGAGCGCCCGGACGCCCTGGTGCTCTGGGAGGCGCAGTTCGGCGACTTCGTCAACGGCGCGCAGACCGTCATCGACGAGTTCATCTCCTCCGCCGAGCAGAAGTGGGGCCAGCACTCGTCCGTCGTGCTGCTGCTCCCCCACGGCTACGAGGGCCAGGGGCCGGACCACTCGTCGGCCCGCATCGAGCGGTTCCTCCAGATGTCCGCCGAGGGCAACATGACCGTCGCGCAGCCCACGACCCCGGCCTCGTACTTCCACCTGCTGCGCCGCCAGGCCTACGCCCGGCCGCGCCGCCCGCTCATCGTCTTCACCCCGAAGTCGATGCTGCGGCTCAAGGCCGGTGCGTCGCAGGTCGCCGACTTCACGTCCGGCACGTTCCGCCCGGTCATCGGCGACGACGCGGCGGCCGCCTCCGCCGCCCGGGTCGACCGCGTGCTGCTCTGCTCCGGCAAGCTCTACTGGGACCTCGTGGCCCAGCGGGAGAAGCTGAACGACGAGCGCACGGCGATCGTCCGGTTCGAGCAGCTGTACCCGCTCGACCACGACGGCATCCGCTCGGCGCTCGCGCCGTTCGACGGGGCCGAGCTGGTCTGGGTCCAGGACGAGCCGCACAACCAGGGTCCCTGGTCGTACGTGTCGCTCGCCCTGCCGCAGGTCGTGGGCGCACCGGTCCGGGCCGTGTCCCGCCCGGCGTCGGCGTCGCACGCGGCCGGCTCGGCGAAGGCCCACCAGGCGGAGCAGGCGGAGATCCTGCGGGCGGCGTTCGAGCGCTGACCCGCGGGCACGACACGGAGGCCGGCCACCCCTCGGGGGTGGCCGGCCTCCGCCGCGTCCGGGGGGGTGCGCACCCTCGGGATCCACGGTCCACCCGAGCGCCCGGGGATCCCCGCACCCTCCGGCAGATGGAGGTCCGCCGAGATCGGTGCTCTCCGTCGAGGTCGGTGGTTCCAGGGACCGATCTCGGCGCGAAGCACCGATCTCGGCGGGGTGGGTCGGCGGGGTGGGTCGGAGGGGTGGGCGGGGTCAGGCGACGGACATGCGGTCGGCCGCGGCCTCCGCCTCGTCCGTGCACGCGAACTGGCGCCGGTACGCCTGCGGGCTCGTGCCGAGCACCCGCGCGAAGTGGTGCCGGAGGATCGCCGCGCTGCCGAACCCGCTGGTGCGGGCGACCTCGTCGATCCCGGCGGACGTCCGCTCGAGCATCTCCTGCGCCCGCACCAGCCGCTGCCGGGTGACCCACGCGGCGGGCGTCGTGCCGGTCTCGGCGCGGAACCGGCGGGCGAACGTGCGCTCCGACATGAGCGCCCGCGCCGCGAGCTCGGGGACGGTGAGCTCGGCGTCGAGGTGCTCGCCCATCCACGCGAGCAGCGGCGCGAGCGTGTCGGCGTCGCAGGGCAGCGGGGTGTCGACGTACTGCGCCTGGCCGCCGTCGCGGTGCGGCGGCACGACCATCCGGCGGGCGACCAGCGCCGCCTGCTGCGCACCGAGCTCCCGCCGCAGGAGGTGCAGGCACGCGTCGATGCCGGCGGCCGTGCCGGCGCTGCTGATCACGCGCCGGTCCTCGACGTAGAGCACCGCGGGGTCGACCTGCGCCGTGGGGTACCGGCGCTGCAGGTCGTCGGCGTACATCCAGTGCGTCGTGCACCGGCGGCCGTCGAGCAGCCCGGCCTCCCCCAGCGCGAACGTCCCGGAGCAGATGCTCATCACCCACGCGCCGCGGTCGTGGGCCGCGCGCAGCGCGTCGCGGGCGGC
>Ga0182747_1003605_pt1 | contig 10368 bp, 6 predicted proteins | sample eDN3rd30CBELigBY_FD_128526 | JGI IMG/M metagenome (GOLD analysis project Ga0182747, IMG submission 128526) | Enriched backyard soil microbial communities from Emeryville, California, USA - eDNA 3rd pass 30_C BE-Lig BY (version 2) (version 2) | ecosystem: Environmental > Terrestrial > Soil >...
CAACCGTGGCGATTTTCGGGTTCGGGATTTCGATGCCGATCCTCGCCATACCCGGAATCGGTGCCTCGACGCGAATACTCTGGGCGGCGAGTGACAGCGCGAGATCGTTCTGCAATTCTGTGGTCCGCCGAACCTTCACCCCATTGCCCGGCTCAAGGGTGAACTGGGTGACCGCTGGCCCCGGGTTGATCTCGCGGACCGATGCGTCGACCTTGAAGCTCTCCAGCGTTTCCTCGATGATGCGGGCCTTCATTTCCAGGTCGCCAGCATCCGGCGTGATGGATTCGTAATACGGGAGATCCTTCAGGTCGGGCAGTGGCAACGGCTTCTCTTTGGAGGTGGTATCGATGTTCAGGGGCAAGGGTTGCGGCAGCGCCGTACCTGTCACCGGCCCCTTCTCCGGTTTGGAGGGCAGGTTAATGACCGGCGGAATATATTCCGCACGTTTCGCCGGAGGCTCGGGTGCGGCTTTCGGTTTCGCAGGAAGACGCTTCGCAGGTTTTACAGCGACGACGGGTTTTGACTGCTCCTGCTGTTGCTCCTTCTTCGAGCGAGGCTTCCTCTTGGGAAGCAGGAGGCGGATGTCGCGATCCAACGTCTGCAAGTCCGTGTCCGCCAGCAGAAAGATGGAAACCACACCAGCCGCAAACAGCACCAGGCCGGAGGCAACCTGACCGAGAGCACCACGGATGATATCGCCGGTCACCTGACCGACATTTCCCCCCATGGAGTCGCTACCAAACGACAGCAACCCGGTAACCGCGGCCGCAAAGAGCAGTCCGCCGGTATAGTGCCGAAAAAGAAGGATGGGCCCGGAATCTTCAGCCAGGGCACGGACCGCTGCCAGACCGGCAAAGACCGGAACCAGGAACGCACCGCTACCAAGTGTGCCGCGAAGCACCCTGCCCCACCAGGCGATCAGCGCACCATCGGCCTGCCCCCGCCCCAGCGCCCACGAACTGACCAGGGCCAGTACGACCAGGAAAACTCCGAGCATCTCCCGCTTGAGACGTTCGGAGACCTCCACGTTGGGAGTCAGTCCCTTGAGAAACTCGCGTCCGCGGAGAACCCACAGGGAAAGACCCGTCGCCTGCGTCTTCCTGGAAGAGCGGCGTCTGGTGTTCTTCTTCGATCCCTGTGTCCCGGACTGCGTCGCCATTGGCGCGCCCCTCCACCATCAACGTAGGTATTCGCCAGCACGTCCGCCCCAATCAGGGGGACACCAACTGGATCAGGAACTACCTGACTGTACGTACATTGTATGACATGAAGGCAATTCAGTCGAGGATTTCCACGAACGCAAGGGGGTTCCTGCCGATTCAGGCTTCCAGTACCAGTGGTTGAATCATTGGTCGACGCCGGATCCGGGCGAACACATACCGTGAGGCGGCCTCACGGATCACCTGATCCGTGGCCCGGCCGTCCGCATCCACAGCCAATCCGGATATCGCCACCTTCACCGCATCGCCGACACCACGGAAGAAATCCTCCTCCCCCATGAGGGACATACCGCGAGTCACGATCTTCGGGCCGGATACGACCTTCCCGGAATGCCGGTCGATACTGACCGCAATCATCAACATGCCATCCCTGGACAAGGCCTGGCGATCACGCAGGATGGCTGGCTCCACATGTCCCATGGTCGCTCCTTCTACAAGGACGGAGCCCACATCAAGTTGTTCGACGATGCCAATTCCCGAAGCATCAAGCAAGACAACGTCTCCCCGGTCAACCAACGTGATGTTGGTTCGGGGAATACCGGCTTCCGCCGCGAGATCAGCATACAAGGCCAGATGACGGTGTTCGCCGTGGGTGGGGATAACGAACTCGGGACGCGTCAATTCAAGCATCTGACGCAATTCATCCCGACCGGCATGACCGGATACATGAACCTGGGAACGACTGGAATAGACAACCTCGGCCCCGGCCCGAAACAGCTGGTCGATGATCCGGAACACTGACGTCTCATTCCCTGGGATCGGCGTGGACGACACCACCACCGTATCCCCCTCACCGACGCGAATACGATTATGGTCCCGATTGGCAATCCGGCTGAGCACCGCCATCGGTTCACCCTGGCTGCCGGTGACCAAATACACGAGATCCCTGCCCGGAAGACTATTTGCCATTCCCGGGGTAATAAGAAGGCTTTCCGGATCGTGGAGATAGCCAAGCTCTCGCGCCACACGGACATTGTTCTCCAGGCTCCGTCCCATGGGAACGACCTTGCGCCCGAATTTCGCCGCCGTGTCAATCGTTTGCTGGATACGGGCGATCAACGAGGCGAAGGTGGCGATAATGATCCTGCCGGGCGCCTGGGCGAAGATGTCCTGATAGGTCTCACCAACCACCCGTTCAGAAGGTGTGCGACCTTCCCGTTCGACGTTGACACAGTCCGAGATAAGCAACCGCACGTTTCGATCGCCAAATTGCTGGAGCAAAGCCGTATCGGTAAGCAGTCCGTCAATGGGTGTCGGATCGAACTTGAAGTCCCCAGTGATCACCACCAATCCGGCGGGAGTGGTGATGCCAAATCCCACCGCGTCCGGAATACTATGCGTCACCCGGAAGGGCTCAATGGTAAAATCCCCGGCTTCGATCGCCGGATGCTGATCCGGATCGAAGATATGCATCTCCACCCGGTCCATGAGGCGCTTTTCCCGCATCTTGACCGCGATCAACCCGGCGGTTAATTTCGTGGCATAAATCGGCACCGGAATGTCTTCCCACAACCACGGGAGCCCACCAATGTGGTCCTCATGACCGTGGGTGATGAAAATTCCCCGAATCTTGTTACGTCGCCCCTTCAGGTAACCAATATCTGGCAGGACCAGATCGATTCCCGGCTGGTCTTCCTCCGGAAAGCCGAGACCGCAATCGACAACAACGATATCGTCGTCCGTCTCCAGAATGAGGATATTCTTGCCAACCTCGGCAATACCGCCAAGAAAGATCACACGTACAGATTCATTCACACCTGAGCCGGTCCTCAATAGTTACGTCCTGATCAGCGAAATGCAAAAACACCACGTCCTAAAACAGCGACCCCTGATTCAGCGTCGTGCTTTTTTCCTGATCGATATGCCGCTGCTTGTCACGCTCGGCGAGAAGTCGCGGCAACTTCTGGAAATCTTCCTCGATCGTGCTGCGCAGTGCACCATTATGAAGTGCCGCCGCCGGATGATACATCGGGACGATATACCGCCCGCCAACCTCTTTGGCAGCCCCATGTATCTTGCTGATCTTTTCTCCCGGGAAGTATTTCGACATCGAGAAGCGACCAAGCGTGACGATCACATCCGGATCAATGGCGGCAATCTGGCGCTCCAGATAGACCGAGCAGGCCATCATCTCGTCCGGTAGCGGATCACGATTCCCTGGCGGACGGTGTTTCACGACATTCGTAATGAACACATCCTCCCGGGCTATCCCGGCACTCGCCAGCAATTCGGTCAGGAATTTGCCAGAGTTCCCGACAAAAGGCTTGCCCTGCTTGTCCTCATGCCAACCCGGGGCTTCACCGATAAGAAGAATCCGGGCCTCCGGGTTACCCTCACCCGGCACGGCATTATTCGCGGAACGATGAAGTTCGCACAACGTGCAAACATCAACCTCTTTCCGGATCTCCGCGAGTTCTGTAACGACTGAAGATTTGGACACCTTGGTACCTCCCATACTTTCTCCGATGGTGAGTATAGCCGGATCAATCCGCCAGCCAGATGCTCCCGCGACCTCTTCAACCCATCATCGTCCTGCAGATTCCCACCTGTGTCGGTGAGAAGAAACCACGAACGACTCCTCTTGTACCCCGAAACAATGCAAGAGCAAGGCCCCGGAAGAAGTTCCGGGGCCTTGCTTCTCTCGCGGATCACGTCAGACCCTGGGCATATCCCTAAGGCAGGTATGCCGCGATGGCCTCCACATGACCGTGCTCATCGACGAAGGAGATAAGGATATATGCCTCGTCGCCTTCCTCACTCGGGAACGCATAGTCCAGACTCTCGCCCGCACTCAGGGTTTGCGCCTGCTGGTCAAGAACCACGCCATCGACGAACTGGAACAGGTGGATGTCGCCAGCCGTCTGGGCGGTCACGCGAACCCCAATCTCGCCATCATCCGTCGAGGTCTCCTCGATGATGAGTCCTTCGCCTTCAGGAATCATGGCGTCGCCGGCAAGCCCGACACCGTCCATGGCGGACTGCAGAATGGAGAGTGGCGAATCCACGCTCTGTGCGGCCTCAAGTGGCATCACAGGTGCATCGGGAGTCGTCCGGGCATCCGCCGGTGGAGTATAGCCATCGTAAATGGTCTTGCCCCAGCGGTAAGGATCGCCCTGCACGCCGCCCCAGGTGGACCACCCAAGCCGGGTCTGACCGGTGAGGTCCTGGGTATCGGAATCGTAGATGAAGATATTCATCGTCGCATTATCCGGATCGATATCCGCAGGCAGGACATCATACGGAATCATGACTTCAATCACATATCCGGTATACGGTTCGCTGACGGTCGACGCGAGTTCGAAGCCCGGAGCGGTCTCTGCGACCGGTCCCTGATGCGCATCGGCGTCGCGATACGCTGCTGGCTCGCCTTCCTGCGTGGTCGGGAACACACCCACCTTGAATGTGGTCGAGGTGTTGCTCGCGGTCCCCAAAGGATCGATCGCGATTTCAACCGAGTCTGTCCGCCAGTGACGCTTCGCGTCATTCTCGGGCAGGACCGTCCCCAACACGTCGTCAGTTACCTCTACCGAAATGTAAATGCCTTCTTCACCGTAGGTGATGTAGGCCGAGCCGGAGCCGTCCTCCGGGGAATCAACCGGCTCGCCTTCCCAAACGCGACTGAGATCAAGCGCATCGCCCGTATATTCACCGTCACTGATCACGCCATCGACAACCGGGGCCGTCGCGGCTTCAGGAACCGTGGTCACAGGAACGAGGTTAATTCCAGCATTCTGGACGGAATCCCCGGCCTCTGTCGTTGTGGTGATGGAGAAGGCATACGTGCCGTCCTCTCCACCCTCATTCGACGTTGGCAGCGTGTCATCGCTGTTGGTCACGGTGAAAGTGACGCCAACTGTACCGCCCGCAGCCAGATACGCGAAGTCCTGCGAGGCTGGCTCAGCCTCAAATCCCGCTGGAAGATCCAGTGCCACGGAACCACTCGCCGCCTCTGACGAGGAATTCGCCAGATACACGGTGACGTCCTGCGTTTCCCCGGATCCCATCGAGAAGACCGGGAAGATCAGACTATCAAGCTGCGGAACGTCAACCTGCGCCACCCAATCCTTGAAGTACGCCACTTCAGGCAGCGGCTTAAGTTCGCCCGAGACCGCCGGTGCCACTTCCACGACTTCGGACGTGGTCGCGTGACCCTCGCTACTGGTGACACTGGCATCAATCGTGTATCGCGTATTGACGTCCGCGTCCGCATCCGGCGTTATCTGGACAGTCCAGTCGAGATCGCCATCATGTTCCGTGGGTTCGCCAATATCACCGACCTCCCAGCCTTCCGGAGCTGTGAGGTTGATCTCGGCGTCAGGATCGGTATTCTCCGTCCGGAGATGGACGGTCACGTCGAATGGCTCACCAGCGGAAACCGCAAAGGCACTGGTCGTCAGGTAAAACTCGGACCCCAATGGCAACCCGCCATCCATGGGGAGCACCGCGCCCTCAAGGATCGCGGTGGTGGAGGTGTTATCCGCGTCGAACGGTGCCCGGCTATCGATCAAGGTAAAGAAGTCGCAGGGAAGCTCATCGGGATCATCGGATACATCCGGGAACCCCGCCCAGCCCTGTGAGGCATAGGATTGCTGCGCAGCACGCTCAACCGCTGCCCAGGTCGTGCCATTGGTCACGGATTCCGTGCCACCCCAGACACCGAAGACAACATCTGTCGGCTCCGCTGGCTGGTAGGTTGCGGCACACTGCGACCCTGGTGTGCCCTCACCCGTTGCGCCGCTGCGCATGATCCGGGAGGCTCGCCAGGTGCTCAACCCCTCATTCTCGATCTGGTCCGGGAAAATTGTCGGATCAGCGGCGGCATAGAAAGCGTCGATCGCCAAACGACCCGCCATCTGATGATGACCGTGCTGGCCCGGGGTTGGCGCGGGGTTCATGGTGATGATGATTTCCGGACGTGTCGCCCGGATCACCCGCACAACCTTCTCCAGCGTATCGTCATATCCCCAGGTATCGGCGGCCAGTTCCGCGCTTACCGTGTAATAGAAGTCGACCTTGTCGAGATTGTAGATGTGCTCGACATTGGCCATGCCAACGGCACTTCGCTCTTCAGCTTCCCGCAGGAGTCCGAGAGCCGGCCCTTCTTCCGTGCCGACAGCGTTGCCGCCACCTTCACCACGGGTCACCGTAATCACACCCACCTGGACGTCGTTGAATTCATTCCACTGACCGTAGGTGCCAAGTCCTCCGGCTTCATCATCGGGATGGGCTCCGATAAAGAGCACATCGAGATCAACCGCTCCTCCGCTGTCATCTTCAACCGGGGAGGCTGCCGGAGTCGCCTCCTGGGCCATCGCCGGCGCAATGAGACTGCCAAGTCCCAGCATCATCGCCATCACGAGCGACAAGCTGAAACGAATCAGGTATGGGGTCCGCATGCACATGCTCCTTACACTCTCGACCTGACGAACAATTCACGCGACCATACGACCACACTTCAGGGAAGTGAGCAACCCCCCAACCCGGAAGTGGTACCAAATGGAAAATGCAGTATTACCGTCAATTCTACGCCCAATATCCCGCGCCGCAACTCCTGCCCTACCCCTTGACGGCCCCCTGGGTAATGCCCTCCACCAGTTGACGCTGGAACAGGAGGAACATGGCGACGAGTGGCAGGAAGATGATGGTTGCCCCGGCTGCCACCACCGGGATATTCGATGTCCAGCGCTGCTGGAAATAAAGCAGGCCAACCGGAAGCGTCTGGTATTTGGGATCGATATTCACCACGAGCGGCAGCAGGAACTCATTCCACGTCCAGATAAAGAACATCAACGCCGTCGTCCCGATCATGGGACGCGCCAGCGGGTACATCACCTGCCACAGGGTTGTCCATGATGAGGCGCCATCCACGATCGACGCCTCCATGATTTCCCTGGGAATCGAGAGAAATGCCTGCCGCATCAACAACGTTCCAAATGACATGCTCATCGCGATCTGTGGCAAGATCAGTGCCCACAAACTGTCCAGCAGCCCCATCTCCCGTAACAGGTAATAGAGGGGCACGACCAGGGCCTGCAAAGGCACGACCAACCCGAGCAGGAAAAAGGCGAACAGGATGCCGGAGCCCTTGAATCGAAAACGGGCAAAGGCATATCCGGTCATGGTGGAAAAGACGATCGAGGGAATCACCACCCCCACGGCCACAATGATGCTGTTCAGGAAAAAGCGACTGAAATGTCCATCATTCCAGGCCTGCACGTAGTTCTTCCACTGCGCTTCTTCCGGTAGGGAAAAGATGCCCTGTACCAGTTCGCCGGTCGTCTTCAACGAGGCAAGAATCGTCACGACAAACGGAGCTATGGCGATCACGCACCCCAGCATCAACACCAGATAGACGATCGAGCGGCTGAGGTTGCCCCATGCACTCCTGATACTCATGATCTGACCTCACCAGGTTGCACAGTGTGGATGCTGCTAGGCATCATCTTCCCCCATGAATCGCAACACCAGCATGGACCCAATCAGGGTAATCAACGCCAGCAACACAGCAATCGCGGTTCCATATCCGGCCCGGTTCGCACCAAATGCGGTGTTGATCATATACAGCGCCATCACCTGCGTCTGATCGCCCGGGCCGCCATCGGTGGTGGCCTTGATGATGTCAAATGCACGCAGGGCATTGATCAGGTTCACCGAGAGCACAACCGCGATTTCCCGGCGCAAGCCCGGCACGGTCACCGTCATGAATTCCTGAAACGTGTTCGCCCCGTCCAGCCGCACCGCTTCGTACAGCTCCGACGGAATCTTTTGCAACCCGGCGATAAAGATGACGTAACAAAATCCGTAGGCCGCCCAGGCACCGATCATACCGACCGTCGGCAACGCCCAGGTAAAATCCCCCAGCCAGGTCGGCGGGGAGAAGCCCATGTTCTTGAGGATCTTGTTCACCGGTCCGAAAATAGGGTTGAGGATCCACGCCCAGACAACACCGATCAGCACACCGGGCATGATGTAGGGCAGGAACAGTCCCGCCTGCAACCAGCGCGCGCCGCGCAGCTTGAGCTGATGGACGACTGCAGCCGGTATCAACCCCAGCAGCAGGGGAAGCAGGACGAAATAGGGAATCAGGACGATGTTATGCCAAAACGCAATCTGGAAGCGGCGATCGGTGATCGCGTCGATGTAATTTTCCAGACCGATGAACGTGGCAGTATCCCATGAGACCCCGTTCCAGGACGTCAAACTCAGGATGACCGACCCGAAAGCGGGGAGCGCCAGGAACACCGTGAACACGAGAAACGCGGGGAGCAAGTAAAGATACGGCTCCAGGCGCGCCAGGATGCCGTGCCGTGCCGGGGGAGTAACAGGGGCGGCACTGGTGGCCGCCCCTGTTATCTGCTTGAGAGGATCAGGAGTCGAAGGAGCTTGCATAGGCCTCTTGCAATGCCTTGGTGAAGGCTTCGGCATCTACCTCACCCGCCAGGAGTTTCTGGAGTTCTCCAGTCAGGATGTCATAGAAGTCCGGCGTTGCCCAGTCGAGGTAATGGCCCACGGCATCGTCCGCCAGTGCCTGGTTCCAGTTGGAATAGAGATCGCCAGATAAGGTATCGGCAGTGATCTTGTCTTCCGGAATCTCGCCGGCCGGCAACAGTCCCGCATCGATGAACGCATTGAACGCTTCTTCCGAGACCAGGGCATTGATCAATTCGGCGGAAAGATCCGGATTTTCGGCATTCGATGTGATGCTGTACGGGATACCGACACCGCCCACGCTGAGCACGGTGCCGCCGTCCGCATGTGGTGGCATGAGGAAAAAGCCGGCTTCATCTCCCATGTCCGTGGTGACCTGACCGGCAGCCCAGCTGCCCTGCATCAGGATCGCACCCGCTCCGGAGGTAAAGAGCGGCGTTGCATCGTCACCGTTGATGCCCTCGAAGCCATCCAGGAAGAAGTTGTTGTTCTTCCATTCGACCAGCTTGTCGGCGGCATCGATCATGGACTGATCCTCGAACGAGGCATCACCCCGGCGATAGATCAGGTTGTCCAGGTATTCCCGCGTGGTGTACGTCCCCTGGATTTCACCGAAGATGTGAATCGCCTGCCACTTGTCGAGCGTACCGAAGAGGAGAGGCTCAATGCCGGCCTCGCGAAGGGCTGCCAACAGGGTCTCGAATTCCTCAAAGGTGGTCGGCACTTCCAGATTGTTGTCAGCGAAGATTTGCCGGTTGTAATAAAACCCGACGATCTCGGATTCCGCCGAGACGCCCCAAAGTTCGCCTTCGCCGAACGTGGTGCCGTCCGCGCTGTACATGTTCCGCGCAAGCAACCCCGGCGGAATCAGTTCATCCCAGCCATACTCGGCGGCATAATCCTTGAGCGGGATGATCTGCCCGGCACGGATCATCGGCCCGGTCAACGCTTCGCCGTTGTTCACCTGGGCCACATCTGGACCCTGGTCGCCTTCAACGGACCGCGGCAGGGTGTTGACCAGTTCCTCGCTGGTCCATCCCCGGTGTTCAACCGTGATGCCATCATGAGCGGTGGAGAACTCGGCGGCAATATTTTCAACGATCTCGCTACGCGGCGGAGAATTGAGCGTATCCCAGAAGACCAGGCTGTCTTCTTCCTGCGCCGCCACCGTATGGGTGGCAGCAGAAGCACCGATGGCCAACCCGGCCGAGATCATCCCGGACCGCTTGAGTAATTCACGTCGATCGAGCGTCATGGCAGTTTCCTTTACTCATCATTACGCGCGACTCCATCGGCAGGTTGCCGGATGGACTCGCGTCATCAGGTGGACATTCATCATGACATGTCGCGACGTGGCAGGTCAACGGGAGCGCGCCTCAACTCCCGCGCAATCTCACATTACTTCACTGTTGGAATCTTCGGGCACGGTCCCAGAGCCAGCTCGTCTATCAGGATCGTGAGCACCGGGCTTTCCGCCGTCACCAGGTTGGGCAAGATTTCTCATGTCGAGCGCCGCCAACTCCCCGTCGGTCTAGGTCAACGCCCGCCTCGCCAAAACCAACGGATCGCCATCGGTAACCCCATCGTCCGTCATCGGCATCGGAATCAGGGCTGGATGCCCGGCATGCTTGAACAACCAGCGATTGAGAATACTGGCTTCATCGACGGCATGGTGATCCAGCTCCACCGGTGGCGCCTGTTTGCTTCTGGACAGTACGCG
>Ga0182747_1003606_pt1 | contig 10365 bp, 7 predicted proteins | sample eDN3rd30CBELigBY_FD_128526 | JGI IMG/M metagenome (GOLD analysis project Ga0182747, IMG submission 128526) | Enriched backyard soil microbial communities from Emeryville, California, USA - eDNA 3rd pass 30_C BE-Lig BY (version 2) (version 2) | ecosystem: Environmental > Terrestrial > Soil >...
GCTGGCGCCAGCGCGGCCTTGCCGGCTGGGGGTGGGAGGACGTGCTGCCTCACTTCCTGCGCATGCAGGATCACATGGCGCCGTCGAACGACCTGCAGCGCGCCGGCGGCGAATGGCGGGTGGAATACCCCCGCGTGCGCTGGGAGGTGCTCGACGCTTTTCGCGAGGCGGCGGAACAGGTCGGCATTCCCAGGGTCGACGACTTCAATCGGGGCGACAATGAAGGCTCGTCGTATTTCCAGGTCAACCAGAAACGCGGCCGGCGCTGGAGCGCGGCGCGCGGTTTCCTGAAGCCTGCCCTCGGGCGTCCCAACCTGCGCCTGGAAACCGGCGTCATGGTCGAGCGGGTCGTTATCGCGGATGGCCGCGCCGTCGGCGTGCAATGGCGTCGCGACGGCCGCAGCTTCGTCTCGTCCACCCGTGGCGAAGTCATCCTGTCCGCGGGCGCCATCGGTTCGCCGCAACTGCTGGAGCTGTCTGGCGTCGGCCAGGGGGCGCGGCTGGCGGAGCTGGGCATTCCCGTCATCCGCGATCTGCCGGGGGTCGGCGAGAACTTGCAGGATCACCTGCAGTTGCGCCCCACCTACAAGGTGTCGGGCGTGCGCACCCTCAACGCCGACTACCGCAACTGGCTGCGCAAGGCCGGGATGGCGCTGAATTACGCCGTGCTGCGCTCCGGCCCGCTGACCATGGCGCCGTCGCAACTGGGGATCTTCACGCGCTCCTCGCCAGAACACGCCACGGCCAACATCCAGTTCCACGTGCAGCCGCTGTCGCTGGACTCGTTTGGCCAGCCGTTGCACGCCTTCCCTGCCATCACCGCCAGCGTCGCCAATCTGCGCCCGGCCAGCTCCGGCTCGGTGCATGTGCGTTCAGCCAGCGCCGCCGACGCTCCCGCGATCGACCCGCGCTATCTCAGCGATCCGGCGGATGTGCGCGTCGCCGTTGATTCCATTCGCCTGACCCGCCGCATCGTCCAGGCCCCGGCCATGGCCCGTTTCCAGCCGGAAGAATACATGCCCGGCGCCGGCCTGATGAGCGACGAGGAGCTGGCCCGCGCCGCCGGCGACGTGGGCACGACGATTTTCCACCCGGTCGGCACGGCGAAGATGGGAGCCGATCACGACCGGATGGCGGTGCTCGACGGCCAGTTGCGGGTGCGCGGCGTTGATGGCCTGCGCGTCATCGACGCCTCCGCCATGCCGGCGATCACCTCCGGCAACACCAATTCGCCGACCATGATGATCGCCGAGAAGGGCGCGGCGATGATTCTGGGCGCATAAGGTCTGGTCGGCTCCCGAACGGCGCGCGGTCCGGAAATTCATGGTTTGTTCCCGGTTTTGCCCCAATGTCATGCCAGTCACCAGCCTGCCTCGCGTGTGACCTGGCATGGCAGCCGAGATCAGGGCAGCCGCGTGAAGGCGGATGGACAGGGCACAACCCGGGCGCCGTCGTGTGCGCGGATTTTCCCGAAACAACATGACGTTCCGGAAGCGGAGTGATGAGCAGTTTTTCTGACGCCGACCTGATCCTGCCGCCGGACGGTCGCCAGTCGCCGGCGGCCCTGGCGATCCAGCGCGGCGTGCGGCGGCATTTCGCCAGCCTTGGCGCCGTCACCCTGTGCGAACTGACCCTGGCCTCATGGCGGCGCGCCGACGTGATGGCGCTGTTGCCGGACGGCCGGCTGACCATTGTCGAGGTCAAATCCTCGCTGGCGGATTTTCGCGCTGACGGCAAATGGCATGAATACCGTGACTGGTGCGACAGCTTTTCCTTCGCCGTTGCGCCGGACTTCCCTCTGGAAGTGCTGCCGGAGGACGCCGGCCTGATCATAGCCGATGCTTTTGGCGCGGAGATGCTGCGCGCCGCGCCGGCCCATCCGCTGGCCGCCGCCCGGCGCAAGGCCGTGACCCTGCGCTTCGCCCGCGCCGCCGCCGGCCGGCTGCACCGGCTGGCCGATCCCGATGGCGCCGCCGGGCTGCTGGACTGACGCCATCGCCAGAGCGTCAAGGCGTCAGGGCGCTGGTCCGGGACGTTTCGCGTTGGCGACAGACCTGTTCCGGCGCTCCAGGTTTTTGCTGTTTGAGCGGCTTCTGATCGACCGGACAATGTCGTCTGGCCGGAAAGCGCTCAGCGCTCATTTTGTGCGGATAAGGTTTGGCACGTCTGTGCCCCCCGGCCCGTAGAGCCCATAGGCCGCCGCGCAGCCGGCCTCCTTGCCGCCCTGCCCGATTTCATTCTGGTAGGACCGCATTCTGGCGGTGATGTAATTCTTGTTGGCCGGGGCGGATATATTCAGCCCGATCCTGTCGCTGAGCATGGCGATAAGGGGCAGATTGGCCCTGATCCCCGGGCAGGCCTTTTCGGCGGCCAGCACGGCGGAGATGTGATCCATCGCATTCTGGCGGTCATCGGCGGCGGCCGCGCCGGCCGGCCCGGCGAGGCTGGCCATGACCCCGGCCGCGACGACCGTCCCGAGCAATATCCTGGCTGTCATCGCCCCATTCGCTTCCATAAACGCACTGGAACCCGAACCTGGTTCTCCGCTGTCGCCCGGCTGGCCGGCTGGCCGGCGGGCGGATGTGGCGCCGGTCTGCTCAGCGCGGCGCGCGCTTGGCCAGGATGCGTTGCAGGGTGCGACGGTGCATGTTGAGCCGTCGCGCGGTTTCCGAAACGTTGCGGCCGCACAGTTCATAAACGCGCTGGATGTGCTCCCAGCGCACCCGGTCGGCCGACATGGGATTTTCCGGCGGGATGGCGCGTCCGTCGGGCAAGGCCATCAGCGCCGCATGCACCTCGTCGGCGTCCGCCGGTTTGGCGAGATAATCGAAAGCGCCGAGCTTCACCGCTGTCACCGCCGTGGCGATATTGCCGTAGCCCGTGAGGATGACGCCGCGCGCGTCGGCGCGCCGCTCCTTCAGCTTGGTGATGACCTCAAGCCCGTTGCCGTCGCCAAGGCGCATGTCGATCACCGCGTAGGCGGGGGCCTCGGCCTCGATGGCGGCAATGCCGTCAGCCACCGATTCCGCCGTGCGCACGGCATAGCCCCGGCTTTCCATGGCGCGGGCGAGCCGCGTCAGGAACGGCCGGTCGTCATCGACGATCAGCAGGCTGCGATCGCCTTCTGGCGCGGCTGGAAACGGGGCGGAAGACTCCATGATCATGCTCTCACCTGCGCGCCGGGCGCGCCGGCGTTTCCGCGCGGGACAGGCCAGGCGCGCTGTCCCCCTTGTTCACATTTGCGCCGGCTGACCAGGCTGTCAGGCCTTTCCAGCCGCTGGCGGGCGCCCGTTCGCCGGGCTTCGCCCGCGCGTGATCCGGCGCGCCCACGGCGCTGATGTGCGTCCACCGCACCTCTTTAGATCATTTTGTCAGCAAAGTGTACCAAATGGTCGCACACCCCCGGTTGCGCCTTTGACGCGGCGTCAGGTGGCTGCGACATCGCGTTCGAAAGCCTGACGCGGCCAGCGGATGGCGACGACGGCGCCGGTCGCCGGCGCCGGCGCGTTGGAGGTGGTGATGACGGCGCCCGTCCGTTCGATGAGGCTCCTGGCGATGAACAGCCCGAGCCCCAGTCCGCTGGCTGGTTCGTCGGCGTGGCGCTGCCCGGCGCCCCGGGTGGTGACGTAAGGTTCGCCGATCCGCAGCAGCACGTCGGGCGCGAAGCCGGGGCCGTCGTCCCGCACCACAATCTCCACGAACTGGTCGTTCCAGCGCTCCTCGATGGCGACCGCGTTGCGGGCGAAATCAACGGCGTTGTCGACAATATTTCCAAGCCCGTAGATGACGCCGGGGTTGCGCCGGCAAACCGGCTGCGGATCGACGCCGTCGCGCGTGACGGTGATCGGAACGCCGAAGGGGCGCTGCGGTCCGGCGACTTCCTCGACAAGGTGACTGAGACTCAGTTGCTCCATCGGTCCGGCGTCGCCATCGGCGCCCAGCGAGGTCAGCTTGCCGAGAATGCCGCGACAGCGCTCCACCTGCTCGCGGAGCAGGGTGATGTCCTCGGCCAGCGGGCTGCCCGGCGGCGCCTCCCGCGCCATTTCCTTGGTGACCAGGGTGATGGTGGCGAGCGGCGTGCCCAGTTCGTGGGCGGCGGCGGCGGCGAGGCCGTCAAGCTGGGTCAGGTGCTGCTCGCGGGCCAGCACGAACTCCGTGGCCGACAGCGCCTGGGCCAGCGACCGCGCCTCGTCGGCGACGCGCCAGGCGTAGATGGCGGTGAAGGCGATGCCGAGCGTGATCGCCGTCCAGATGCCGATGATGTAGACGAAGGGCAATTCCAGCGTCTCGCCAGGCGACCAGGGCAGCGGGCGGCGCCAGAAAATCAGGGCGGTGGCGTAGAGCGCCGAGAGCGCGCCAAGCGCCATGGTGACGCGCGGCGGCAACGAGGTGGCTGAAATCAGCACCGGCGCGAGGAACAGGATGGCGAAGGGGTTCTGCAGGCCGCCGGTGAGGTACAGCAGTCCGGCGAGTTGGGTCAGGTCATAGGCCAGCAGGCCGGTGGCCGGCCACAGGCTCAGCCGGTGACTCATGGGATAGCGGATGCGCAGCGCGATGTTCAGCCACGCCGATACGGCGATGAGCAGGAAACACAGGCCGAACGGCAACGAAAATCCGAGGCCGAAATGCACGCCGGCCACCGCCACGCTCTGGCCAATGACGGCGAGCCAGCGCAGGCGCACAAGGGTGTCGAGGCGAAGACGGCCCGGTGAGGCGGTGGTCGACAGGGCGTCTTCGGACAGCATGAGACCTTCCGGGTTGGCGCCGCCGCCGCGGACAACGCATGGTCAGTTGCGGACGGCGTCCGCGTCTGCGTCAATATGGCTGATCCGCGTCAGCCGCGAAATGGTCATGGTGGACGCGGCGCGCCGCGCCGCGCCGCCAGAATCGTGAAACCCGAACTGGTCACGTCTGCAATGATTGCGCTTTTCTTCATATCACAGATATGTGATAATCAGGCTTACCTAATTGTTGAAACGATATAAATGGCAGTTGATGCTGATGCGGCTATTTCGAAGAAGCATTTCTGAAAATGACACCGTTTCGGTTCGTTCTGGCGCGGAAGTTTTTGAGGTAATTCTACGCCGTCGCCATGATGCGCGGCGTTTTACCTTGCGTGTCTCACAAGTTACTGGTGAAGCAACGTTGACGATGCCCCAGCGCGGCGATGTGCGGGCGGCCGTGCGTTTCGCCGAAGCGCATGGAGACTGGATCGCCGCCCGTCTTCGCCGGGTTCCCAAGCGCATCGAGTTCAGGCCCGGCGCCGTGGCGCTGGTGCGCGGCGCGCCGCATCCGATCGTCTGGCAGGCCAGCGCCCGGGCTGTTCCGGCCATCGCGCCGCACCCGGATGGCGGGATGATGATTCTGACAGGCGGCGATCCGCGGCATGCGCCGCGCCGGGTGCAGGAGTTCCTGCGCCGGGAGGCGGCGCGGGATCTGGAGCGCGCGGTGGATCGCCATTCCAGGGCGCTCGGCGTGCGGGCCAGAAGCATCACGCTGCGTGACCAGCGCACCCGTTGGGGGTCCTGCACCGCCGCCGGGCGGCTCAACTTCTCATGGCGGCTGATCATGGCGCCGCCGGAGGTGCTTGATTATCTCGCCGCCCATGAGGTGTGTCATCTGCGCGAGATGAACCATTCGGAGCGTTTCTGGGCGTTGGTCTACAACCTGTGCCCGGGGACGGATGAGGCGGAAGCCTGGCTGAAAGCCCACGGGGCCAGCCTGCACCGCTACGGCGTGGGCGGTGATGGCGCTGATGGTGACAGCGATGCGGGGCTGTCAGCAGGCGAGGCGGCCTGACCGGCCGCCTGACGTCAGAACCTGGCGGGCCCAGCAGGTTCTGGTCCATCCCGAAGGCGCATGGCGTTTTCCGCAATGCCGATTTGAGCTTTGCGAATCGCGGATGCGTCCGTTCACGACCTGGCATGAAGGCTGCCCTTCGAAGCAGCGTCTGCGGCTGACGACCCTGCCGGGGGGGCACGCGAGGCGGATGCCGCTCCGGCCGGAGAAAACGCATCAGTTCAAAAAGGTCGCGCGCGAATCGGGTCCGCTATGGGCGGGTCCCGCTTCAGGGCGGTTTCCTGACTTGCGCGAACCCTGAACGTGCGGCCCTGCGTCTCGCGATGACCGCGTCCGGCGCATGTCCAACATCAGGCCGATGGACGGCCGCAACCGCCGCCGGTCGTTCAGCGTCCTCTTCGGCCGCCGCCGTCCTCGCCAAACGCTTCTGCAGCCAACCCAAACAGGTCCGCGCTGGCGCCTCCCGCCTCGAAAAGGGCGGCGAAAACGACCTTGCTGTGGCGAAGCCCGCTTCAGCCAGAATCTGGATGCTATTTGTGAGGCGGTGACCTAAAAATTTACCCTCGGACGCCGCAGGGGGCGTTCAGGCGGGAGCCCGACCATGATCAAGATGAGCGTCTACTATCCGGCCGATGGCGGCTCGAAATTTGATCCCGACTACTACCGCGCCAGCCACTTGCCGCTGATCAAGGAACGGCTCGGCGCCGCCTGCCTGCGTTACGAGATAGAGAAGGGCCTTGGGGGGCGCGAGCCTGGAAGCGCGCCGGAGTTTATCGCGGCGTGCCATATCTACGCGCCGGACCTGGCGACATTCCAGGAGGCGTTCGGCCGACACCGCGCGGAGATTGTCGCGGACGTCGCCAACTATACGGACATCGCGCCCATCGTGCAGATGAGCGAGGTCGTTGTTGGATAAGGAGCTTCGAGGCGTCAGGCCTGGCGGCTGAACCTTCTCCGGCTGGACCTTCCCGGATCGGCCTCGTGCTGGCGCACCCGATCCAGGGCGACTTGGTCGACGCCGGACCGTCAGCGACCGGAAGCATGGCGTTGCCGTCGAGGCGACAACGACCCTGCTCCCGTCAAACGGCGCCACAATCAAAAATCTGGCGCCGCCCTGCGGATCGGCGACCTGTGGAGCGACGCCGGCATTTGCATCCGCCTCCTTGCCCGGCGCGCGCATGCAATATTCACAAGTTTCACCCGAGAGTCATGGTTTGCCAGTGGCCTGGCTCCGACCGCGCCGCCTGGTATCGGGGGAGACGAATGTCGGAAGCTGGCCGCCAGAGCATTTTCGAGAAAAGTGGCGCCCACTTTTCGTGAAGAAAATGCGTCAGATGAAAGAGATCGAGCATTCTGGCGAACGGGCTTTTCCCGAAAATGCTCTGGAGCGCCTTCCGATCGTCCGGAACCGGCTGATCGATCAGAATTCGCTCAAACCAAAGAGAACTGGAGCAGTTTGCGATCCAGATTGATCGAAAATGCTCTAGCCGCCGAACAGCCGTTCAAAGAAGTTTGGCTCCCGGCGCTGCGGCTGTGGTTGCGGCGCCTGGCCGCCCTCACCCTGCTGCTGCGCGCTGGCCCAACCTGCGGCCGGGGCTGGCGCCGGCGTCCATGGAACCCCTGGCAGCGGACCCGGCTTGAGGTTGCGCGAGGCGACCTGCATCACCCGGTTCCAGACGTCGAGCGGTAGTGAGCCGCCGGTCACCTTCTTCATCGAGCTGTTGTCGTCGTTTCCAATCCAGACGCCCGTGACGAGCTGGTTGGTGAAGCCCATGAACCAGGCGTCGCGGAAATCCTGGGTGGTGCCGGTCTTGGCGCCGATTTCCCAGCCAGGCAGCTTCGCCTTGCTGCCGGTGCCGCTGGTCGCCACCTGCCGCAACATGGCGTTGATCATGCCCTCGTTCTTCGGCGTGATCACCGGGCCAAGACTGTTTGGCATGCGCTTGTAAAGCGCTTTGCCATCGGTGGTCTTCACCGACTCGATCACATAAGGGATGACGCCGATGCCGCCGTTGGAGAACGCGGCGAAGGCGGCGGTCAACTCGATCGGCGTCACTTCAGAGGTGCCAAGGGCAATTGAGGCGTTGGATTGCAGCGGCGAGGTAATGCCGAGACGCTGGGCCGTGCGCACCACGGCCTTGGGGCCAAGCTCCAGCGTGAGTTTCACCGGGATGGTGTTGATGGAGTGGGCCATGGCCGTCAGCAGGGTCATGGGGCCCGAGTAGCGCCGGGAATAGTTGGAGGGCGACCAGCCGCCGGATGAGACCGGGCCATCCTCACGCACCGCATCCGGGGTCATGCCGTGCTCGATGGCGGTGAGATAGACAAAGGGCTTGAAGGCGGAGCCAGGCTGGCGCCGGGCGTTGGTGGCGCGGTTGAACTGGCTCTCGGCATAGCTGCGCCCACCCACCAGCGCCTTGAGGGCGCCGTCGGAGGCGAGGGTGACGACCGCGCCCTGATGGGCCCCGAGTTTTGCACCCTGCTTGCCGAGTTCGTCGTTGAGGGCCGCCTCGGCCGACATCTGCAGCGGCATGTCGATGGTGGTGCGAACCTGCACGTCCTGCTCGATCTTGCCGACGAAGTCGTCCAGCACGTCCATCACGAAGTCGGCGGCGTAGTTGGCGGACCGGGTTCCGCCCGGCTTCACCGCCGTGGCCGGGGTCATGATCGCGCCCTTGGCCTGCTGCTCGGTGATGAACTTCTCGTTCGCCATGGCGGTCAGCACGAGCTGCGCCCGCGCCTGGGCGCCCTCGGGATTGCGCGTCGGCGCCAGCCGGGCCGGGGCCTGGACAAGGCCGGCGAGCATCGCTGCTTCCGCGATGGTCACCTCCCTGGCGTCCTTGCCGAAGTACCGGTGCGCGGCGGCCTCGACGCCATAGGCGCCCGCGCCGAAATACACGCGGTTGAGATACAGTTCGAGAATCTGTTCCTTGCTGAACTTGCGCTCGAGCCATACCGACAGGATCAGCTCCTGGATCTTGCGCGACATGGTCCGTTCCTGGGTGAGGAACAGGTTCTTGGCCAGCTGCTGGGTCAGGGTCGAGCCGCCCTGGGACACGCCGCCGGCGGACACGTTGCGCAGCAGGGCGCGCGCCACGCCGGCCGGGTCGACGCCGTAGTGATCATAGAAACGCCGGTCCTCGATCGCCACGAAGGCTTTCGGCAGATACGGCGGCAGCTCTTTGACCTTCACCTCACGACCGCCCATGTCGCCCTTGTTGGCGATCAGCGAGCCGTCCGCCGCCAGAATGGCGACGTTGGGCGCGCGCTTGGGCACGGTCAGCTGGTCCATCGGCGGCAACAGCGAGAAGTGGTAGCCGATGACGCCGGCGACGCCGAGCATGGCGACGACCGCCAGGCTGAAGCCCAGCCGGAACAGGTGGCCAATGAACGACCGCCTGCGCCGCGTCCGCGGCGCCGCGGCGCCGCGCGCCGCCCTGGTCTTCCGTTTGCTTCGTTGTCCGCCTTTGGCCACGCGCTTCCCTGCTCCCAAGTCGTCAGCCATCCGCGCGGCCGCCGCGGGGGCGGCCTCTGGCGCGGACTGCTGCGGGGCTGGGCTGGCCCCATCGTCAAACGAAGGCTCTCGCCGGCTCTGCGGCCGGGAAGCCGGGGCGCCGCCGCCGCCCGCGCCGCTCCGGCGCCAGCTGTCGGAAGCGTCAATATGAATCTCACTGGCCGCTGCGTCCCGGCGCGTCGCCGCCGCGCTGTCGGCCGGGGCATCGGCATGCTGGTCAAACTGTTGGCCGAAACGGGGTTCCCGCCTGTTGTTCGGGCCGTCGGAAAACGTCATGGCGCCATTGGATCCAGAAGCGACAGGAATATCGTGAGGCGCGTTCATGCAAAACATGGCGCGCTGATCCCGCAACGGGATTCCTGTCCCTGTATTGAGATGGTAAATGTGGCGGTTTAAGGGGGTATTAAGCCGGAGGGGCCGGGGAGCGCCTTTTCAGCCGCCTGACGGCGGGGTTGCGATGCGCGGTCCGGTCATGCGCCGCACAGCGTGCGTCGCGGGGTTTTTCAGGGAAGGCGGATCCGGCGCCGCAGCCAGCGCGCCAGCGCGCCAGCGCGACGCTGGCCGACGGTTCCGGCTTTGATCAGGAAGGCCGCGGTCTCCATATGACTTTTGCTGAACGGTTCTGACCCGCGCGGATGATCGGGAATGCTTTACGTAACTGACAGGATCGTCATTGACGCCGACGAGCTGACCGAGCGGTTCATCCTCGCGGGCGGAGCCGGCGGCCAGAACGTCAACAAGGTGGCGACGGCGGTGGAGCTGCGCTTCGACGCCCGCAACTCCCCGGCGTTGCGGCCCGCCGTGGTCGAGCGGCTGCTGCAGGTCGCCAGTCATCTGGCCACCCGGGACGGCGTGATCGTCATCAAGGCCAACCGGTTTCGCACCCAGGAGCGCAACCGCGCCGATGCACGCGAGCGGCTGGCGACCATGATCCGCGCCGCCGCCGAGCCGCCGCCGCCGCCACGCAGGCCCACCCGCCCCCCCCCCGCCCCGCAACATCGCCGGCCCGACGCCCAAACCCCCCCCGCCCGGGGCCAAAACCGCCGCCCCCC
>Ga0182747_1003607_pt1 | contig 10360 bp, 6 predicted proteins | sample eDN3rd30CBELigBY_FD_128526 | JGI IMG/M metagenome (GOLD analysis project Ga0182747, IMG submission 128526) | Enriched backyard soil microbial communities from Emeryville, California, USA - eDNA 3rd pass 30_C BE-Lig BY (version 2) (version 2) | ecosystem: Environmental > Terrestrial > Soil >...
AGGGCCGATCCCAACCGCGACGTGACGGCGGTGCCCCGGTCGCCGCCAGCCGTCCGACAGCGGTTCAGTAGGCTGCCGGACCATGTCCGAAGACTCCGACGAGACCCTCGCAGACGAAACCTCCGCCGGCACCGAGGTGGACGACGCCGTCGACGCTCCCGAGCCCGAGACCAGCGATGCGGCATCTGGCGCTGCTGCTGACGAGACCGCCGATGCCGATGCCGACGCCGACGGTGGCGCAGAGGAGCCCGACACGGCCGGCGACGAGACCGCAGCGGCCAAGGCGGACCGCAAGGCGAAGGCCGATGCGGCCGTGGCCGAGCGCAAGGTCGTGGCCCGCCGCACCGTCACCAGCCGCCGCGTGACCCCCAAGGGCGGTCCGGCGGCGGCGAAGGCGGCCAAAGACACCAAGGGCGCGGCGCCGGTCTCGACCTCGAAGGCCCGTGACGCCAAGAAGACGGCGAACGTGACCAAGGCCCCAGCGCCGACCCCTCAGCAGGCCTACGCCCAGGGCCCGAGTCCGTGGTACGTGCCGGCGATCATGTTCGGCCTGCTCATCATCGGTGCGCTGATCATCATGACCAACTACATGGGCGTGTTCGGCGACGCGTCGAACATCCGCCTGGTCCTCGGCCTCGCCTTCATCCTCGGCGGCATCGTCACCGCCACCCAGTACCGCTAGGCCGAGGGCGGAGCGTCGCCCTGCCGCGGCGCCCGCGGCCTCACCTGGAATCGGACATCGAGGTTGCCGTTTGCGAACGGGCTGCGGACAGAGGTTGCCGGGAAGTTACAGGGATGTGACCCTCCCCAATCTTTTCCACAGCCTGGGGAGGACGGGCGCCGTCGTCCCCAGGGCACCTCGGGGCCGTGAGGCGGACGTCACTCGTCGTAGGGCGACGTGACCAGGTCCATGTCCTCCATGCAGTGACGGGGAGGCTCGGGGACCTCGTCGTTGGCCTGGGTCATGCGCACCTCGGTGCCGCAGATGCTGCACCGGAACGTGAAGCGGACCTTGCGCAGCTCGCCGGGGTCGGGCGGTGCGGGAACGGGGCGGGCGAAGCCGCCGAGCATCTTCGACCCCATCCACAAGAGGACAGCAGCGAAGGCCACGGCGACGACGATGCGCAAGACGCTGGCGCCGCCGAAGGCCCCGAGGACGAGGGCAGGCGTGGCGGCGGAGGACATGCGGTCAGCCTACGGACGCGACCGAGGGCTCACCGAACCCGGTCACCACCGACCGGCCCCCAAAAGCGACGCAGCCCCGGCCGAGGGCCGGGGCTGCGCGCGATCAGCTCGAACCCGGAGGGAGGGGTGGGTTCGGCCGACCGCTCTGGTGAGCGTGACGTGCTGGAGCTCGTCAGTCCAGTCGCTCGATGATGGTGGCGTTGGCCATGCCGGCGCCCTCGCACATCGTCTGGAGGCCGTAGCGACCGCCGGTGCGCTCGAGCTCGTTGAGCAGGGTGGCCATGAGCTTGGTGCCCGAGCAGCCGAGCGGGTGGCCGAGGGCGATGGCGCCGCCGTTGACGTTCACCTTGCTCATGTCGGGGGAGTACTCCTTCTCCCAGGCCAAGACGACGGAGGCGAAGGCCTCGTTGATCTCGATGAGGTCGATGTCGTCGAGGGTGAGGCCGGCCTTGTCGAGCACCTTCTTGGTGGCGGGGATGGGGCCGGTGAGCATCAGGATCGGGTCGACGCCGACGACGGCGAACGAGTGCACCTTGGCACGGGGCTTGAGGCCCAGCTCCTTGGCCTTGTCTTCGCTCATGATGAGCACGGCCGAGGCGCCATCGGTGATCTGGGAGGAGTTGGCCGCGGTGACCTGGCCGTTCTCCGGATCGAACGCGGGCTTGAGCTTGGCGAGGGACTCCAGGGAGGAGTCGGGCCGGATGCCCTCGTCGGCGGTGACGAGCTCGCCGGTCTCGATGACCTGGCTGGTCTCGCGGTCGAAGCGCTTCTCGGCGACGGGGATGATCTCGTTCTCGAACCGGCCCTCGGCGGTGGCCGCCGCCGCCCGCTTGTGGCTCTCGACGGCGAAGGCGTCCATGTCCTCGCGGGAGATGCCCCACTTCTGGGCGATGAGCTCGGCCGACGTGCCCTGCATGACGACGCCGCCGCGCGGGGCGTAGCGCTCCATGACCTTGGGGCCCATGGGGAAGCTGCCGGGGGTGACCGAGGCACCCATCGGCGTGGTGGACATGACCTCGACGCCGGCGGCGACGACGATGTCGTAGGCCCCGGCGATGACGCCCTGGGCGGCGAAGTGGACCGACTGCTGCGAGGAGCCGCACTGGCGGTCGATGGTGGTGGCAGGCACCTCCTCGGGCCAGCCGGCGGCGAGCACAGCCGAGCGGCCGACGTTCACGGACTGGTTGCCGACCTGCATGACGCAGCCCATGATCACGTCCTCGACGAGGGCCGGATCGAGGTCGTTGCGCTCGGCGAGCGCCTTGAGCGTCTCGGCGGCCAGGTCGGCGGCGTGCCAACCCGACAGCTTCCCGTAGCGCTTGCCGCCGGGCGTGCGGACGGCATCGACGATGACAGCGGTAGCCATGGTGGCCCCTTCCCCTTCCGGCCCCTGCGGGGTCCGAGTGGCGTTCTTGACCGGGCGGTCAAGGACCAGTCAAGCGGGGTCTGGTCGGGGAACGCAACCCCACCCCGGGTCCGCGGGCGAGCCGAGCGTCACAAGCGTCTGCTAGTGAAGGGTCCGACTTCGACCACCGAGCCAGAGGATCCCGGAAGGCCGCCATGACCTCCATCACCGAACGCACCGCCAGCAAGACCATCGCCAGCGCCTTCCTCGACGTGGTCGCGTCGCAGGGAAGCGACGTCGCCGTCCGCTGGAAGGAGGGCGACGACTGGAAGGCGTGGACCTTCTCCGAGGTCGCCGACCTCGTGGCCAAGGTGGCCGGCGGGCTGAAGGCCCAGGGCGTGCGGCGGGGCGACCGCGTCGTGTTGATGATGCGCAACATCGCCCACTTCCACGTGATCGACGTGGCCGTGCTGATGCTCGGCGCGACGCCCATCTCGATCTACAACTCGTCGGCCCCGGACCAGGTCGAGTACCTCGTGAACCACTCCGGTGCCGTCGTCGGCATCGTCGAGGACGACAGCTTCCTCACCCGCTTCGCCGCCGTGCGCGACCAGCTCACGAAGCTGCGGACCATCGGTGTGCTGAAGCCGGGCGAGCTCGCTGCGGACTTCACCTGGGATGACCTCCTGGCCGGCGAGCCCATCGACCTCCAGGTCGCCGCGGCCCAGGGCGACCCGAGCGACCTCGTGACCGTCATCTACACGTCGGGCACCACCGGTCCTCCCAAGGGCGTGATGATCTCCAACGCCAACGTCATGTTCGTGGCCGAGGCCACGCGCGATCTCATGCCGTTCACGGATGCTCGCGGCAAGAAGGTCGTCTCGTACCTGCCCATGGCCCACATCGCCGAGCGCACGGTCAGCCACTACTCGCAGGTCGTGCTCGGCTACGAGGTGAGCTGCTGCCCGAACCCGGGCGAGATCGCGTCGTACCTCGCGCCGGTCAAGCCCAACGTCCTCTTCGGCGTCCCGCGCGTCTGGGAGAAGATCCACGCCGGGCTCACCGGTGCCCTCGCCGCCGATCCGGAGAAGGCGAGGCAGTTCGACGAGGCGGTCGAAGCCGCCAAGCCCATCGCGCTGAAGATGTCGTGGGGCACGGCGACCGAGGAGGAGCTGGCCACCTACGCCTTCCTCGACGAGGTGGCGTTCAAGCCGGTGCGCCAGCTGCTGGGCCTCGACGACCTGGAGGTCGCCGTCACCGGCGCCGCGCCCATCCCGCCGGACCTGCTCAGCTGGTTCCGGGCCATCGGCGTGCCGCTCTCGGAGGTGTACGGCATGTCCGAGAACACCGGCCTCATGACGTGGACGCCCGAGCGCATCAAGCCCGGCACCGTGGGCCCCGCCTGCCCCGGCACCGAGGTCCGCATCGCTGAGGACGGCGAGGTCATCTGCCGAGGCCCTCACGTGTTCTCGGGCTACCTCGACGATCCGGAGAAGACCGACGAGGCGCTGTCGGCCGACGGCTGGCTGCACACCGGCGACATCGGCGAGCTCGACGAGGACGGCTACCTCAAGATCGTCGACCGCAAGAAGGAGCTGATCATCACCGCGGGCGGCAAGAACATCAGCCCCGCCAACCTCGAGGCGGCGCTGAAGATGATCCCCCTCGTCGGCCAGGCCGCGGCCATCGGCGATCAGCGGCCGTTCGTGTCCGCGCTCGTGGTCCTCGACCCCGACACCGCACCGGCGTGGGCCGCCCAGCACGGCCTCGGCGACCGCTCGCTCGCCGAGCTGGCCGAGCACCCTGACGTCGTCGCCGAGATCGAGGGGGCGCTCGCCGGGGTGATGGCGCCCTTCAACAACGCCGAGCGGGTGAAGAAGGTGAAGGTGCTGGGCGAGGAGTGGCTGCCAGACTCGGATCTCCTCACCCCGACGTCGAAGCTGAAGCGGCGGGGCGTGAACACCCACTTCGCCGCCGAGATCGAAGCGCTCTACCGCTGATCGCCGCCGCACCCCGGCGGATCGGAGCCCACCCGTGACCATCCGACGCCTCCTCGCCGTCAGCCTCGCCGGTGGTCTCGCCGCCACCGCGCTGGCCGGTTGCGACCGCACCGACACGAGCACCCTCAACCGGCCGAGCACGCCCGTGGTCCTCACCGGCGGCAAGCTCAACCGCTTCGGCGGCGTGGCCCCCGGACGGGTGGTCGCCTTCCGCTGGGCTGGTGGCGCCTGGCAGCAGATCCCGGTCCAAGTCGACCAGCGCAAGCTGGTGCCGTTCGGCTCCGCGCCGGCGAGCAACGCCGCGCCGGGCACGCCGGGGACCGTCTACGGCGGCGGCAGCGGGGGACCGGCGACGCTGCAGTACGCCGACCCGAACACGTGGGTCGGGGCCGACCCGAACCCGAACGTCGACGCCGACGACGAGGTCGTGTTCATGGCCGCCGACGCCGGTGGCACCCCGCCCGGCGGGACGGCCGACCCCGCGGGCGTCGTGGCCGGGAGCGGGACGCAGGTCGCCGTCACCGATCCCCGCGCCGCCGCCGAGCGCGGGTGGGTCTACCTGTACCGCTCCACCGGAGGCCTCGACCCCGCGGCGGGCAAGGACTACGTCGACTACGCCTTCGCGTTGACGAGCGGCGGCTACAAGACGACGTACCGGCGGGCCAGCGGCCCCAACCCCGAGACGTCGAAGGTCACCACGCCCACCTACACGATCTCCTTTCCCGACCGGTGGAAGGAGACGACCTGGAAGGTGCTCGCTCCGGGCGCATCGCAGGCCGACGTGCTCGACGGGCACAAGAACCAGTTCTCCACCAGCAGCTGCTCGAGGAGCAACCAGACCTTCTTGGAGGAGGAGGGTGCGTTCGTCGCCAACATCGACGGCCCGGTGCGCGCCATCCGCAGCTACGTCGGTGCCAACAGCGGCCCGCTGACCCAGCGCACCCACGTCATGTACCGCGACCGTGAGGACGTGATCACCAACCTCCGGGTGCACGCCATCCCGGCGATCATGGACTTCGTCGACTACAGCTCGGCCGCCAAGGGGATGACCTACCGCAGCTCCACCAAGCCGGGCGGTGTCGTCATCGACGGCGTGAACGACTCGATCAGCACCGTGCTGCCGGCGTGGGAGACGGTCGACGGGCCCCAGGGCCGGATCTACACCCGCAACACGTTCACCTCGTCGCAGGCGAACCTCGGCGCCGCGACCACGCACTTCTACCGGGACCAGAGCCTGCCCCGCGAGGAGCAGTGCTGGGGCGACAGCTCGTTCTACGGCGCCTCGGGCTCGTACGTGCAGCGCGGCATCGACAACACGGATCCCCGGACCAAGCCCGCCGCCTGGCTCACGGCCACGCGGATCAACCAGTTCCTCCCTCCCGCCGCGGACAAGGCGAAGGTCGCGGCCTACGCGGGGGACTGGGCGGCTGATCTCGACCGCCCGCTGACCAGCTCGGTCACGCCCTCCGCCCCGTGATGGTGGCCGTGCCGCGGCCGGCCCCGCCGATTGACCGTGACACGGTTCGATGACACAGTTGCCGCCGGTGGCCCACGAGACGACGGTGACGCAACCGGGCGGTGATCTCCTCCGGCGCGGCGCCGCCGTGCTGGGGCCCGCGGCCGCGGTGATCGCCGTCCAGCTGGTGCTCTACCCGGTGTCGCCCGGCGTGTGGACCCAGGGCCTGGTCTCGGGCCTGCTGAACAGCCTGGTCGTGCTCGGGATGATGCTCGTCTACCGGGCCAACCGGGTCGTGAACTTCGCCCAGGCATCCATCGGGACCTACCCGTCGGCCCTGGCGATCGGCTTGCTCATCTTCGGTGCGCCGGCGTTCGGGGTGTCGATCGGCATGGGCGCCGTCGCCGCCCTGGTCATCGGCGGATGCGCGATGGTCCTCCTCGGGTGGCCGCTCGTCCGTGCGGCGGCCGTGGGTGCGGTGGTGCTGGTCGGCACCGTGGTGGGCCTCTGGGTGTGCGATGCGCTGGGCTACTGGGGCGCGCTCCTCACCGGGCTGGTCACCGCGGCCGGGGTCGGGCTGGGCATCGATGCGCTCGTGGTGGCCCGGTTCCGCCGGTCGCCGAGGCTGGTCCTCACCGTGGCCACCATCGGGCTGGCCCAGTTCTTCGCCGTCGGCGCGCTGCTCGTGCCGCGGCTGTGGGGCCACGTGCAGCTCGCGAACCGCGATGCCGCCGACCTCGGGGTGCCCTGGAGGTTCTCGTTCACCATCGGCACCACGGTGTTCGGCGGCGACGAGGTGGTGGCCGTGGTGGTGGCGGTGGCGTGCCTGGTGGGCGTCACGTCGGCGTTGCGCCGCTCCGACATCGGCGTTGCCGTGCGGGCGTCGGCCGAGCGGTCCGACCGGGCGTCGATGCTCGGCGTGCCGGTGCCGCGCATCGAGGCGGGCGTCTGGGTGGTCGCCGCCGTCTTGGCGTTCCTCGGCACGTTCCTCCAGGCCGCGATCCTCGGGCTCGAGATCACCGCCGGTGTCGGCCTGCGGGTGATGGTCGCGGCCCTCGCGGCGCTGGCGGTCGCCGGGTTCGAGTCCCTGCCCGTGGCCCTGACGAGCGCCGTCGCCATCGGCGTGCTCTCGCAGGCGACGGGTCCGGCCGGCGGTGGGTCGGTCACCAAGACCGACACCGTGCTCGCCGTCGTCGTGCTGATCGGCCTGCTCGCCCGCCGGGCTCCACGGCGCCGCGCCGACCGCCAGGACGTGTCGAGCTGGCGGTCGAGCGTCGAGCCCCGCGCCGTTCCCCGCGAGCTCGCCGGGATCCGTTCGCTCACCGCCGCTCGGTGGATCGGCGGAGCCGTGCTGGTGCTCGCCGCCGTGTGCCTCCCGCTCGTGCTCAACGAGAACCAGACGTTCCGGGCCGCCACCGTGGGTGCGCTCGCCGTGCTCGCGCTGTCCGTGGTGGTCCTCACCGGCTGGGCGGGAGAGGTGACGCTCGGCCAGATGGCCTTCGCCGCCACCGGTGCCGCCGTCGCCGCCCACGCCACCGCCGCGTGGCGGTGGGACCTGACCCTCACGCTGCTCGTCGGCGGGCTGGCCGCCGCACTCGTCGCCGTGGTCGTCGGGCTGCCGTCGCTGCGGTGGCAGGGGATCTTCTTGGCCGTCACCACGCTGGCGTTCGCCCAAGCCGCCGCGGGCTCGCTGCTGAACCCCACCGAGGCGACCTGGATCCCCACCGGCGCCGTGGCCCGCCGGCCGCTGCTCGGCGTGTGGAGCCTGTCGGGAGACGCGGCCATGTACGAGGTCGTGCTGGGCGTCTTGGTCCTGACGCTCGTCGCGGTGGCGGGGATCCGTCGCAGCCGGACCGGCCGGGTGCTGCGCGCCCTGCGCGACAACGTGCCGGGTGCCCAGGCCTACGGCGTGCGGGTCGTACCGGCACGGCTGGGCGCCTTCGCCCTCTCCGGCTTCATCGCCGGGGTCGCCGGCGTCTTGTCGATGTACGTGAGCGAGGGCTACGACGTCGCCACCTACGGCGCCGACCAGAGCCTCAACGTGTTCATCACCGCCGTGGTCGGCGGGGTCGGGAGCCTGCTCGGCGCGGTCCTCGGCGCCGGGGTGCTCGACGGCAGCCGCAACAACCTGACGGGCGACTGGGCGCTGCTGCCCTCGGCGGTGGGCGTGCTCGTGGTGCTGATGGTGCTGCCCGGCGGCCTGGCCGAGCTCGTGTACGGAGGGCGCGATGCGGTGCTGCGGCGGGTGGCCCGTCGGCGGGGGATCCACGTTCCCAGCCTCACCGCGGACCGGCGCGCCGAGCACCTCGACCACCCCGGGTCCGACCCGCTGCCGGCGAGCTCGGCCGATGCCGATCCCATCGAGCGCTCGGCTCCGGCGCCGTCGATCCCGCTCCCGGACGAGCCGGGCTGGCTCTCGGTGCGGGGCCTCGACGTGGCCTACGACAAGGTCCAGGTGCTCTTCGGCATCGACCTCGACGTCCCTCGGGGCCAGATCACCGCGCTCCTCGGCACGAACGGCGCCGGCAAGTCCACCCTGCTGCGGGCCATCGGCGGCGTCGCGCCGGTCACGGCGGGGACCATCCACCTGGGCGAGGTGGACCTCGGCGCGCTCGCCCCGCACGAGGTCCCCACCCACGGCATCGCCCAGATGCCCGGTGGCCAAGGCGTGTTCCCGTCGCTCACCGTCGACGAGAACCTGCGGGTCGCGGCCTGGCTCATCCGGGGCCGGCGCGCCGAGGTGGCCACCCGCGTCGCCGAGGTGCGCCGCCGGTTCCCGATCCTCGAGCGCCGGGCCGCCGATCCGGCCGGGGACCTGTCGGGTGGCCAGCAGCAGCAGCTCGCCTTGGCCATGGCCCTGCTGGCCCGGCCGGCGCTGCTGCTGGTCGACGAGCTCTCGCTCGGTCTGGCCCCCGTCGTCGTCGACCAACTGCTCCAGGAGCTGCGGGCCCTGCGCGACGACGGCACCACGATCGTGATCGTCGAGCAGTCGGTGAACGTCGCCCTCACCGTGGCCGATCACGCGTTCTTCCTGGAGAAGGGCGAGGTCCGCTTCTCCGGCGATGCGGCTGACCTCCTCGACCAGCCCGACCTGGTCCGCGCCGTCTACCTCCAGGGCGCCCGCGAGGCCCTCGCCTCCGGCACCCCCGCTCGGACGGCCCCGCCTGGCACGGCGCCCGGATCGAGCGCGGAGCCGGGCCCGGGTGCGGAGCCCGGCTCCCGCGGGGAACCCGGACCGGCCGACGCCCGAGCCGGGATCGTGCCACCGCAGCCGGCGTCCGCCGACCCCGTTCCCGAGCCCGAGCCCGTCACCGGCACCCACGCCGCGGTGGCCGTCGACGGGCTGGCCGTGGCGTTCGGCGGCATCGTCGCCGTCGACCACGTCTCGTTCTCGGTCGCCCCTGGCGAGGTGGTCGGGCTCATCGGCCCGAACGGCGCCGGCAAGACCACGATCTTCGACCTGATCTCCGGCTTCACCCGGGCGTCGGCCGGCAAGGTGGTGGTGCTCGGGCAGGACCTGACCGATGCCCCCGCCTCCACCCGTGCTCGGGCCGGGCTCGGCCGCTCGTTCCAGGACGCCCGGCTCTTCGGCGGGCTGACGGTGGCCGAGACCATCGCCGTCGCCCTCGAGCGGTGGATCCAGGTGACCGATCCGATCAGCGAGGCCTGCCGGCTCCCCGCGGTGCAGCTCACCGAGGCCGCCGTGCGGGAGCGGGTCGAGGAGCTCATCGACCTGTTCGGCCTGGAGGCCTTCCACGACAAGCGGTTGAGCGAGCTGTCCACCGGGTCTCGCCGCATGGTCGACCTGGCGTGCGTCGTGGCCCACCAGCCGTCGGTCGTGCTGCTCGACGAGCCCAGCAGCGGCATCGCCCAGCGTGAGGCCGAGGCCCTCGGGCCGGTGCTGCTGGGTCTGCGCGACCGGCTCGGAGCGGCGCTCGTCGTGATCGAGCACGACATCAGCCTCGTCTCGTCGATCTCGGACCGACTGGTCGCGCTCGACCAGGGTGCCGTCGTCGCCTCCGGCGCCCCGGCGGTGGTGCTCGACCACCCCGAGGTGGTCGCGTCCTACCTGGGCGCCGGAGGTGCAAGCCTGAACCGCTCCGCTCCGCTTCCCGGAGGCGCTCGATGACCACATCCGAGGCCCGACCGTGGCCTGCGCTCTCGCCGCTTCGCCGCTACGGCCCGCTCGCGCTGGTGGTGGCCCTCGTGGCCGGCGCCAGCGTGGTGGCCACGGCCAAGGGCAAGGCGACCGACACCCAGCAGCGCAAGGCCCCCACCGAGTCGGTCGCCAAGTCCTACGTCGACGACCCGAAGCTCCCGGTCCTGTACTCGCAGGCGAAGAAGGCCGGGACCCTCGACGACTACGACTGGGGC
>Ga0182747_1003608_pt1 | contig 10356 bp, 7 predicted proteins | sample eDN3rd30CBELigBY_FD_128526 | JGI IMG/M metagenome (GOLD analysis project Ga0182747, IMG submission 128526) | Enriched backyard soil microbial communities from Emeryville, California, USA - eDNA 3rd pass 30_C BE-Lig BY (version 2) (version 2) | ecosystem: Environmental > Terrestrial > Soil >...
GTTGGAATACCGATGCGGCCATCCGCAATTTCCCCTTTATTAAAATAGAATATTAGTGCATCATTTTTAATAATAAACCGTTGGAAATAAACCCATTCTGGAACAGTTACCTTATTTAAAACTTCTTGATTAATAAACTTATGATAAGTTTGATTATTTAATAGAGTAGTACGAACTTTTTCTGATAAGGAAGTTAAACTCTTTTCATCATCATTAAGAATTTGTTGTAAATCTATCAATTCGCCAGTTTCAGTATTCAAGAAAAGGGTATAGATTGTTGTATCATATAAATTACTTTTTACGGCAACATTTTTAATGAAAACGAAAGAAAGGTATTTTTCCTTATGTGGATACATTTCTACTTTTATGTTTAAATTGTTTAATAGATTTGGAGTTGAAGCATTCTTATCAACAGTATTTTTTAAACGAACTATGTTTTCATATTGGTTTTTAGAGTCGGATATGTATTTGTTAATTACTGTATTAACTGATTCAAAGTTTGTTTTAAAATATTGAATCGTATATGGCTTTATATTATCTTTTAATGTTTCGTTTACTATACGAATTCCGTCAATCGTTGTATTTTGAATTTGCTGAATAACAGAAGAAGAAATATCTGGTAAATTTGAGTCTACTGAATCAGATTGGCTAACGGGTGGTTGGTTACTTGCTGAAACATTTTGAAACTTATATTCATTGGTAGTAGTCGTAAATAGAATGATTAGCACGGTTAAGGTAGCGATTGTGGTAATCAGGACAATATCAATTAATCGACCGCCAAATTTGCGATCATTATTATTCATATAAAACGTACCCCTTTCATTGAAAAGTCATATAAGATGTTAACAATTTAGAAATAATAAGTATTTGTATTGAGATTTCTTTTTTTGTTCGATACTATGAGCAAGGAGAAAAAGGAGATTCGCTATTATGAACAATAATGAAATCAATTATGAAATGGCTCTAGACTGTCTCTTACTTGCTGGTCGAATCATGATTGAGAGTGGAGCTGAAACATATCGAGTTGAAGATACAATGCTACGTATGGCTCGTTCTCTTGAAATTGAAGATGCTCAAAGTTATGTAACTCCAACAGGGATTATCCTTTCGTTGGGGAGAAGACAAAAAAATAAAATTACTTCTATATCAAACCGTATTACAGATCTTCATAAAATAGCACTAGTAAACAGCGTTTCTCGTAAACTAACTACTAAAATAATAACACTAGAACAGGCTTTCGAGGAGCTAGTAAAAATACAAAAAACGAATTATTTTTTGCCAATAACGATTCAAGTTCTTGCAGCAGCAGCAGCAAGTGGTGCGTTATCGATTTTATTTGGTGGAAGATGGTCTGATGTTCCTGCCACTTTCGTTGCTGGAGCTGTTGGTTTTTTAGTTGTTACGATATTACAAGAACAGACAAAAGTTAAGTTTTTCTCTGAATTTTTGGCAGCTCTCTTCGTTGGATTAGTCGCACAATTCGCATTAAAGTTTCACCTAGGGACAGAAATCGACAAAATAATTATTGGTGGTGTTATGCCGCTTGTCCCTGGTTTACTCATTACAAATGCTGTACGGGACTTAATGGCAGGGCACTTTACATCTGGAATATCAAGGGGTGCGGAAGCCTTTTTAACAGCATTCGCCATCGGTTCCGGTATCGCGCTAGTATTTGGTCTGTAAGGAGAATGTAGGATGGACTATTTAATACATTTTATCTTAAGTTTTATTACAACAGCATGTTTTGGTGTGATTTTTAATGCGCCCATAAAAGCTATTCCCATATGCGGATTTGTTGGCTCAATTGGTTGGATGATCTATTACACATTCATGCAGCAAGGCATGACGGAAATCCAAGCGACATTTTTAGCTGCTTTTGTTGTTGCAATCGTTGCACAGGTTTTTGCAAGGAAATTTAAAACTCCCATGATTGTATTTAACGTATCTGGAATTATCCCGCTTGTCCCAGGTGGTATTGCTTATAATACTATGCGTAGCATTGTAGAATTAGACTATACACGTGGTATTGAATTTGGAATGAAAGCATTTATGATTTCTGGCGCAATTGCCATGGGGCTTGTATTTGCTGAAGTAATTATTCAAATAACTTATCGATTGTTAAACAAAGGAAAAACTTCGATGCAGTCTTTCGCTAGATTAAAACGTCATCGTACAAAATAAAAATAGGCTACAGATTAATAAGGGGGTTATCCCTTATTGATCTGTAGCCTTTTAATATTATTTTTTTACAAGTTTTTCTATTTCATTTTCATTTACAGGTTTACTAATTAAGAATCCTTGTATAAAGTCACATCCATATTCTTTTAACAATTGTCTTTGATCTTCTGTTTCAACGCCTTCTGCCAAAACTGCAATTTTCATCGATTTACCAAACTGTACTATGCCATTGATTAGTCTCTGATTTTTTTCAGACATTAATAATGAGTGGATGAAAGTTTGGTCAATCTTTAAAATTTCTATAGGTAATAACTGCATATAACGGAAGGAAGCATAGCCTGTACCAAAGTCATCGAGTACAAAAACGATCCCTTCGTTTTCGAGAATCCTCATCTGTTTAATAATATTGGCTTCTGCCTCTGCTTCTAAAGCAAATTTTTCTGTAATTTCAATTTGAATTAGATGAGGGGGACAACCTGTTTTAGCAAGAGTGTTTACGATTGTCTTCGCCATGTTTTTGTCACGGAATTCACGAACAGATAGATTGATACTAACTTTTAATTCGAGCCCTTTTTTATACCATTTAACAGCTTGTTTACATGCCTTTTCAATAACGAATGAGCCAATATCATTAATTAATCCGGTTTCTTCAGCAATAGGAATTAACTCGTCCGGTGAAACAACTCCAATCTCTTCATCATCCCAACGAACTAACGCTTCTACGCCAATGATTTTCCCTTTCGCCAAATCAAATTGTGGTTGATATAACACTTCTAAATTTTTCTGATCAAGAGCAAGAAGCAATCGTTTTTCTATGATAGATTTACGATTTAATGCTTTATGCGATGCAGCAGATAGAGAAGATATATTATTGCCACCAGCTTCACGAACAGTTTGTATCGTTTTTAGTGAAGCTTTCATTAATTCAGTAAAATTAGATTGGTCTTTTGGCGAATGCGTAATACTTCCGCTAATAGAAATAGGTATTGCAACATTTCCAATATAAATTGGGTTTTGCTTCAAGTATTGTAGAAAGCCTTGAATAAACCACTCACTTAAAGGTGTCAGAATGACAAATTCGTTTGAATTAATTCTTGCCATCGAACTATCTTGGAAGTAAATTTTCATACGCTTAACAAATTCAGCTATAAAGCTACTTTCAATAAGAACATTGTGCAATTCTTTCAGAGTATAAAACTTGTCGATACTCATATAGACAAAGGAAAAGCTAGTACCTTCATTGATCTTTTCGTTTACAACTTGCTCAAGTCTGTAAATATTCATTAAACCTGTTTCAGGATCAACATAAGCGATTTTTTCAAGATCATTTTTTAATAGTTTCTCTTGAGTAATATCCTGTTCAATTAATGTATATTGAAAACGATTTTCAAAGGTCGAATAGGTAGGAATTGCAGTTAGATGAACCCAATAAGGCTGTCCATCCTTTGTAATCTTTTCAACATCACCATCCCAAATGTCCCCCGATGTAATCGTTCTCCAAATTTGATCTGGTACCTCATTATCTTCATCTGCATCAGGAAATAGCTGCCAAAATGTTTTACCAATTACACGTTTTGGTGTCCAATGACTTGTTTTTAGGAATTTCTGATTGCAATCAATAATAAAGCCTTCGCTATCAATCGTAATGAACATAAAGGTTGCAGCGAGTCCCTTTTTTAAATCCGCTAAGTCTTCTGTTGAACGATTTACTTTTGTCACTTGGTCATTTAATAAACAAATAACAAGTGTACATTGCTCGCCTTTATAGGACGAAGGCATAGTAATAACCGTGGATTCTAGTAAATGATCATCTTTTGTTAATAGATTAGCATTTTCAAATTGTAAAGTTTCATCGCTATTTGAGAGTATCTCCCACGATTGCTCGGGTAGTGTTGATAATAATGTTGTTCTAATTAGATCAGTATTTGTAAATTCATTGAATGAATATTGAAAAACATCTTCACATAGTTGATTCCAAAGTACAACTTGATTATGACGATTCATTAGAAATGAGGGAAAAGGTGAATTTAAGATTAACTGTTCATCAATCTTATAATTCGTCTTTAAAAGTGCCATTCTATTTAATCTCCCTTTAGAAGAATATTTTACTACTATTATAAAATTAAATCGTTATTTAGTCATTACTATAATCATGGAATATTTATGACAATTATTAATTTTAGGACTTTATAACTATAAATTAAGGGAAAAATTTAAAAAAACAGTAAAAATATAAGAATAGATTTGTAAATTATTTTGAATAAAATAATTTATTAGGTAGCAGATATGAGTAATTTCCTGTCAATTGTCAGCAAATTTAAGCTGAAAACTATACAATTCGATGTAAATGTGCGAAGATTTAGAAAAATTGTTCTGCACTAGTAGAATAATATTGATATAGATATTTTAGTAGGAACTAAGGGGTTCTTACGCGATGTTCAGGGGGTCAGCGTGAAGACAGTATATTCTTATGTCAAACCTTATTGGTTGCCTGCGTTAATAGCTATGGTGTTAATGCTGGTTGAGTTAATCATCGAGCTAGTTCAGCCATTGATCATTGCGAAGATTATTGATGATGGAATAGTAGTAAATGATCTTAATGCAATTAAGATTTGGGGGATTGTATTAGTTTGTTTGGCAATCATAGCACTATTAGCGGGGTTAATTAATTCTTATTTTGCTGCGCATACAGCGCATAGTTTTGGATTCGATTTAAGGAATGCTTTGTTTAGCAAAATCCAAGCGTTTACAATGGCAACTTACTTAAAATTTCCTACATCTGGTTTAATCACTCGATTAACAAATGATGTCACTCAAGTTATGAACGTTCTCTTTATGAGTCTTCGAATTTTGGTAAGGGCACCACTTTCAGCAATATTAAGCTTAGTGTTGGCTTTTACTATTAATGCTAAAATAGCACTGTTTTTATTAATCGGTGCTCCAATTGTAGTTGTGTTTCTTTATGTTATGGCGAGAAAGGGAATTACTTATTTTGCTCAGGTTCAATGGCGGTTAGACCGTGTGAACCGAGTGTTGCAAGAATGTTTACAAGCAATTCGATTAGTTAAGGCATATATGCGTAACCAATATGAGGCTAGTAGATTTCAAGAAGTTGCGGATGCTCTAAAGCTTGATACAACAAAAGCTCTTCGAATAATGGAACTAATCATGCCAGCGCTGTTATTAATCATGAATTTAAGTTTACTAGCTGTAATTTGGTTTGGATCTAATGAGGTGCATTTAGGTGGTGCGCAAGTAGGTGAACTAGTAGCCATTATCAACTATGCGATGAGAATAACAGGAAACTTTTCAATGTTTGCTTTTATTATTATTGCAATTGCTCGTGCCAAGGCTTCTGCTGATCGAATGCAAGAAGTTTTATTGGTTGATAAAGTCGGTCTTGAAATGAAAAAGGTAGAAAAGGATACGAAACAAATTAATGATGCAATAGATGAAATAGGAACTGTTCGATTTGAACAAGTATCTTTTACATATCCAAATTCTGATTTACAAGTTCTATCAGGAATTTCTTTCAATGTTAAGCAAGGAGAAAAGCTTGCGATAATGGGAGAAACTGGCGCGGGTAAAACTACATTACTCAACTTACTACCAAGGTTTTATGAGCCTACTTCCGGTAAAATCTTTGTAAATGGACGCAATATTCTTGATTGGGAAATAGAAGAATTAAGATCCATGATTGGCTTTGTGCCACAAAAGTCATTGCTATTTACAGGTTCAATAAATGAAAACTTAAAATGGGGAAAACAAAAAGCGTTGATGTCTGAAGTTCAATTAGCAGCGGAACAGGCTCAAATCCATGAAACTGTTGAAAACTTCCCTAATAAATATGAAACGCGAGTAGGACAAAAGGGTGTAAATTTATCTGGAGGTCAAAAACAAAGACTTTCCATCGCAAGAGCACTCGTTCGTAAATCAAAAATTTTACTGTTAGACGATAGTACAAGTGCACTAGATGTAAAAACGGAGGGTGCTTTGTGGGATGCATTAGAAGATGAGAACGCAACAATGTTAGTTGTTACGCAAAAAGTTAGAACTGCCAAAACGATGGATAAAATCTTATTATTGCATGAAGGAAAAGTAGAAGCGTATGGTACACATGAAGAGTTACTTCAAAAAAGCGAGCGTTATCAACAAATTGTCGAATCTCAACAAGAACAGGTAGGTGAAGAAGAGTGAACTTCATACGAAAGCCGTTCGGATATGAACCGATTCTGACAAAAGACGATTTAAAGAGAAAAGTTGAGAAGAAAAAGGGACCTAGGGCTAGTGATTGGAAAAGTACAATGCTAAGAATATGGAAGATTGTCGATGAACAACGATTCTTGTTAATTACTGTCTTTCTGATGGTTGTAATCAGTTCAGCATTGTCGTTAGTCGGTCCATTGTTAATAGGAAAAATTATTGATGAGTATATATTAAAGAGCCAATTCCAAGGAATGCTTCCAATCATTGCAGCATTAATTGTTGTGTATGTTGTTCTATCTATTTCGCTATTCTTACAAAACTATTGGATGATAGGTATCTCACAATCAACAATTTATAAGATGAGAACGGGCCTCTTTAATCATTTAATGAAATTGCCAGTTTCATTTTTCGACAAACGTCAGCATGGAGAACTAATGAGTCGTGCAACAAATGATATTGAAACTGTAAGTGCGACTTTAAATACTTCGTTTATTCAAGTATTTTCAAGTTTATTAACACTAATTGGGACTATTATAGTGATGCTTACATTAAGTCCACTATTAACAGTATTGACGATGTTAATTATTCCACTTATGTTTTTGGCGATGCGTTGGATTACGAAAAGAACAGGGAAATTATTTAAAGAACAGCAAGCTGCAGTCGGAGCATTAAACGGGATGATTGAGGAAACCATTTCTGGTCAAGGAATTGTTAAAGCATTTTCTCAAGAAGAGCGTGTCATCGAAGAATTCCAAGAAAAAAATGCTAGATTACGAAGAACAGGATTTTGGGCGCTTACTTATTCTGGTTTTATACCGAAAGTCATGAACTTTTTAAATAATAGTAGCTTTGCTATTGTTGCGGGAATTGGTGGGATTTTAGCATACAATGGATTTGTCACTATTGGTGTCATTGTAATTTTCACAGAATATGCACGTCAATTTACTCGTCCTTTAAATGATTTAGCAAACCAAATTAACACGGTTCTATCTGCAATTGCGGGAGCTGAACGTGTATTTTCTATAATGGAAGAAACAAAAGAAATTGATGATGGAAACTTACCTGAAGATACTAGGTTAAAAGGGGAAGTAGAGTTTAAAGATGTCCACTTTAAATATGAACTAAGTGAAGAACAGGAAACATTAAAAGGTGTTAGTTTCCATGTAAACCCTGGGCAAACAGTAGCCTTAGTAGGTGCAACAGGGGCTGGAAAAACAACCATTATGCAATTGTTATCTCGTTTTTATGAGATTGGTGATGGTCAAATTTTATTTGATGGAAAAGATGTCCAAGACTTTAAGCATGAAACATTACGAAGCCAAATGGCGTTTGTATTACAAGATCCGTTTTTATTTGAAGCTTCTGTCTATGAAAATATCCGTTATGGAAAGTTAGACGCAACAAACGAGGAAATTATTGAAGCTTGTAAGAAGGCAAATGCTCATGATTTTATCATGAAACTACCAAATGGCTATGACACAATTTTAGCAAGCGATGGCAGTGAAATTTCTCAAGGACAAAAGCAATTATTGTCCATCGCAAGAGCGCTTGTAGCAAATCCAGTAATTCTACTATTAGATGAAGCGACAAGTAGTATTGATACTGTAACAGAAGTGAAGATACAACAAGCTTTAGAGCTGTTAATGAAGGGAAGAACTAGCTTTGTCATTGCACATCGCCTAAATACTATTCGCCATGCAGACCTTGTTTTCGTTATGCAGGAAGGCCAATTAGTTGAATCTGGTTCGCAACAAGAGCTAATTGAATTGGGTGGTATTTATGCGAAAATGTTGGATACTACAGATAGTTTTAGGGAATAAGTGAATTTTATAGTAAACAACACAAAATTTCGTTGTTGCGCTCCAAACTATGTAACTCTAAAATTGAGGATAGGTAAAAAAGAATTGGAGTTTAACTATGAATTTTTCAATAATTAAAGCATCCTTTCCAGTAGATCTAGAGACACTTGAAGAAGTTAAAACGTTATGTGCTGAAGCTGGGAATGCAGACAGAGTGAGCTACAATGCTCTGATGAATTTGCGTGAAAGTAATGAGTTGTACAGTAAGGGCTTTTTTGTTTTAGCCTACGATGACGAATTAAACCAGTTAGTTGGCGTTGCTAGTGCTATTGATGTAATGGGACTAGATACGTATGAATGGTCATTGGTTGTTTCACCAATGTATCGACAAATTGGAATCGGAAAAGCGCTTTTTAAAGTGTTACATGAGAGTCTGCATGAACGTGGTGCAGAAGGGGAGCTTGCTCTTGTTCATGAAAATAGCACATATGGAAGAAAGTTTTTAGAACGCTTTGGATTCAGATATAGTTTTTCTGAAGCAACATTTGAAGCAAAAGCGACAGTATCAAATTTGGAGGATCATATATTTATCCGACAATTTTCGGAATTAGATACAAATGTATTAGTTCAAATTTTTATTGAAGCTTTTGGGGATATGCGTGATGAATCCTTGGAATTAATAGAGCATAATACTACAGCAGAAGGAAGCATTCTATGGGTAGCAGAAATGAATGGGGAAGTACTTGGAACCCTAACGACTACCAAAGAGGGCGAAGTTCAGTGGATTACTGCATTTGCCGTGCATCCAAATAGTCAAGGTAAAGGAATTGGAACGGCGTTATTAAATTGGGCAAGGGATTTTGCATTAAGAAATGGCGAAAAGTTTGTCATGTTAGATGTTGAAACTGAAAATGAAAGAGCTTTATCTGTATATGAAAAAGCTGGATTCCAAAAATCAATGCAAGTGGATTATTTTGTTTATAGCAGTAAAGAATAGTGTTGGTTATATAAGAGGGGCTTCTTTAAAGTTATAACTTTAAGAAGCTTCTTTTTTCTGGTGTAGATCTATTACCAAAGTTGCAACTTACGGGTTTACATCAAAAAAATAAGAATAGTAAAAACTAAAAAACTTTCAGGCGTCTGTCTAACTACCAAATCTAAAAGATTTTGATATAATGGATGGATGTAAGTTTCATCATGAAGTTTGCAATATAAATTAAAATATCATTATAGGGAAGTTGAATAGATCAATGGAAGAATTACAAAAGGATATAAGTCCTGCAAAACTGATGTGGAAAATGACGAGGCCACATACATTAACAGCAACATTCGCACCTGTCATACTAGGAACAGTTATCGCGCTGTATGATACACAAATCGATTGGCTGTTGTTTGCTGCTATGATGGTTGCATGTCTTGCACTACAAATCGCGACAAATTTATTTAATGAATACTATGATTTTAAACGCGGTCTGGATACAGCTGAATCTGTTGGAATCGGTGGAGGAATCGTTCGACACGGTTTGAAACCCAAAAACGTCATTACGGTTGCGATTTTATTGTATGTTTTAGCTGCGCTAATAGGAGTATATATTTGTGCGAGCAGTAGTTGGTGGTTAGTTGCAGTTGGTTTATTTGGAATGGCAATTGGTTACTTATATACAGGCGGACCTTTGCCAATCGCCTATACCCCTTTTGGTGAATTGTTTGCTGGAGCATTAATGGGATCTGGTTTTGTCTTAATCGCTTACTACATTCAAACTGGTACAGTAACGCTATTAAGCTTTATGATTTCCATTCCAGCGATGATTTTAGTTGGGGCTATTAATATGTCCAATAATATTCGGGATATTGAGGAGGACAAGAAAGGCGGACGTAAAACCCTTGCCATTTTATTAGGTAGAAATAATGCAATTATGACATTAGCTAATTCATTTATTATATCTTATTTATGGATTATCGGCTTAATTGTATTAGGTGATTTGAGTCCTTGGACACTGGTTGTTCTATTAAGTTTACCTAAACCGATTGCTGCCATTAAAGCATTCCAACAGGGAGCAAAAGAGCCTGCGCTTATGCGTGTTGCTATGAAATCGACTGCCCTCACAAATACTTTGTTTAGCTTTTTATTGTCGATAGGATTATTTATTAATTATTTATTGAATTTATAATA
>Ga0182747_1003611_pt1 | contig 10352 bp, 7 predicted proteins | sample eDN3rd30CBELigBY_FD_128526 | JGI IMG/M metagenome (GOLD analysis project Ga0182747, IMG submission 128526) | Enriched backyard soil microbial communities from Emeryville, California, USA - eDNA 3rd pass 30_C BE-Lig BY (version 2) (version 2) | ecosystem: Environmental > Terrestrial > Soil >...
CGACGTGAAGGGCCTGCCGACCACATGGGGCGTGCCGGGCCAGCGCGGCAGCATGCCCACCACCAACGCGCTGGCGGTGGACCGGCTGACAAATGCCGGCGCGGTGATCTTCGGCAAGACCAATGTGCCCGCGTGGCTTGCGGACGGGCAGAGCTACAACGACATCTATGGTGTCACCAAAAACCCCTGGGACACCTCGCGCACGCCGGGCGGCTCATCAGGCGGTTCGGCGGCGGCGCTGGCGAGCGGTATGACCGGCCTCGAACTCGGCAGCGACATCGCGTCCTCGATCCGCAACCCTTCGCACCACTGCGGCACTTTCGGCCACAAGCCGAGCTATGGCATCTGCCCGCCACGCGGCCACACGCTGAACGGCCGCCTCGCCGCCGACGATATCAACTCCATCGGACCGATGGCGCGCAGCGCCGCCGATCTCGACATTGCGCTGGCCGTTATCGCGGGACCGGACGAAATCGATGCCGGCGCCTTCGCCCTCGCCCTGCCGGCGCCGCGCAAGAAGCGGCTGAAGGATTTCAGGATCGGCATCATGTTTGACGATCCGGCCGCCGTGGTCGAACCGCAGGTGCAGGAGGTGATGCACACCCTCGCCGCCTTCCTCAGCAAGGCTGGAGTGAAGATCGACGACAAGACCCGGCCGGTGCCCATGGAGGACGCCAAGCGTGTCTTCGCGCAGCTTCTGCGCGGCGCGACATCCCATCGGCAGACGGACAAGGAATTCGCTGAGAATCTCGCCAAGGCGCGCAAGCTCGCCGGCGACGACGACAGCCCGGCGGCGCGGGTGCTGCGCGCGCAGGTGCAGCACCATCGCGACTGGCTCGCCGCCCATGAGGAACGCGTGCGCATGCGCTGGGCCTGGCACGAATATTTCAAGACCTACGACCTACTGCTGGCGCCGTCCTTCCCGGTCGCAGCGCATCCGCACCTGCTCAACGCACCGCCGGCGAAGCGGGTTTATACGGTCCGCGGCAAGACCTATTCGATGCTGGACCAGTTGATCTGGGCAGGCTACGCGGGCGTGGCCTATCAGCCGGCCAGCGCCGCGCCTGCCGGTCTCACCGGAGAAGGTCTGCCGGTCGGCGTGCAGATCATCGGGCCCTACGGCGCGGACCGCACCTGCATCCGCTTCGCCCGGCTGCTTGAGAAGGAATACCGCGCCTTCGTGCCCCCGCCCGGATACGAGTGAGCCCCGGCGCAATCTGTCCGGCCCCGTTGCGGGAAACCCGCCACAGCGGGGCCGGGTCAGTGCGCGCCGAACATTGTAACCGCCCACCAGGCGAGCCCGCCGGCGGCGAGGCAAAGCACCGACACGATCGCAATGTCCAGCGCGAACCGGCCGCGCCCGATCACCCCGCCGATCGCCAGCTTGGTCGCGGTGTTGCTGATGAGCGCGATCAGGATCGCCAGCGCGGCAGCCGGGGCATCCAGCGTCTGCGGCGTCATCTTCGCCATCGACACCGCCACCGCGTCGACATCGGCAAGGCCGAGAGCCGCCGCGCCCAGCAGTGCGCCGCCGGCTCCGAAATTGCGGCCCAGCAGATTCCCGATCGCGATCACCACTGCCAGAAGGGCTGCGAAAGACAGGACCGAGAGCAGGTTGAAGGGATTGCTGAAGGACGCCCCCGCCACAGGGCGCCCATTGTCCCAACCATAGACAACGAGCAGCGCGAATGCCGTTGCGCACAGGGCCGCCGCGAGCAGGGGTGCGGCCAGCGACGCCAGCAGGGCCGGCGCGAGCGCCCCCGCAATAGCGAGCACGCGCATGAATGAAACCGCCATCGCCAACGCGACGCCGGCCGCGAGAATGCCCGGTGCCCCCTCGCCTCGCGCCGCGCTTCTTGCATTCGCCAATGTCACCGCGGTGGACGAAGCGAGCCCTCCGGTCGCGGCGGCAAGCAGAACGCCGCGGCGCTCTCCCAGAGAGCGGACAGTCGCGTATCCGAAAAAGGAGACTCCCGCTAGAATGATGGCAATCATCCATACCTGACGCGGATTGACGCCGCCGACGACCTCGTAGCTTCGATCCGGCACTATCGGCAGGATGATGAAAGTCATCGCGAGCAGGGTCAGCGCGGAGCGCAACTCCGGCCATGTGATCCGCCGCAACAAGCCATGTAGACTTTCCCGCAGGGCAAGGATGCCGACCGCGGCCACGGCGACGGCGGCCGAAACCCGCATGTCGCCGATCGTAGCGAAAGCCGCAAGCAGAAACGCCAGCATCCCGGAAACTGCCGTTGTCGCCGAGAAGCTGCCTTCCGCGCGATTTTCCTCCCGAGAAAATACGGTCAGCACCAAGGCATAAACGGCAAAAGCCGCAGCGAAAAAAATCGCGGCCCCGAGAGCGCTGCCCTCGCCCAAGACCAGCGCGAAGCTTCCGCTGCCGCTGCCAAGCAGACCAGTGAGCGCGAAGGTGCGGATCCCCGCGGTACGAGCGCCATCAGCCGCATCGCGCATCTTCCAGCCGCGCTCGATGCCGAACAGCAGGCCGATTCCCAGCCCGACAGCGAAATGGGTCAGCGTCTCTTCCACGGCCTGTCGATCCTCTCAAACCCGGCGCAAGGCAGTTTCATTCTCCAAACGCTCCTCTTTTTGGCATGGAATGAGCGAGCCCTGCCGATTTTCAACCGATTTCACCACTCGCCGGGAGCAAAAGGGAACAATATATTGAATGCAGAATAATTTTCTCCTCCGGCCGTGCGTGGCGCATGGCGCGGAGGCACTACAGGAGAGAAGCATGGGACTTTCAATCGGCGACACCGCTCCGGATTTCGAAGCTGAAACCACCCAGGGAAAAATCCGGTTTCACGAGTGGCTGGGAGACTCTTGGGGCGTGCTGTTCTCCCATCCCAAGGATTTCACACCGATCTGCACCACGGAACTGGGCTATATGGCCCGGATCAAGCCCGAATTCGACAAGCGCGGCGTGAAGATCATCGGTCTGTCCGTGGACCCGGTGGACAATCATGCCAGATGGGCGACCGATATCGAGGAAACCCAGGGCTTCGCACCGAACTATCCCATGATTGGCGATACCGATCTCGCGATCTCCAAGGCGTGGGGCATGTTACCAGCGGCGACCTCCGGCAACGCCAATGAACGCACAGCGGCCGACAACCAGACGGTGCGCAATGTCTTCGTCATCGGTCCCGACAAGAAGATCAAGCTGATCCTGGTCTATCCCATGAGCACGGGCCGCAACTTCGATGAGGTGCTGCGCGTGATCGACTCCATGCAACTCACCTCCAAATTCCAGGTGGCGACGCCCGTCAACTGGAAGAATGGCGAAGATGTGGTCATCCTCACTTCGGTCAACGACGAGGACGCGAAGAAGGCCTATCCGGACGGCTGGAAAACCCTGAAGCCGTATCTGCGCGTCGTGCCGCAGCCGAAGTAACGACAGACCGCCGCGCCTCCTCCGCTTGGCGGAACGGCGTTGTCGGATCGAGATAAAAGGGGCGGCGGGCACAAGCGCCTGCCGCCCCTTTTCTGCGCGGCGCAGGCTTCGTAGACTTCGGCAGGATCGCGGCAACCCCCGGTGCAAGCCATGACATCGTCGCCCCCTTCTGCCGATCTCGGCTTCATTCATCGCTTCCTGCCTGGCGCTGCGGGACACGCACCGCTTCTGCTGCTGCATGGTACCGGCGGCAACGAGGATGACCTTATTCCGCTGGCGCGCCGCATCTCGCCCGGCAGCGCACTGTTGTCACCGCGGGGCAAGGTGCTGGAGATGGGCATGCCGCGCTATTTCCGGCGTCGCTCCGAGGGCGTATTCGACCTCGACGACATGATGGAGCGGACCGACGAACTGGCCGATTTCGTGTTGCGCGCGCAGGACGCTTATGGCATCGGCCGGCCGGTCGCCATGGGCTTTTCCAACGGGGCGAATATCGCCTATTCGCTGCTGTTCCGGCATCCCGAACTGCTGGCCGGCGCCATTCTGTTTCGCGCGGTGCTGCCATTCGAGCCGGAGACGCTGCCGGCGCTGGACATCCCCGTTCTGCTGACCCTCGGATCGGATGACCCGATGATATCCCCTCAGCAGGCGGCGCGCCTTGGCGCTGCCCTCACCCGGACCGGCGCAAGGCTGACGGAGCGGACCCTTCCCGCCGGCCACGGCCTGACGCCGGACGACATCGCGCTTGCGGAAACGTGGATGAAAGAGCGTTCCGGCGAATTTGGCTCTTGACGAAGCGACCGTCACGGTCTGTTTTCCAGGGCCTGCGCTCGTAGCTCAGCTGGATAGAGCATCAGACTTCGAATCTGAGGGTCGGGAGTTCGAATCTCTCCGAGCGCGCCAGATGCCGCCGATTACCCTCCACAATACGCTATAGCCGCCTAGCGTACGCCCTTGCATCTGGCAAATGAGAGCCAGCGCGCAGAAAAGCGTAGAAACGGCGGCGTTTGGCGGCCGAAAAGTTCGAATCGCCCAAGATCAAATAATGAATTTTGGGACCATGTGGGTTGTCTCGCGTTCCTTTTTTGTTCTAAATGATGCCTATCAAACCCTCTTCTCGACACCTACGATTGCTCCTTAAGTTATCTGCCATGGAACACCGCTTCACCCGCCAACAGCTCTATGACACGATCTGGTCGAAGCCGATGTCCCACCTCGCTGCTGAACTCGGTACCACCACGGGCATTCTCAGCACATTGCTGCGACGTGCCGACATCCCAACTCCCTCGTCCGGGCACTGGATGCGGAAAGAGTTCGGAAAGCCCATAGAACAACCCCCTCTACCGCCAACACCATCCGGATGTGTTGAGCCGCTAGTGCTGGATACCGAGAAGCAGGGGGTTAGGCGCAAGCCTAAACATGTCATAGCGGATCTGACACTCGATCTCGGCGTGGCACAGAAGACTCCAGCAGCGACGCCCGAAAATCCTGTCCCGGCCACGCCAAAGCCACGTCCAACACAACCGACCACAATGACACGAGAGGACCTCTACAGCGCAGTGTGGACGACGCCAATGTCGCGATTGGCTGAGGAATATGGGATTAGCGGCAATGGTCTCGCCAAGATTTGTGGTCGGGAGGATATCCCGTATCCCCCGCGCGGATATTGGGCGAAGCATGCCGTAGGCAAAGCGCCAAAACAGACACCATTGCCCAAATCGAGCAGCGCACGCTCTATCACCATCCGCCCGACACCTTTGCCGCCGCCTCCCATTGAGTTACCACCGGAGGTAATGCAGCAGGTGGACAAAGCTCGCGCGAGCGCATCCTCTCTTGTCGTGCCCGAGCGCCTTCTGAGACCACACGCGGTGATCGCGTCATGGCTTGCTGAGCATGAGGAAAAGAAGCGGCAGGCCCGCAACGAACGCGATCCATGGATGCGCAATCTGTACCGTCCAAGCGAATTCACCGAAACGGACCGTCGCAAGCATCGTATTCTGGATGCCCTGTTCAAGGCAATTGAACGCCAAGGCGGAAAGGTCGTGCAGGGGGAGCGAGGCGTCCTCTTTGCCGAAGTCTTGGGCGAAAAGGTGGAGTTCCAGGTTCGAGAGAAGCAAAAGCAGGAACGGCGGCCTCTGACCGAAGACGAGAAGCGATGGCGTTCAACCGGCGACAACGGCTGGAAGAAGGAACTGGTGCCGACCGGATGGCTGGTTTTTGAGATCAAGACCTGGCAATGGCCGCTAGGCCTTCCGCGCCAATGGCTTGAATCCGAAAAGCAACCAATGGAGGGCATGCTGCCTGACATTCTGGCCACTTTCGTCGCTGCCGGACCATTGCTCGTTCAAGAACGCAAGGATCGAGAGGCAGCAGAGCGCGAGCGCCAGCTCGCCGAGAGGCACCGGTATGAAGAGCAGCAACGACGCAAGCGAGACGCTAATCGCTGGCGAAAATTTAGGGAGTTGGCGCAGGATTGGCACGAACTCGCCGCCGTGCGCGATTTCCTGACTGCATTGCGAACAATGGACACCGAGCCCCCCGCCGAGATTGATGGACGTGGCGTTGAAGAATGGATCGCGTGGGCAGAGGAGTGGCTCGAACTGGCCGATCCTACAGTCAATGGAGTCGACGGTGTCTTCAAAAAGGTCGCCGCCGTTACCGATTGGACCTACCGAGATTGACCGCCTGGATACCAACATCTAGATCGTTATGCGTCCATGTCGGCCGTTGCGGATTTGCTTTCCACGCCCCGAAAGCGGCCGCCTAAGAGTCAGAGCTCCCACCACGTCCATGGTGCTAACAGGGTGAACAGCTTCAGTTGGCATCTCGTAGGCAGTTGACAATACTGGATATCCCCGAAGTAATTGCAATCATTGGGGAGGCTACGAGATGAAGCTTACGAAGGCGCGGATAACCAATTACCGCAGTGTAAAAGATTCCGGCTGGATCAACTTTGAATCGTCTAAGACGATCATGGTCGGACCGAATGAAGCAGGGAAATCCGCTCTGCTTAAAGCGCTTCAGCAGATCAATGCACCAGACGATGTTCAGGGCTTTGAAGCCCTCCGGGATTATCCGCGAGGTGACTACAACGACATTACGACCAAACGCGTTGATCCTGCAAAAACCGATGTGGTTGTCGCACATTTCGAGCTAGAAGAGACGGATAAATCTGCCATCGGAAAAGACTTCCAATCCGCAACGTATGTCCGCGGTCGACGGCTTGATAACTCGTTCTGGCATAAGCTTGAAGGCATCCCCGACACACCTACCATAAATGAAATTAGGAAGGATTTGCTTCGGCTGGCAGCCCATATGGACAGCCGTCAAGCGGAAGGCGCGACTTTACCGAGCAAAGTGCTCGAGCCCATTTTGAATAAATACAGTGATGGAAATTATTACCTTCAGGGGGAATTGGCGACCGGAATTGTATCGTGGCTGGACGGCCACCTCGCGTTGATTGAGGAGGGAAACGAAAAGGAAGAGCAGCGCTATGAGCAAATCCTTGAGAAATGCCAGTATGGCGGGACTAAATCGAAGGCGCTGATCGAACTGGCCAAGCGTGTCCCGGTTTTTGTTCTTTTCAGCAATTACTTCCGTGTTCGCCCTCTTATCCACCTCGACCACCTAGCGACCCGCATTGAAAAAAAGCTGCTGGATGATGCCCAATACGACTACGGCAACCAGTGTCTGCTGAAGCTCTTGGGCTTTACCCCGAGAGAACTTTCCAACCTCGGCAAGGCAGGTGAACCTGGAGCCTCGGACCCCGACGCCCAGAAGTCGTACCGCGATCAACTCGACAAGCGGTCTTACCAGCTCAATGCTGCAAGCGTTCGTCTGACAGATGAGATTGTGAAAGTCTGGAATCCGAATCCCGAGCGGGCCGAAGCAAGCCGGCTCCGGATTACGGCCGATGGCCAGTACCTGAAAGTGGTCGTTGAAGACGGTCTTGGGGTGGAGATCGAACTCGATCAGCGGTCTGAGGGATTCCAATGGCTGGTGTCATTTTTCGTCGTCTTCTTCTCCGAAGCGGGGGACAAGCATTCCAATGCCGTGTTGCTGCTCGACGAGCCCGGAATGAGCCTCCATGCCCTCAAGCAACGTGACTTCAGGCTGACGATCTCCTTGCTCTCCAGATCCAACCAGACAATCTATACTACGCATTCGCCATTCCTCGTTGGGCCTGACGAGCTTGATCTGGTGCGTGTTGTGGAAATGGCTGACCGAAAAATCGGCACGAAAGTCCACACGACGGTGACTGCCGCCGATCCGGCGGCCTTGCTGCCCCTGCAGGAGTCTTTGGGATACGATCTTGCGCAGAGCCTTTTCGCGCAGCAACGTAATCTCATTCTCGAGGGACTGACTGACTTTTGGTATCTCGAGGCAACAGCGGAACTGCTGCGGCAGGCTGGCATCGTAGATCTCAACGAGAAGATCGCTTTAATTTCGGCCAGCACCGCGAGCAAGGTTGTGTACTTCGCCACTATCTTGGTGGCCCACAATTTGAAGGTGGCCGCGTTGCTCGATTCGGACAACGCGGGTGACCTCGCCGCGAAGCAAGATGTGCTTGTCCACCGGCTCGGTGCCAAGAGAATACTACGGACTATGGACTTCACGGAGCCCCAGCGACCCAAGGCGGAGATCGAGGACCTGCTGCGCGACACATTGGTTCCGATTGCAGCAGCGGCTCTGGGTGTCGACGTGTCCGCGGAGATAGCGGCCAAGCCAGACTTGCCAGTTGTCGATGTGCTTGCGAAAAAGGGCGGTGCTAACTTCTCCAAGTACAAGCTGGCCAAAGCTTATGTCAGATGGACGCGTGAGCATGCCGCCACCGATCTAACGGATGCGGAGCGGGTTGCATGGACAAAGCTCATCGGGTCTATAAATGCAGCGCTGAAGTGACGGCGGGAGAGCTGGGCTTCGTCGATGAGCATGGAACCTCTTAAGCCGCAGTCAGGACGCCAACGTTGAGCTCAACTGCTACCACCGGCAGCGCTCGGTCCGAGTTAATCGCTCCGGGCAAAACAAAGGATGATTGGACGAAGTTTGCCAAGCAGCTCGTGCCCGGTGGCAACGCCGATATTTGGGCCGAGGCTTTCGACAAATTTCTGCTTGGCAGACTCCGGAGCCGGTATCTCAAGCCCATCGCGATGGTACGGGATAAAGGTGAGTGGGAGGGCGAAGGCTTCACCATCGTTTCGATACAATGCGCGTTGATCGAGTTTCTTGCAGCGACTCGCGCGGGCAAGAACTATCGGCACAAGAACCCACAGCCGCCGCACGAATATCAAAAGAGCGGCGAACTTTTTGTTGACTTCCTGTTTCAGACCGCACCTTTCGACCAGCAATTCTCAAAGGGACAGGCCGAGGATTTCTACACCAATGTCCGCTGTGCACTCCTGCATGAGGCCAGGACGAAGAATGGTTGGATTATCTGGGTGACCGGCGCCATCGCGGTCGATTGCAACAAGAAGATCGTCTATCGTGACAGCTTCCAGAGAGTTATCGAAGGCTATGTTGACGATTATGGTATCGCATTAACGGCCGATGTATCGCTCCAAGAGGCCTTCCTCAGAAAGTTCAATGATCTAGCCGCTTGACAGCGCCTCCGCTGATGCTGGGCGGGTTCTATCTCGCGCAGTTCGGCCGAACCATCGAGGCGATTCTGGCCCATATCCTCATTGGTCACCTACGCGCCGCAGAACACATCAAATGATTGAGGTCGCATCAGCTATGGCATGTCGGCACTGCGGGACTAGTAGGACCATCAAGGCGCACCTAATCCCGGAGGCCTTCGTAATGGAGGTCAAAGCCGATCGAGGAGAGCAGCATCTGGTTCTCCATGAGGGGAGGACGAAGCCGCAGGTCAGCAATACCGGCGTCTATGACTCTAACCTGCTGTGCGGTACCTGCGATGGAATTCTGGGCCGCTATGAGGGTTATGCCTTCAGTCTCCTCCGGCGCTTGCGTACGATAAGGGCTGATCTAGGTTCAATTGTAGATATGGGGGCGGTCGACGGCGATATAATGCTCCGCTTCGCCGCCGGCATCGCTTGGAAATACACTGCGACGAAACACCAGTTCGGGCGCATCAATATCGGGCCCTACGCCTCGGTGCTACAGGATGTGGCGCTCGGCAACGGGCCGATCCCCTCGACGCTCGATATTGCGTTAATCCGTCTCGTCGAACTTGATGGCGACGTGTACTTCTACCGTGCCCCGGTACCTGCACGCCATGGCGGCATTAATTCGGTGCGTTTTTCCGTCGGAAGTTTCGTCATCTATCTTAAGATTGACAAGCGGCCTAATGACAGAGTGTTGCCGCCCGAATGCTGGCTTAAAGGGCGCAGTGACGGCAAGTTCTTGATCGCGGATGCCGGTTTCTTCACAGAGGGAAAGCTCCATCGTGAGCTGGCAAATATGGGGCCCGTTCGGCAATTCTTCGGGACCATGATTGCGCGTAAGCGCGAGCGCAGCTTCCGCGTGGAAAGCTAGGCATGGGTGCTTTCTAACGTTTCGGTACAAAGCTGCCGGTCAGCAATAATCGGCCCCCATGGTGGATTCTTACTGCCATCTCATGGAGTTACGAGCGTTTGGCCAGTCCTATTTTATAGGGTTATAGCGTAAATGTAGTTGTCATCTTCACCCGGCACGGCGCGCCATTCCTCCTGGGAATCTCGCCCTCAACGAAACATGGATTTGAACGAGGTTTGGATCGGCACGCCAATGAAATCAGGGGCTTACGGTTCCTGTCAAAAGCAGCAAGCACCCTTGGACAGATCGATGTCCGTAGGCCGAGATGATGCCGGTATACGCGAAGAAGCGAATTGACCGTCACAAGCATGCCGCACATGATGCTGTCGCTGATGATATATTGGAAGCCAAAAGCGCGATCACGAACGGTTAAGGCGTAAACGACATGAACGAAGGACTGCTGCCC
>Ga0182747_1003616_pt1 | contig 10346 bp, 9 predicted proteins | sample eDN3rd30CBELigBY_FD_128526 | JGI IMG/M metagenome (GOLD analysis project Ga0182747, IMG submission 128526) | Enriched backyard soil microbial communities from Emeryville, California, USA - eDNA 3rd pass 30_C BE-Lig BY (version 2) (version 2) | ecosystem: Environmental > Terrestrial > Soil >...
AGCGTTCCGTGCCCATGTTCCCCAAATAAATGCGCACTGTGGCCGAGAAGTTCCACTCCTCTCGCGAAAAAGTGAGAATTCAGGGATTGAGCCGCGCCCAGACGGCTTTGGCCTGCATGAGGACATGCTGCGGATCGGCAAGCAACCGCCGACGCGCGGCCTCCGAGCGCAGCAGATAGGTCCGATGGCCGATGATCACGAAATGGCGCGGATTGCCCGGCTCGGACCGGCCTTCGGACAGCGCGACCACGCAAAGCCCGTTCAGGCCGGGGGCAAAGGCGCGGGGGTTCGCCTCGAACAGGGTGCGGTTGTCCTCATTCGCGAAATGCCAGGACTTGCCGCGCCACAGGGTGACGATATCGGACCGCCCCGGCACCGCGGCATTGTCCCGCCCATATGAAACCGGGTCCATTCCGTCCAGCGCCCAGTCCTGCGCCATCGCCCCCGAAGCGGGCATCGAGAGGGAGACGAGCAGGGCGGCAAGACGAATCACGACAGGACCAGGGCAGAGGAGGGTGCTTCCTGCATCTGGCAAATCGGCCCGCGATTCTCAACCGGGCAGGGGCAAAGCTATCCGCGTTGTGATTCCGGCGCCCCGATGCGTGAGGCGGCATAAAGCGCCACCGCAGCCGCGTTCGAGACGTTGAGCGAGCCGAAATCGGCGGCAAACGGAATGCGCAGGATCTTGTCGCAGGTCTCGCGCGTGCGTTCGCGCAGGCCCGGACCCTCGGCGCCGAGGACGAGGCAGATTGCGCGGCCGGGCAGGGCGGCCAAGGCATCGGGAAGCTCTTCCTCGCCCGTGCCGTCGAGGCCGAGGACGATATAGCCCATCTCCTTCAGCTCGATCAGTGCATCGGCGAGGTTGCCCACCCGCAGATAGGGCTGGCGCTCCAGCGCGCCGGATGCGGTCTTGGCCAGCGCGCCGGTTTCGGGGGCGCTATGGCGCGAGGGCGCGATAACGGCCCTTGCGCCAAAGACCTCGGCCGAGCGCAGGATCGCGCCGACATTATGCGGATCCGTCACCCGGTCCAGCGCGACGAGCAGCGGCTTGCCGGGGCCGGACAGGGCCAGATCGGCGAGGCTGCCCCATTTCAGCGCCTTGACCTCCAGCGCGGCGCCCTGATGGACGCTCTCAGGCGGCAGGGGCACGACACGGTCAAAGCTGCGCGCATCGGTGATCTCGGGCGAGATGCCTTCGGGCAGGGGGCCGAGCCGGTCCAGCGCGTTCTGCGTGACGACGAGGCGCAGCTTCTCGCGCGCGGGGTTGGCGAGGGCGTCGCGCACGGCATGCAGCCCGAAGAGCCATACGGTCTCGGCCGCCGCCGCCCGCCGGGCGCGCTCCTTGTCGATCACCCAGGTGGGCTTCTTGGTTTTCTGCGGTTTCTCGGCCATGGCGTAGCGTCCTCGCTTCTCGGGTTGGGTTGCGCAGAAAACGGCGGAAATTGCAAGTTCCGGGGCGGCGCACAGGCGTTCTTGTCGATGCCGCGTTTTTTCCCTTTTCACCGCTTGACGCCCCCGTCGCCTATCGGTAATCACCCCCCCACGCCGAGGCGTTCGGCGGGCGACGTGCTGCAAGGTGCGGCAGCGGACTGTAACTCCGCCGGGGAGACCCATGCCTGGTTCGATTCCAGGGTCGCCCACCATTTATCCTTGATCTGAAGGATAGGTTCTCCCGATCTTATTGCTACGAATGACTCTGACAGAGTCGTTCCGGTTTGCGGTGACGCTGCGGAACCGCGATGAAATCCCGGCGTATGGCTGCAACCGGGCCAATCCAGATTAAACGGCGGCAAATCCCCGACCGAAGCGGTCATGTCTGGTTTTGAACCCTAACCCTGACTTCCACGGGGCCGGGCGCTATGCGCATGGTTTTCCTGACGAAAGCGCCAGAGTCAGGATTTCAGAAGCCTCATTGCGCGATCCCAGCGTCAACCCCATGCCATCTGCTCGAGGTAAATGGATTGGAGATATCCTGCCCCGCCTGCGCCTTCTTCTGGAGGATATAGCGGATACGCTGGCGACGGTCGCGCCATGTGGGTTCAGCTTCGATCTGGGCGATTTCCACGCGGCTGAAGACCTGCGGATTAAGACCCATGATCGCGGCCTCCTGGATATGGCCGGCGGTCAAGGGCTTGCCATCTGCAAACGCCGTTCCCGCCGTAGCCGAGACCACCAACACGATGAGAGAAAGTTTCCTGATCATCCGAAATCTCCCCAGCTCATATGAGCTGATGTTGATTGGGTTTTTCTGCAGGGTCAATAAAAGGCTAACCGCCGGGACAAGATCAGAAGACATGGTGGCGACGCAGATCGGTCTTCCTCGCCCGACCTCGCCAGCATGCTGTCAGCAGGGAGAGCCGATAGGATCAGTTGATGCGGGGTGTTTGGCGCGGCCATGCGCAGATCTGCCGCCGGTCGAATTCATGCGGTCCCTCGCCCGCGACCGATACCGCTAGGCCACGGCCCGGCGGTAAAGATGCCATGTCGCGTGGCCAAGGACCGGCAGCACGACGATCAGCCCCACGAAAAGCGGGATCATCCCCAGCACCAGCGAGACGGTGACGATCAGCCCCCAAAGCGCCGTCGTTCCCGGATTGCGGCGAGCGACTGCGACCGAGGTTGCCAGCGCCACCGGCACACCCACCGGGCGGTCGATCAGCATCGGGAAGGACACCAGACTGACGCAAAGCACGACGGCGGCGAAAAGGAAGCCTACGCCGCAGCCGATCCCGATCATCATCCAGCCCGCGCTGGTGCTGACGGTTGCGCGGAGGAAGCCCAGCAGGCTGTCATAGGGCTCGGGGCCAAGGGTGGCGGCCCAGATCGCATGGGCGGCGAAAATCCAAAGCGCGAAGATCACCGCGAGAAGGCAGCCCAGCGACAGCACCGGACCCAGCACCCGGCCCGTCAGCGTGGCCAGCGCGGCAGTCCAGTTGACATCCTCGCCCTTCTCGCGCCGCCGGCTCATCTCGTAGAGGCCTATCGCCGCGACCGGCCCGACCAGCGGAAAACCTGCCGCCAGCGGAAAGAGCAGATGGACCTGCCCCGCATTCAGCGCCCATGCGGCCAGAACAAAACCGATCACCGGATAGAGCGCCACCGCGGTGATGACATCGGTGCGCAGCGCGGCGAAATCCTCGACGCCCTTGCGAAGCGCCAGACGGATATCGCCAAGACCGATCTCGTTGATCTCGGGTAGCGTAATGTCGTGGCTGCCGATCCCTTCCACAGCCGTCTCGGCGCTGCGGCCGGCACCGGCCAGCCTCCGCACGCTCCAGCTCAGCGGGTTTCCAATCGTCTCTCGGGACATGACTGCGTCCTCCCTTCCTGGAGGGCCCGCGTTCGGGCGAGGCGTCAGCCGGAGACCCCGGCGCCGCCCGCGAACCTGCCGGGCCAGAACCGTCCTCTGCCAACAGTTTAGCAGATAGAGCGTGAGGTTGCACTCCCCCGAGTGGGAGGCCGAGCCCCGCGCCGGGCTTTCGGCCCGCGGCCATGGAGGTTGGACCGGGCTTTCAGGCGCAGGATCTTGAACCGGGGGTCGTTCGCGCATGGTATGCCATAGATTTGAGGTTGGCTTGCTCGCAACACCACATGGGGTTGTGACGCATATCTTCCATCTCGAATTGCCTTGCCGTTTTTCCAACACTAACGAAGCGCCACCCGTCAGGAGAGCGCCATGTCCCGCCACACCGTCACCGCCCGCACCTATGTCACGCTGAATGGCCCCAATCAGAGCAATACCGGATGGGGGTTGGAGTTTCACACCAGCGGAGCCGGGGCCGGTGACATGCGGATCATGGACATCTATTCGCAAGGCTCAGGCAGCAAGTGGACCTTCCTCGGCGGGGTCAGCTTCTTTCCCGATTACTCGGGCGTCACCACTCTGGGTGGCGGCGAAGTTATCGGGCGCAGCTTCGCGCTCGCGACGATTCCGCGCGGCACGGCGCTTTCGCAACTGGTGGTCAGCGATCGTATCACATTGGGGCAAGGCGATTTCCTGATCGAGGGCAGCGCCCGCGGCGACTTCTGGAACGGAGCGCGCGGCGGCAATGACGAAATCTATGGCCTCGGCGGCAACGACACCTTGCTTGGTGGCCGGGGCAACGATTCGATCAGCGGCGGCAGCGGCAATGACAGCCTCGTTGGCGGCGCCGGTGCCGACCTGCTGATCGGCAATGCCGGCCGCGACACCCTTGTCGGCGGCGCGGGCAATGACCGCTATGTCATTGATCGGCAGGATGTGGTGATCGAGGCAGCAGGCCAGGGACGCGACCATGTCCAAGCCGATTTCGACTATGGCCTTGCCGCCAATGTCGAGGATCTGACCCTGACCGGCATCGTCGGGTACAGCGGTTCGGGCAATGGCCTCGCCAATGGTATCCACGGCAATTCCGGTGCGAACCTTCTGCGTGGTTATGACGGCAATGACAGCCTCTACGGCGGGGCAGGCAACGATACGCTGATCGGCGGCAATGGAAACGACCTGCTGCAAGGCGACGCGGGCAACGACCTGCTGCGGGGCAGCGACGGGATCGACACCGCGGTCTATGCCGGCAATGTTTCGGTCCGGGTCGATCTGTCGAACCCGAACTGGCAGAACACCGGGCAGGGAACCGACATGCTGGCCGGGATCGAGAACCTCGTCTCGGGCGCGGGTCGCGATACCCTGACCGGCGACAATGGTGCCAATATGCTGGACGGCGGGGCGGGCAATGACTCTCTGACCGGCGGAGCTGGCCATGACACACTGAAGGGTGGCGCGGGTGCCGATACCATGGTCGGCGGCGCGGGAAATGACATCTATTGGGTCGATAATACCGGCGATCTGGTGGTCGAACAGATCGCCGGCGGTATTGATCGTATCAACGCCAGCATCGGCATCGACCTGGCTCGGGCCGGCGGCGTATATGCCAATGTCGAGAATGTCACCCTGACCGGCAGTGCAGCGATCGCTGTCCACGGCTCGGCCCTCAACAATGTGCTGACCGGAAACGCGGCTGCGAATGTCATTTCCGGCCGCGCCGGCAATGACAACCTGACGGGAGGCGGCGGGGCCGACACTTTCGTCTTCCGCAAGGGTTTCGATCAGGATCGGATTCTGGATTTCCAGGACGATGTCGACCGCATCCGCCTGCAGGGTTTTGCCGATGTGACGAATACCACCGAGGCACGCGCACATGCGTCGCAGATTGGTGGCAATGTGCTCTTCGATTTCGGCGATGGCGACCTGATCACCGTTCACAATGCCCGGATTGCTGCCGTGCTGGATGATCTGATCTTCGCCTGATTTGCCCCGGTTGCCCGCCATTCCCCCGAATGACCGAGCGGTGGCTGCTGGCGCGCAAATTCGGATCGAGGTCTTTCCGCAACTCGGGGCGACCTCGGCGGCATGACACAGCGCGTTTCCCGCGCCTCGGCGGAGATTTCAGTCTTTCAGACGACCCTCAGCGCCGTTGCGGGTTCTCTCAGAATCGATCCGGGCCAGACATCGGAATACTTGTCCTCCGATTTGGCCACTTTCTTCAAATGGTGCTTCTGGGCTTCGACAATGCGCCAGCGGGCATTCTGCTCTGCGGTTTTCTGCTCTTTCGGAATCTGCTTGAGCTGGAAGAACTCGGCCATGACCTCCTTGGCCGAGAAGCCAAGATGCTTGATCCAGCCCAGCTCTGAAACATCGTCGAAAATCGTGAAGTCGCGCAAAAGATCGTCGAGATAGCCGTCAAAGCGTAATCCGCGCGGTGCGTCGGTTCTGTGATAATGAAGGATGAACGCATCGACAGCGTTTATTCGGTCGATTTCATGCTGGACCTGTCGTTGCTTCTTTTCCAGCATCTCGGGTTTGATATTCTTATGCGTGAGCGACAGGTTGAAGCGATCATCCAGGGTTCGGAATCCCAGCCCTGCCCGAGCGATCGCTACAGGAAGGGCAATCTGGTCGAGCCATGGGCGGCGGATCGGAATCTCACTCTCCGGGCGGTCGAGTTCCAGGGCCGTTTTCAGCCAGCAATCGGCAAAACTCTCGAATTCTGCGACCGGGGCATTGGGGAAGGCGATGACGCCCCCGTTGAAATAAGGCGGCGAGAGTTTACCCGTTCGGGCGAGGCGGATCCGCTCCTCCGGGACCTCCATCCCGAAAAGACCGTAAGCCTTCGCCCAATGGCCTTCCGGTTTGCCCCAGGTATATCGGCCCTCCGGCGCTGCGGAGACCACTCCTGCACCAACCATGTCGCTGACAGCGAACGGTTGCCAGATCACGGTATCCGTGTCGAGAAAGACCGTGAAGGCATGCGGGCGGGGCTGGGCGCTGGCAATCAGCTTGTTGCCTTGCTTATAGCGCGGCGAAAAAACACCCCCGGTGGGCATGAATTCAAGCCGCGTATTCGTCGCGGCCAGATATTCGCGCAGTTGCGGCGGCAGAAGGTCTGCCTTTTCCTCCGGGCAATAGGCGATCAGGTCGATATGCGGCAGATGTCTGCGTACCGAAGCCGAGAGGAAAATCGCCTCGATCGTCAGTTTTGGAGGGTCAATGACATAGATGAAAGCCGCACTATCGGGGTCGTGCAGAGTGACATTCATGGCAGATACCTCTTAAAAAACAATAATTATTAAGAGGGTGGCGCAATGCCGACATAAAGTCGAGAACGGAGTGGTTAATAAAATACCGGGATTGATGCGACTTCCGATCCCGACCCCAACCTAACGGGTCGGATCCGCCATGGCCGTCAGCACCAGTCCCGCGACGATCAGCGTCAGGCCTGCCACCCGCGCCAGCCCGATGCTTTCCTGCTGGAACAGCGCGCCGATCACCGTCAGCGACACCATCGCCAGCGAGGTGACGCCGATATAGGTCACGCTCAGCGGATAAATTCGGATCGCCGCGACGAAGGCGGTCAGCAGGCTTGCGGCGCTGATCACCGCAAGCCACATCCAGCCAGAGCCGAGGATCGACAGGATCAGGTTGCCAAGCCCTGATGTATCAAGACCTTGGCCTCCCTTCTTCAGAAACAGGTTCAGCGCGACATTGGAGGTCGCTGCAATGAAGATCAGGCCCCAGTGAGTGGTCATGCGAGGTCAGCCCTTGTCGGAACGGATTGCTGCCGAGGTCAGCGCCATCGGCGAGGAATGGAGGGTGCGGGCGCGCCTCATGGCGTTACGCCGCGCGCCGCGATGGCAAAGATTGCGACCATGGCGATCCCGCTCAGCAGGCTCACGCGGTCGCGGAAGGTAAAGACGATCGGGTCGTCGGTCATGAAGCCGCGCCGGGTCATCAGCTGCATCCGGCCAAGCCAGAAGAACAGGACCGGGCAGATCAGCAGCAGCAGGTCCGGGTGTCCGAAATTGGCCTGGACGCCCGGATCCTGCGAATAGAGCGCAAAGACCAGCACGGCGGCCTGCGCCGCGCCGATGGACATGGCCTGAAGGATCGGAAGATCGCCCGCCATCATGTTGCGCCCCGAGGTATGGTCCGCGCCGCGCTTGGCCATATCCTCCAGTTCCGCCTGGCGCTTGATCGTCGCGAGCGAGAAGAACAGGAACATCGAAAAGACCAGCAGCCAGGGCGAGATCACGATGCTGGTCGCGGCGGCGCCCGCGACGATCCTCAGCGTGTAGAGCATAGCCAGCGCCACGACATCGGCCATCATCTTGCGCTTGAGCGAGAAGGAATAGGCCGAGGTCGCGACCATATAGGTCAGCAGGACCGCCATGAAGGCCGGGGGCAGCAGCACCGCCGCCAGCAGCAGCGAGAGCACCGTCAGCGCGATCGCGACCATCAGCCCGTGCCGTGCCGATGCCTCGCCCGCGGCGAAGGGGCGCAGCCGCTTGCGCGGATGCGCCCGGTCCGCCGCGAGGTCGAGAAGGTCGTTCACGATATAGACGGCCGATGCGGTCATCGAGAAGCAGAGCATGGCGAGCAGCGCGGCGGGCAGCTTGCCAAGGTCCTGCGCGGTCAGCACCGGCAGCAGGATCAGCAGGTTCTTGGCCCATTGATGCGGCCGGCAGGCGCGCATCAAGGCCCGCCACGGCCAGGTCGAGGGCTCGCCCACCGGGGTCAGGGTCGTTCCCTGATCCGAAGCGGCTTTTTGCAGCGTGGTGCTGGGCCGGACTCCATAGGCGCTGCGCGCCGCCGCCCAGACCGGCAGGTCGGCGCGGCTGTCGCCCACATAGTCAAAGCCGTGCATCCCGAAATTCTCGACAAGGAAGCGCGCCTTGGTCTCTCCCTTCAGGTTCTCGGATGTGACCGGGCTGCCGGTGCCGATCGCGAGGTCGAAGATCCCCAGATGCTCTGCCACCGCCTCGACCTGCCGGTGGTCGGCGGCCGAGATCAGCGCGACCTGCCGCCCCCCGGCCCGGGCCTCGGCGATCATCGCAAGGACGTCGGGGTCATAGGGCAGGGCGTCGGGGTCCAGCAGGATCTGGTCCGCGATCTGGCGCTTGAAATCCGCCCTGCCGCCCCGCAGCCAGCCCGCCGCCCTGATCCCCTGAAGCGGGGATTTCGCCATGAGGCCAAGCAGGGCCTCGTCCAGCGTGTCCGACCGGCAAAGCGTGCCGTCCATATCGACGACGAGGGGGACCTGTTCACTCACATATGTCGATTCATTCAGGGCCGGGCTCGACATGCAATCATTACTCCCGCGGGAAAGAATCCGGTCTCGGCAATTTGAAGCAGCTTCAGCGGAACAAAGTCATCTGTCTTTCTGGACAGTTTGCCAGTTTCGCCCGGCCTTTTCGCGGCAAATCTGCGTCCCGCTCAACTTTTCCGCGATGAGGTTGCGTGCCTATCTTATAATTATCTATAAAGCATTCAAACATTGCGAATCGAATGACAGTTTATCTATTTAGATAGAAACCCCGCCAAGACGGGGCAGAAACTATCTGTAATCGTACTGCCGAGGGACCATGACGCATCTTACCACGCCCACAGATCAACGCTGGAGCCGCGTCGAGGCAGAGGCGATCTATCGCCAGCCCTTTCCCGACCTGATGTTTCAGGCCCAGACCGTACATCGCGCGCATTTCGCACCGAACCGCGTCCAGATGAGCCGCCTGCTTTCCGTCAAGACCGGCGGCTGCCCCGAGGATTGCAGCTATTGCAGCCAATCCGCCCGGAACGGGTCCGAGCTTTCGGCATCAAAGCTGATGGAGGTCGAGCGCGTGCTGGCCGAGGCGCGCCGCGCCAAGGCGGCGGGGGCGACACGCTATTGCATGGGCGCCGCCTGGCGCGAGCCGAAGGACCGCGACATGGCCGCGATCGAGGCAATGGTGCGCGGCGTCCGTGCGCTGGGGATGGAGACCTGCATGACGCTGGGGATGCTCTCGGGCGAGCAGGTGCTTCGCCTGCGCGAGGCGGGGCTTGATTACTACAACCATAATATCGACACCTCCGAGGCGCATTACCCCAAGGTCATCAGCACCCGGACCTTTGCCGACCGGATCGAGACGCTGGCCCGCGTGCGCGAGGCGGGGATCAAGGTCTGCTCGGGCGGCATCCTTGGGCTCGGCGAGGGCGAGGGCGACCGCATCGACATGCTGCTGGCGCTGGCGAACCTGCCCGAATATCCCGAGAGCGTTCCGATCAACATGCTGATCCCGATGCCGGGCACCCCGCTGGAACATGCTGATCCGGTCGATTCCTTCGATTTCGTCCGCGTGATCGCGCTGGGCCGCATCCTGATGCCAAAGACCCATATGCGGCTTTCGGCGGGGCGAACCGCGATGAGCGACGAGATGCAGGCGCTTTGCTTCATGGCCGGGGCCAATTCGATCTTCATGGGCGACACGCTGCTGACCGCCGCCAATCCGGCCGAGGATCGCGACCTGAGGCTGTTCCAGCGCCTCGGGCTGGAGCCCGAGGAACTGGGGCAGTGAGCGTGCTTTCTGCCCATTACGGGCTGCTCGAAAGCCTTGGCCAGCGCGGACGGCTGCGCGGGCTTGCCCCCGCCGTCGGGGTGGATTTCGCCTCGAACGACTATCTCGGGCTGGCCGGGTCCGGCCTGCTTCGCGACCTTGCAGCGGCGGCGCTGGCCAAGGGCGTGCCGGCGGGGGCAGGTGCCGCGCGCCTGCTCCGCGGCAATCACGAAGCCTTCGCCACGCTGGAGGCCGAGGCGGCGGAGTTCTTCGGCGCGCCCGCCGCGCTCTATTTCGGCTCGGGCTTCGCCGCCAATCTGGCGATTTTCTCCAGCTTGCCACAGGCGCGCGATCTGGTCCTGCATGACGCGCTGCTGCACGCAAGCTCGCTGGACGGGATGCGTCTGGGCAAGGCGCAAAGCCGCGCCTTTGCCCATAACGACCTGCAATCCCTGCGCGACGAATTGCGCGGCTGGCGCAGCGAAGGCGGGGCCGGGCGG
>Ga0182747_1003620_pt1 | contig 10330 bp, 7 predicted proteins | sample eDN3rd30CBELigBY_FD_128526 | JGI IMG/M metagenome (GOLD analysis project Ga0182747, IMG submission 128526) | Enriched backyard soil microbial communities from Emeryville, California, USA - eDNA 3rd pass 30_C BE-Lig BY (version 2) (version 2) | ecosystem: Environmental > Terrestrial > Soil >...
AGGCAGGCAACGGGATGACTATGGAGCAACGTGCGATATCATCGGTAACCCGGCAACGGCCAACCGCCTCTGCCTCGGTGGTGCAAAGCGCCGACTGGCGAGAGGCCGCCGATGGTGTCCTGCGTGACACGCTTTCCGGCCACGAGACGCCGCCCGATCTTGTCGTGCTCTTTGCCAGCAGCGATTTTTCCGACGATTATCCGCAGCTTGTCCGTGAAGTCTACCGGCGCACCGGAACCGGTTGCCTGATCGGAAGTTCCTCGCGCGGAGCCATCGCTGGTGGCGAGAGCCATGAATGCAAACCTGCCATCTCCTTGATTGCAATGTGGTTACCCGGAGCCACGCTGACGCCGGTTCGCCTGCATCAGGCCATGCTGGATGCGTTCGATCATCCGGAACCCATGGATCTCACCTATGGACCGCCACTATCGGAGACGCGAGGGTGGATCGTGTTCGCCGATCCGTTTCGGATGGACGCGCAGGATGCCCTGTTACGTCTGCGCACCCGCTATCCGGATGTCCCGGTGATCGGTGCTTTGTCCGCCACCATGCGTTCGGACCGCCGCGTATGGGTATTTTTCGACGACCACGTTTACGACGAAGGCGGCGTGGCACTGGCCATCGGTGGACCGTATTCGCTCCAGGTGTCCGTTTCCCAGGGTGCCGACCCGATTGGGGAGCCGTGGACGATTACTGGCGTGGAACGGAATCTGATCACCTCGATCTCCAATCGCCCCGCTGCAGATGTCATGGAAAACCTGATTGACACGTACCCGCTTGAGACGCGCGAGATGGTGCGGCACAACCTGATGCTGGGCTTCCCCATGAATGAGTATCAGGATGACTTCTACCGTGGGGATTTTGTCATCCGTGGCCTGATGGGAATCGATGAGGAACGCCGGGCCCTGATTGTCGGGACCATTCCTCGGGAGGGGCAAACCATCCAGTTCCAGCTGCGGGATGCGGTGAACGCCTCGCTCGATACCCAGCAGATGCTGGTTGATGCCCGCGCCATGACGGGGGACCGGCGGATCGTGGCGGGGATCATGTGTACGTGTCGGGGTCGGGGTGCCGCCATGTTTGGACGGCCCGATCACGATGCCTGCGCGGTGCAGTCGGTGTTTGAAGGCCTGCCCATCGCCGGTATGTTTTCCTTTGGCGAGATCGGCCCTGTGCGTGGTGTTGCGGCACTCAATGGTTTTGCCATGTGTCTGGGCCTTGTCGTCCACGAGGAAGAGCCTGCGTAGCACCGGATGCGGTTCATCCGAATTCGGATGAACCGGTTACAGACAACTGAGGAATCGTTGTCGGAGATCAGCCCTGATGGAGGGAACGGTTCGTTTGCGCGAACTCTCCTTGGGTTGTGCTCACCCACGACGATGTGCACGCAGTATCAAACTGCCCGTCATCCCGAGCCGGGCGACGATCACAGTGAGCCGCATCCTCCCACCCCGTCATCCCGAGCGCAGCGAGACGCATTTTCCCCCGTCATCCCGAGCCGGGGCGACGAGCACAGCGAGACGCATCCGTGTCGAGGGATCCTTGCGTCCGCCTGTCACCCACCAATCCTGATGGCATAATGCTGTATCCGGGTGATTGGTACGGGGTGGTGTCGGGGCAGGCGGCCGTGAGGGGGAGGGTGAGGTCACTTTGTGACCGAAAAGCGAGAGCGACCCCCGGCGGGGTGAGATGGCATCAGCCATCGAATAGCGCAAGCGACCCCATTGTTGCCCATCGGCGCCAGCTTGCCCTGAGCGAGCGTAGCGAGTCGAATGGGTCGATCTTCGGAGATCACCCCACAGTGTTTCGCCGGATTCTCCTTCTCAGTAACCACCGCAAGCTGCATTCAATAGCTTGTCCAGAGCGCAGCGTGGGATCCTCCTGGAAATGGCGAAAGCCGAGCCGAACGGGTCGATCATCAATGCCACGCTGACCCATTCCCCCGGGCTCCATGCTACCCCCGGCCCAGCATCCGCTGCCCCAGGGCTGTTGCCAACAAATGCAGCGCAGTTTCCGTACTGTTCCCCGATGGATCGAGGCGTGGGTTCAGCTCGACCATATCCATGGAGTGGAGTGGCGCGTCCGCATCTCCCAGATAGCGCAGGATCCGGGACGCCTCCCGCACGGTGAGTCCACCGGGATAACGGGTTCCCGTCCCCGGTAGGTACACGGGATCCAGGGAATCCAGGTCAAATGAGAGATGAATGGAGTCGACGCCCTGGCGCTCCAGGTACGCCAAAGCCGATTGCAATCCTGGCAGGATACCCTCGTCGTTCCATTCATCCATGCTGCGTGCGAAGATCCCTCGTTCGCGGATAAACCGCTGCTCATCCAGATCGATATCCCGGATACCCAACAGGCAAACATGCTCCGGCTGGACCATTGGCACCCGGCCCGCCAGCATGGAGCTACGTGGCAGGGTCTCGACCGCGCGCCCGGTGACCGTACCGAGCGGCATCCCGTGAATATGACCGCTGGCACTGCTTGCTGGTGTGTTCATATCCGGGTGGGTGTCGATCCAGATCACGCCCGGCCTGGTCGCATTTCTGGCGGCTCCGGCGATGCTGCCTATTGCCAGGGCATGATCGCCACCGAGAACCAGTGCCAGGTGCCCCTGCCTGATTGCCGAATCCACCGCATCTGCCAAACGCTGGTTCGCATCCTCGATCGCTGGCAGGAAGGTCAGGTCGCGGCGGTGCACCAGATGTGCTGCATCGTCGATTTCCGTCACAGGAATTGTGATCGGCGCCAGGAGCCGTGCTTGCAGGTCGCCATGCTGGGGAGCTTCCCAGCGGCGCACAAGACCGTCTCGCAGGGCCTTCGCTCCCAGTTCCGGTCCGGGAACTTCGCAGCCATACCAGAGCGGAACGGTGATGGTCTGGACAGGAGCGTGACGTAACCGATTGGTGGCTCCGGCGCGGATTGATGATTTGGCGGATGATGCCTGTGCCATTTCCTACATTTGTCCCGGTGCCACGATGCCCAGGAGTGCCAGGCCATTTCGCAGCGTGATCCGTGTCGTGTTTACCAGTGCCAACCTCGCGCTTCGAACGGGTTCCTCCGACTGGAGCACCGGGCAGGCGTGATAGAAATCATTGAAGCACTTCGCCAGTTCGAAGACATAGTTGGTGAGATGTAAGGGGCGATGCTCGTCGGCGGCACGCTGCACGATCCCGGGGAAATCCGCGATCTTTTGCAGCAATGTCAGTTCCTCGGGGGCCAGCTGACCGAAATCGAGGTCCTCCGCCGGAACCTGATCCTCGGTGATGTCGATGTCCGCATGCTCGAGAATGCGGCAGGCCCGGGCATGAGCGTACTGGATGTAGGGGGCCGCATGACCGTCGAACGAAAGCGCCTCATCCGGATCGAATGTAATGACCTTGTTGCCGTCACGCGCCAGCATCACGTACTTGATCGCACCGATCGCAACCTCGTGGGCGACCCGCTGCTGATCTTCCTCCGGCAGTGAAGGGTTCTTCTCGCGGATCACCGCCAACGCACGATCCAGCATGGTCTTGCGCACATCTTCCAGCATGGGCGCGCTACCGCTGCGGGATGACATGACTCCGGTGGGAAGCTGCACGAATTCGTAGCTCAGGTGCATGCTGTTGGATGCCTGGTGGAAGCCGTAGAGTTCGAGGATCTTCACAATCTGCTCGAAGTAGAGCGACTGTCGGACATCTACAACCCAGATCGACTGGTCCACCCCGTACTGCTCGAATTTCTGCTGGGTCAGGGCTAGGTCTTTGGTGGCGTACAGGGTCGTCCCGTCCGACCGCAGGATCGGCATCGTGTGATACGTCTCTTTCTCCAGCCCCAGTTTTTCATCGATCTTGACGACCGGCAGGCCGTCGCTGATTTCGGCGATACCGCGTTCCAGGAGTTCACGGACGATCTTCCGGCCCGCTTCCTCCACCTCGCTTTCCCAGAACCAGGTATCGAACCGGGCGCCGAACTCATCGAAGATTTCCTTCAATTCGTCCACACTCCAGCCCCGGGTCTTTTCCCAGAGCTCGACAAATGCCGGATCCTTCTTCTCCCAGAGCTGGAAGGTCGCATGCTCCTGCTCAAGCCATGTGGGAACCTGCGGCCACCAATCCCGCATATGGACGTCATAGGTTTCCCACTCGGCGAGATGACGGGCGGCATCTTCATGCTCCTCCCGCTCAACTTCAAGTCGGAGTTGCTCGCCGATCATCGGCCAGAACTTCATGATGACGTCATCATCAATGAAGGTCTCCATGGCGAATGGTTCGCGCGCCATAAAGCGGCCGAGTAGGTAGGCGAGGTCTTCGCCCTCGATATGCTCCCGCCACAGGCGTTTCAGCATTTTGTCTGCGGCCTCAGCGAAGGCATCGTCCTCCTTGATGACACGTTCGAGGAACCCGACAGCATCCTTCCGGAAATTCAGTCGCTTTACGGCTTCGGCGTAAAGATCGCCCAACCAGCGCCCGCAGGATGCATTACCCTCCGGCTCTTCACCATCGTGGAACGTGGCATAGCACCAGAGACAGCGGATGACATGGCGACCCATGTCGCCGATATAGGTTACCGGTAATGTCGTAAACCCCCCGGCCTCGCTGATATTTGTCACCGCCACTCCGAAACAAATATTGCGGAGGTGGCCGACATGGGCCGCCTTGTGGGTGTTGAGCTGGGAGTGCTCGATCATCACCCGTGATTCCCGGGAATCGGGTGTCGCGTGGCCATAGGTGACGTCCTGGGTCAGGACTTCATGGACGAGGGTGCTGGCCATGGTGTTGGCATCGTACGAGATGTTGATATAACCGTTGGCCGCCTCGACGGTGCCGAAGCGGCCCGTCGCCCGCAGGTGATCGGCAATCGTGGTGGCCAACTCCTGTGCCCGTGCGGACACTCCGGCGTTAACGAGCTTCTTGGCTTCTTTCTTGGAGAGTCCCTCGAGTTGGCCAGAGGCTTCCAGGTCATTGGTTACCAACTCCCCGGCCACCATGCGGGCAATCGTGGAAGCGCTGCCCCAGGTGCCTTCGAACGGAAGCGACCGGAGATCGATTGGGCGCGAACCAATGGCGATCCCGGCGTCCGTGAGCGCCTGGCGAATCGCGTCGGTAGCAGCGCGCTCTTCCCGGGCGACGATACCCACAGCGGGGGAGGAATTGGCGGGTTGGGTATTGGGCGTGGCATTGGCCATAGACGTCTCGTGGCTCCTGTTGTGGGTGCGAAACCGGTCAAGATGGGTGTGTGGACGCGCGCCAGGGGGCGTCACCATCTTGCGTCTATTCATGATACTCCGGGACAGGGTTGGGATTGAAATGCACCGCACGCGCATTGACATGGATGCGTCCACAAAAAACGCCTGTCATCCCGAGCCGGAGCGGCGAGCGTAGAGAGACGCCTCCGTGCCGAGGGATCCTTGCATTCGCCCCCACCCAGGTCTGAACGCGCACCATACGACAGAATCACTGACCCGGAATCCGGATGAAGACAAAGGGGCCCGGGACGACGACCGGAGGGCAATTGTTGGCCACCCCGAACCAGGCATCCGAATTCCGTATTGGCAGGGTGCGAGGGAGGGACGCGGACAGCCAGGCTCAGGAGAGGAGATCGTCTCCCGGGTGTTTACCAGTCCGGCGCTGCAGCAACATCGCGCTGCCACCCAAAAGCAGGATGATCCCCGCAATCAGGACGATCATCTGGTAATACCCGAAGCCCTTGCCCGTCCCTATCTCCAGGGTATCGGCGAAAATGGCCAGCAGTGTCACCACGATCCCCGCGATGAGTAGGCCGATCGCCAGGAATTGTCGTGTTGGTGGCGTTTGGCGGGGTGTCTGCACGGGTGGTTCATCTCGCTTGTGGGGCGGACGCGGGACATCTGCACCCACCCATGACTTCAGTCGCGTAACGCTTCGTTCACGAAAGTATACGTCAACGACAAAAGCGGAAAACCCCTGTTTGCGGCGGAAATGGCAGGTATAAGAACGCCTGGAGAAGATAGAGGCAGCACAAAACCCTACCCGAACAGGTGGGCGTGTTGTGTGCTGCTGCCGGAATTTGGGTGGGAACTGCTTGACCCTGTCGTAACGCTTCGGTATACGTTCATTGCACGGGCAGAAGTGTGTGACCGTCAACCGTACGATCCCGGTTGGGCCCATGTGCGCCCACGATCTTCATAACGGCCGGATGGCGGGTGATCCCGCGTCCCGCATGGATCGAAGCGCGGGCCGCAAAAGGAAGCCGATGCGGTAATATTGGTTTCGTAAGGAGAGCACCGTGCAGGGTGGTCAATTCCTCCGGGAATGGTCCCTGCCGGACGTCAGCAACCCGGCCAAAATGGTTTCGGGACGTCAGGTCGTGAAGAGTGGCTCGCAACAGGGTGACCTGGCTGCGTGCCCTGTAGTGTTTTTCACCATACCCGGGGAGGGATGATGGTGCGGGGAGGCAGAATGGAACGGCATAGCCAGGACCGGGTAGGGCAGACCGGCCAGCCGCGTCGACGCGGTGTGTTCAGCAGAATGCTGACACTCGGTGTGCTTGCAATATCAGCGCTGATGGTGCTCGCGGCGTGTGGCCCGGATGTCGAGAAGCCATATACGACCCTCTCGCCGGCGTCACCGACGGCGGATGATGTTCAGGGGTTGTACAAGCTTCTTTTCTGGATGTCACTCGTGGTGTTTGTGGGCGTTCAGTTCGCGATCATCTATCTCTCAATGCGCTACCGCCGCCGCTCGACGGATACCAAACGTCCGCCGCAGATTCATGGTAACCATCGGCTGGAAATTGCCTGGACCATTATTCCGGCAATCGTTCTGCTTGTCCTGCTGGTCCCGACCATTAACACGCTTTACGATCATGACGCCGCCGCGCAGGAAGGTGACATCGTGATCGATGTCTACGGCAAGCAGTGGTGGTGGGAGTTCGAGTACCAGGAGGATGCCACCCAGGGTGGCGAGAGTCTGGATGTCGTCACCGCGAATGAAATCTGGCTGCCGGTTGGCAAGAGCGTCCAGTTGAACCTGCAATCCAACAACGTGATCCATTCCTTCTGGGTGCCACGCCTCTCCGGTAAGCTGGATGTGATCCCCGGTCATGTCAATAAGCTCTCGATTACGCCAACCGAGGTAGGCGAGTTCTATGGCGAGTGCGCCGAGTTCTGTGGAGCCCAGCACGCCTGGATGCGCTTCAAGATCAATGTGGTGCCGCAGGATGAGTTTTACGCCTGGGTGAACAACTGGCGATCGTCGCCTGCGACAACAATTCGCGGCGAGGCATCTGACCAGGTGGTCAAGGCGCCGGATACATTTGCCATCTGCCTTACCTGCCACAAGTTCAACGGCATGGAGGGGTCAACGCAGCCAGAGGGCATCACGGCCCCGGCGAACGTTGGTCCAAACCTCACGATGCTGGCCTGCCGGGAAACCATCGGTGCAGGAATCATGGAGATGACACCGGAGAACCTGGCCAAGTGGCTACGTGACCCGGGTGCCGTCAAGCCTGGCAACTATATGGCTGACATGATCAAACCCGGCACGTTAAGTGAAGAAGACATCAATGAGCTGGTGACATTCCTCTTCGCCATGCAACCCGAGGACGGCTGCGGATCCGCGGAGGGCTGGTCCGGCGGCACTGCCGGCACGCCGGAAGCTTCGCCCGCGGCCTCACCGGTCGCCAGCCCCGTTCCGGGAACCTGACGTTTCTTTTTCCGGGGCGGATGCTGGCTGGCTGGCTTCCGTGTAAATCCCACATATCGTGAGCCAGCAATAACGGTGGTTTTCGGGGTTTGTCGTTCAGGGATGGCGGGAAACCGGGGATGAGGTTCATACCTCATCCGGGAATAAAGGGTAGGAGCGCAACATGGCTTCAATAGCGCAGCCGCACGTGCAACCACAAGCGGTGGCACAGGCGGTCAAGAAGGAACCAAGCGGTGTGTGGGCCTGGATGACCACCATCGACCACAAGAAGATCGGCATCATGTATGCGGTGACTGCCCTGTTCTTCCTGATGCTCGGTGGGCTTGAGGCACTCATCATCCGCACGCAGCTTTCGCATGCCAGTAACACGATCGTGTCGGAGAAGCTCTATAACGAGCTCTTCACGATGCACGGCACCACGATGATCTTCCTCGCGGTCATGCCGATGACCGTGGCCTTCTGGAACTACATCATGCCGCTCCAGATCGGCGCGCGTGATGTGGCATTCCCCCGGATGAATGCGTTCAGCTACTGGCTGTACCTGTTCGGCGGTATCCTCATCAATATCAGCTGGTTCTTCGGCGAGGCCCCGAACCAGGGCTGGTACGGATACGCCCCGCTGACGGAAATCGCCTGGAATCCAACCCGGGCGGTGGACTTCTGGCTTACCGGCCTGCAGATCCTCGGCGTCTCCTCAATGCTGGGTGCCTTCAACTTCATCGTCACCATTCTGAACATGCGTGCGCCAGGGCTTTCCCTGATGCGGATGTCGATGTTCACCTGGACCACGCTCATCACCGCTATCCTCCTGATGATGGCGTTCCCGGCCATCACCATCGCGCTCGTCCTCCTGATGATGGACCGCTGGGTTGGTACCGCGTTCTATGCGACTGCGGCCGGTGGTGATCCGATGCTCTGGCAACACCTCTTCTGGGTCTTTGGGCACCCGGAGGTGTACATCATGATCTTGCCCTTCTTTGGCGTCATCTCCGAGACCGTACCCACATTCTCCCGAAAACCGCTATTCGGGTACTCGGTGATGGTGTACGCCACAGCGGCAATCGCCTTCCTTGGCTTCGGTGTGTGGGCACACCACATGTTCACCACCGGTCTTGGCCCGACAGCGAACTCCGTCTTCGCCGCCACGACCATGACGATCGCGATTCCTACCGGCGTCAAGATCTTCAACTGGCTGGGAACGATGACCTTCGGCCAGATCAAATTTACAACCGCGATGTTATTCTCGGTGGGAATGATTTCGCAGTTCACCATCGGCGGTATCTCCGGCGTCATGCATGCCGTGGTGCCAGTCGATACCCATCAGAACGATTCCTACTTCATCATCGCCCACTTCCACTATGTGCTCTTCGGTGGATCGGTCTTCGGTGTTATCGCCGGCCTTTACTACTGGTTCCCGAAAGTCACTGGCCGGATGCTGGACGAGAAGCTCGGCAAGATCAATTTCTGGTCAACTTTTATCGGCTTCAACCTGACCTTCTTCCCGATGCACTTCCTCGGTCTTGAAGGCATGCCGCGTCGATACTGGAGCTACGGCGAGGGGTCTGGCTGGCAGTTCTGGAACCAGGTGGTCACCTTCGGCTCTTACTTGCTCGGCGCCTCCATGCTCCTCCTGCTGTACAACATCGGGCGCTCCCTGCAGAAGGGCAAACTCGCCGGATCGAATCCGTGGGATGCACCAACCCTGGAATGGGCAACAACATCACCGCCGCCTGTCTACAACTTCCGCGAGATCCCGGTGGTCGCCCATCGCGATCCCCTCTGGGCGGAGAAGTATGGCGTTCATGGCGATGAGGATCCGCTGGACGAAAATGACATGAATGTCACCATTGCGGGTAAGACAGTCGCTGTCGCCGATGTCCCGGATGATCGGGACAAGGAACCGCTCCGGCAAATGCAGGCAGAGGATGAAGACGCCGGTCACGGCATTCACATGCCGAACCCGTCGTACTATCCGTTGATCGCTGCAATCGGCATGTTCCTTCTCGGCGGAGGCATGGTGTTGAACTTCCCGACCGTGTTCACACTTGGGCCCCTGGACTTCTCTATCGTCGCGGTCCTCGGCTTCATTACCCTGGTCGGTGGTATCTACGGCTGGTCGTTCGAGCCAGCCTCGGACTGATGTTGGGGCTGACGGTTAGGGGTGGGCTCACGTCACCTGAGGGGAATTGGTAGATGGCACAAACAGTAGAAATGACGCAGGCCGCAGGTGGGGCCGGACACGATGTCCACGGTCATGGTGGGGAGGATCACAGCTCCCACACCGCGACCGGCATCAACAGCCGCAAGCTGTTGATGTGGCTCTTCCTCGCCTCGGACTGCATGTTCTTCGGCGCGTTGATCGCGACCTTCATGATCTATCGCGGCAAGACGGAGGAACTCTTCCTCCAGGGGGTGGGCACCGGTCCATTCCCCAGCGACCTTATCGATATCCCGTTCACGTCGGTCAGTGCCTTCGTATTGCTGATGAGTTCGTTGACGATGGTGCTGTCGCTGGCAGCCCTGCAGCGGAACGATATCCGTGGCTCCCGCATCTGGTTGGCCGCCACGGCAATCCTGGGCGCCTCCTTCCTTGGTGGCCAGTTCTTCGAGTTCTCGGAGTTCCACCATGCCGGGTTGTCACTTCAGACGAATCTGTTCGGTTC
>Ga0182747_1003626_pt1 | contig 10322 bp, 9 predicted proteins | sample eDN3rd30CBELigBY_FD_128526 | JGI IMG/M metagenome (GOLD analysis project Ga0182747, IMG submission 128526) | Enriched backyard soil microbial communities from Emeryville, California, USA - eDNA 3rd pass 30_C BE-Lig BY (version 2) (version 2) | ecosystem: Environmental > Terrestrial > Soil >...
CGCGCTATGCAGAGCCGCTGCTGCTGACCACCCGACAAGGAGAGCCCGCTCTCCTTCAGCTTGTCCTTCACCTCATCCCAGATCGCCGCCCGCACCAGGCATTGTTCCACCAGCTCGCTCATGTTGCCCTTGTAGCCGTTGATTCTCGCGCCCCACGCCACATTCTCGTAGATGCTCTTGGGGAACGGGTTCGGGCGTTGAAACACCATCCCGATCCGCCGCCGCACCTCCACCGGGTCAACGTTCCGCGCATTCAAATCCTGACCCTGATACAGGATCTGGCCCTCAACCCGCGCACTCGGGATCAGGTCATTCATCCGGTTAATGCACCGCAACACCGTGCTCTTGCCACAACCGGAGGGGCCAATGAAGGACGTGATGCTGTTCTTCTTGATACCCAGGTTGACGTTATTCACCGCGTGAAAATTCCCGTAGAACACATTCAGGTTCTTCAGGTCAATCACGCTTTCGAATGCTTCGTCCTCCGGAACTCCTTTTGGACGATGGAAATTCTCGACCGACACTGAGGGAATGTTGACCCTGGACATCTTCTCACCGAGCTGTTGTGTTTCAGAAACCATTGATTACCACCTGTTCTTCCGTCCGAAATACTCCCGTAACCCAATCGCAATGGAATTCATAATAAGGAGAACGATCATGAGGACAATAATTGCCGCCGCCGCCAAATGCTCGAATTCTTCCTGGGGTCGACCGGTCCAGTTATAGATCTGCAACGGCATCACCATGAACCCGCTGAGGGGTCCATCGGGTCGGAAGAGGACCTGGCTGGCGCCACCGACCACGATCAACGGTGCCGTTTCACCCATCGCCCGTGACATTGACAGGATCATACCGGTGAGAATCCCCGGGAATGCCGCTGGCAATACATGAGACCGAACGGTTTGCCACTTGGTCGCACCCAGACCATACGAGGCCTGTCGCAAACTCGATGGCACCGCCCGGATCGCCTCGCGGGACGCAATGACCACAACCGGCAGGATGAGAAGCCCCATAGTCAAGGCACCGGCAAGAATGGACCGTCCCATCTGCATCCAGTCGACGAAGACGATCAGGCCCAGGAGACCGTAAACGATGGATGGCACACCCGCGAGATTGGCAATATTCGTCTGCACGAAATCGGTGAACCGATTGACCGGAGCATATTCCTCAAGATAGATCGCCGTCCCAAGCCCGAAGATGAAGGACACGATGGCAGATCCAAGCACCAGCCAGATGGAACCCCAGATGGCGGAGTTCATTCCGGCCATTTCGGCTCGTCTCGATGGCATGCTGGTAATCAGGTGCCAGTTCAGCCAGCTTGCTCCAGGCTTCACCACGGACCAGATCAGCATCCCAAGCAGGACCACGGCAAGCGCCGTCGACCCCATGAACACCCACTTCCAGACGGAACCGGAGAATTGCCGACGAGCGACCTTCGGTGCGTACGAGGAGGATTTCAGATTAACAGAGACGTCAGAGCTCATTCATACACCTCCCGGAAACGCTTGGTAACCCATTGACTGGCGATATTCATGACGAGGGTCATCACGAAAAGCAGGAGGCCAACGCCAAAGAGGGAGTAAAACTCGGTGGTACCCCGGGCAATATCGCTGCTAAAGACGTAGGCGATGAACCCGGTCATCGTTTGCATACTCTGCGTGATATCCCACCAGCCGGTGCTGGCGCCGGATTGCCCCGCCGGTGCCTGCCCCGCCGCAATGGCGACAATCATCGTTTCACCGATCGCCCGCGAAATCGCCAGGATAAACGATGCGATGATGCCGGATATGGCGGCCGGTACGATCACCCGGACCGAAGTCTCGAATCGCGTAGCACCCAGAGCGTAGGCGGCTTCACGCAGCGAACGGGGCACGGAGCTCATGGCGTCTTCGGAAAGGGAAACGACGAGGGGCAAGGTCATGATGCCAATTGCGATACCGGCGGAGAGGCCGTTGAATGTCCCAATATTCATGATCGGCTTCAGGAGCACAGGAGTGATAAACGTCAGGGCAAAGAATCCGTAGACAATCGTCGGTACCCCAGCCAGGATTTCCAGGATCGGCTTCAGAATGGATTTCGCCCGGCTCCCGGCATATTCGCTTAGGTAAATCGCCGCCATCAATCCCAGGGGCAAGGCAATAACGGCAGCGATCGCCGACGTTACCAACGTCCCCATAATCAGGGGCACAACCCCGAATTCCTGCTGCGAACCAGAGAAGAGCGGTGTCCAGGTTGTGCCGAACAGGAAGTCCCAAACCGGAATCTCGCGGAAAAACTGAAGTGCCTCGATGAGCAGGATCAAAATGATCCCAAGGGTCGTCAACAATGTCAGGCACGCACATGCGAGGAGCGCATATTTGATCGCCACCTCGCTTGCCTGTCGCTTCTTTTTCCCTGTGAGGTTCAAAGGCGGCCTCTGAACTCCTCCTGGATGTTGGGCAGATGAACTGGCCACGCACGTTACTCCTGATTCCGCGGGATGACAGCAACCGTTTCCGCGCGGAGGGCGCAAACGGCCGCGTTGCCGTCTGCGCCTTCCAGCATTGATTGACTACTAGGCAGCCGGAGAGGCTTCCGGGGAAGCGTCGGTCGCCTGGCTATCCGGGGCGACGGTGCCCTCGATGGCGCCCACAACCTTGTCGTAGGTCGCCTGCTCGTCTTCGACCGGCAGCGAGATGTAGCCGACATCCGGGGCGATCTCATCCGACGTTGCCGCGTAGTACTTCACGAACTCGGCAACTTCCGGCCGGTTCACCAGGTCATTGGCGTTGACGTAGATGAACAGCGTTCGCGACAACGGAGCGTAGGATCCATCGGCAATGGTATCCATGCTCGGAACAACAGCGCCAGAGCCGTTGTCAATACCCACAGCCTTCAGGACATCCTGGTTCTCCTCAAAGTAGGAGAAGCCGAAGTAGCCAAGGGCATACGGGCTACCGGCGACACCCTGCACCAGCACGTTGTCGTCTTCGCTCGGGGTGTAGTCGGTGCGGACTTCAAGGTCCTCGCCGAGGATTTCCTCGTTGAAGTAATCGAAAGTACCGGAGGCCGTGCCTGGGCCGTAAAGCTCGATCGGCTCAGCCGGGAAATCCGGATTCACATCCGCCCAGGTGGTTACCCCGCCATCGGCGCTCCAGATCTTCTGCAGTTCTTCAACCGTGAGGGATTCGACGAAATCATTCTCGGACGAGACCACGACGGTGATACCGTCATACGCCATAGCGAACTGGAACCACTCAACGCCGTTGGCCGCGCAAAGCTCCGCCTCTTCCGGCTTGATCGCGCGTGAAGCGTTGGAGATTGTTGTCTCGCCGTTGGCGAACCGCTCGAAGCCGCCACCCGTGCCGGAGATACCGTTGGTGATGCGAACATTCGGGGCAACACCTGCAAAGTCCTCAATCGCCGCCTCGGTCAACGGGCCGAGGGTGGAAGAACCATCTGCCTCAAACTCACCCGAGAGATCGGCGACATTATCCGGAGCCTCGTAGACAAGACCATCCTGCGCAAACACGCGGGAAAGTGGGGCCAGGGCGATGGTGCCAGCAGTGGCAAAAGCGAGAGATCGGCGAGAAATCCTGAAGTCGTTCGAGATCATGAAGTAGACCCTTTCAAATCAGATTCAGATGCGCGCGGGCAATCCCCGTCACGACGTGGTGCTCTCCATGGGCAGCGCCCCGGTCTGGAAAGCGTGTGCTGCTTATGCCCGCCTGCAACGGAACTGGCGAATCAGGCAAGCGCCTCAACTCCGGTATCGCCCATAACGAGTGATTCGGCTGCATCCTGTTCGGTTTTGAGCATGACGAATCGATATCCCGCGGCGTACACGGTGCGAATACCTGCGCTTTCCAGCCCGGCATTCTGCAACTTGCCCCGGAGCCAGGAGATATGGACATCCACTGTCCGCTCGTCAACAATGACGTCATCCCCCCACACCAGATCAAGCAGGTCCTGCCGGCTGAAAACGCGTCCGGGTTCCATGGCAAGCGCCACAAGCAGCCCGAACTCTTTTGGCCGGAGTTGGAGTTCCTCGCCATCGACGGTCGCCCTTCGACGATCCGGCTCGATAGCCAATTCCCCACGCTGAAGCACGCTCGGTGGGCGGGCCGATGCGATCGCCCTCCGACGAACGGCAGCGCGGACACGAGCGAGCAATTCACGAAGTGCAAATGGTTTGACGACGTAATCGTCAGCCCCCAACTCGAGGCCATCGATCCTGTCCTGCTCTTCGCCCCGCGCTGACAGCATGAGAACCGGCACATCGAGATGCGTGCGCACTTGTCGCAACACGTGCATCCCGCTGATTTCCGGCAGCATCACATCCAGGATAATGAGACTCAGATCCGGTCCGTGCTTGGCCACGGCCTCAAGTGCAACTGCCCCATTCTCCGCGGGAATGACCTTGTATCCTTCCCTCGTCAAATTGAACATCAGCGTACTTCGAAGGGTCGGATCATCTTCCACCAGGAGGATAGCCGCCTGTTCTCGCACCGCTTGTTGCCCCGAATCCATGAAACCCTCTCCATCCTGTTTGCCGTCAGACGTGTTGGCACCGGGCCAAACCATCTACAAGCAGGATGTTAAGCGTGGAATGTTAATGGGCAGTAACCGCTATGTTAAATAGCACCGGGTTGAATGTAAAATCCACGAAGGCACAAAATCCTGCCCCGGGAAGGGCAGGAAATCGCCCCGACGAACCAATAACCGGTCATCGTGGCGCACTTTGTCATCCTGAATGCGTATATATAAGTGCAGGGGGATGGATGAAGACAAGACATCTGTGTGCGGATGTCCAACGACAACCCATTGAAGGCAACGCACTTCTGACCGGATGGTTGCTCCCGGTAGAGGCCGACCACACCTGTCCCGTACAGGCGATGCCCGCAGCTGTGGCCGGTCATCGCCCATCGGCGCCTCAGGTGGCCTCGCGCGTATCCCCGCCCCTGTCCAAAAAGCCGTCATGCCGAGCGAAGTCGAGGCATCTTTGGACCGCCGACAATCCGTTATATCGAATCCGGATGAATACCCGGCGTTGTATCAGCCCGGTCGTTGCGTCGTCTCGGGCCCCGCAGCTGCGGCCGGTGCCGAGAAATCGACCGCAGGTCGATCCCGGGTTAACCACAGGAAATCACCCGGATTGCGTATTGCCCCGCAGCGTTGGCGCGCTTTCCCCTGCTGGATGCGTAACACGGTAGGGGGCACCGCAGAGGCTGCGATATGCCCACTAGCGGGCAAGGCTGCCAGAATGTCAGAATGAATCGCATTCTGGCCGTCTTGACGCCACCTGCAAGACCATTGCTCACCACCAAAGCGGCCATCACCTCATAAAATCCGTCATCCCGAGCCGGGGCGACGAGCGTAGCGAGACGTATCCGTGTCGACGGATCCTTGTCTGCTCCACCCGGTTATGGCGGTGCGCCTGAATTACGTAGCTTCCGATTCTGTGACCGAAAACTCGACAACAGGTCGATCCAGTGCAATCAAATGATCATCACCATCGCATGTGTAAATGAGCATGATCGTGATCGTCTTGGGAAACAAAACGGGGACAATCGCCCCCGCTTCGATTCTCGTCTACTGGTGTCGCGGCTCCACGAGATCCAGCGACTTCGTCTCGATCACCGGCGATACGAGTGAAACGAACTCATCAACCGTCTTCGCCCCGAGGTCCTCGCCCGTCCTCAGTCGAACCGCCACACTATCCGCTTCCGCTTCACGGCCACCAACAACCAGCATGTACGGGATCTTCTGCAGCTGGGCATTCCGGATCTTCGCCTGCATCCTGCCGCTCGAGTCATTCACCTCCGCCCGGATACCATGCGCTTTCAGCCGATCCTGGACGGATTTCGCGAACTCGACCTGATCGTCCGTAATCGGGATAATCGACGCCTGAACCGGCGCCAGCCAGGCCGGGAAGGCTCCGCCATAGTGCTCAACCAGGCCGCCGACAAACCGCTCCATCGAGCCCAGCAACGTCCGGTGAATCATCGCCGCCCGATGCCGGCTGCCGTCCTCACCGATGTAATTCACATCGAATCGCTCCGGCAGGTTAAAGTCCACCTGAATCGTCGGTCCCGTCCACGCCCTACCCAGTGCATCGAGCCATTTGATATCGATCTTGGGACCGTAGAACGCGCCCTCGCCCTCATCGATCGTGTATTTCATTCCCTTGTTCGCCAGCGCGGCTTTCAAGTCATCAATCGCTTCATCCCACCGACTCTCGTCACCGATGGCCTTCTCCGGCCGGGTACCGAGGTAAGCTTCAAATCCATACCCGAAGATGTCAGCCATATGAAGGGCCAGGTCAATGACACCCGTCACCTCTTCAACGACTTGCTCCCGGGTACAGAAAATATGTGAATCATCCTGCGTAAACCCGCGCACCCGCAGCATGCCATGCAGCGTCCCGGACCGCTCGTACCGGTACACCGTACCGAGTTCCGCCAGCCGGATCGGCAGTTCCCGATAGGAATGCACCCGATCCTTGTAAATCATGATGTGCCCGGGGCAGTTCATCGGCTTGAGGTAATAATCCACTTCCTCAATCGACATTGGCGAATACATGTTCTCGCCGTACGTCTCGAGGTGACCCGATGTCTTGTAAATCTTCTCCGAGGCAATATGCGGCGTGTAGACGAGATCGTAATCCCGCTTCAACTGCTCCTGCTGCTCAAACTGCTCCACGAGGTAGCGAATCATCGCCCCCTTCGGGTGCCACAGGATTAGACCCGGCCCGATCTCCTCATTCACCGAGAACAGGTCCAGTTCGCGACCAAGCCGACGGTGATCCCGTTTCGCAGCCTCTTCCAGTCGGTGCAGGTAATCGTCCAGCTCTTCCCGCGTCGGCCAGGCCGTGCCGTAGATGCGTTGCAACATCGGCCGCTTCTCGTCACCACGCCAGTAGGCTCCCGCCACCGATTGCAGCTTGAACGGCCCGATCTTGCGCGTACTCTCGACATGAGGCCCTCGACACAAGTCGAGAAAATTCCCCTGTTGGTAGGTCGAAATCTCTTCGCCTTCGGGGAAGTTCTGGATCAATTCAAGCTTGTACGGATTATCCTTGAATATCTCCATCGCTTCCTCGCGGGAAACGACATTGCGCTCGAACTTGTCATTTCGCTTCTGATTCCGCTTCATGAGCTTTTCAAGAGCCTTCAGGTCTTCAGGCGTCAAGGCTCGCGGCAGATCAAAGTCGTAATAGAAGCCATTCTCAATGGCTGGCCCAATCCCGAATTTCGCATCCGGAAACAATTCCTGCACTGCCTCGGCCATCAGGTGCGCGGCAGAGTGCCGCATCCGGGCCAGTTCATAGGCTTGCGTATCCCCGGGCTGTACAGCAATATCCATATTCTCTACATCATGGTCTTCGTTTGGCATCGGTATCCTCCGCGCGAATAGAAAACGGCGCAAAACGGCCCGGCAATCCGCAAGGGACGCCGGGCCGACGTGGTTCCACCCTTCTTCCGATCGCGGCCAGGAGGCAGGCATCACAATCGCTCGATTGGCTCGATATCGGGAGCAATCCGGATGACACTAAAGAAGAAACCAGCTTCGATTCACGTCATCTGCTCACAGGTGGTAGGGCGACGTCTGACCATGCTCCGGCTCTCACCAATCCGGATTCGCTGCCATCTCAAAACGCGCGATGTATCCTGCTCATCGCATCAATCTTCATTTGTCCCGTTTAGCTTAGAAACATCGGCGCCATTCGTCAACCGGAAAAGAGCCGATCCTTAATCACGGAGGCCGGGCCTGATGACTCCTTACGAAGTCGAGTTACACCACCGAGATCACGCCAGTGGACGGCTCCCCGTGCACCAACAAGCACCAGTGCGGCCAGGGCCGGGATAATCACCCCCGATCCCGTAAGAGGCATTGTTGCCGCTGGTGCATCCGCGGAAACGATATCACCGCTCGATTGCGGAGGCGCATACGTGGTTGCGGGCTTGCCTGATGATCCGGCAATAGCCGCCTGGGATTGAGAGCTCTTTGCGAGTTGGGCGATATCCGGGTCCATATAGGCAAGGACATCACCGCTGAATGCCTGTCCCGAATTCGCCAGTTCGGCCTTTCGCTGGAAGCCATACTCAAGCAACACCCGGTTGTCGTCATACCAATCACCGGGAGCATCGCCGTCAAGTGTCACCGCAATCATCTGCGTGTCGCCCGAACGGGCGAGATTGACCAGGCACCAGCCGGCGTCATCGTCGTATCCCGTCTTGCCTGCAACAAATGATCCATACGTATTGAGGAGCCTGTTGCTATTGGTCACTGTGAGGTACCCATTCGACGTTGTGTAAGACCTGGTGCCCATCACTTCGACAAGAAACGGATATTGCGTGGCATATTGCATGAACGTCGCCACATCAGCCGCCGATGAATAGTGTCCGGGAACACCCCACCCATCGGGATTCACCAGATGCGTATGCTGCAACCCCATATCCTGCACGCGCTCGTTAACGAGCGCCATGAAGCGATCAACGGCTTCCTGATCGGAATCGCCTTCCTGATAGCCAAGATTCCGGGCAATGGCGTGCGCCGCATCGTTGCCGGAAGGAAGCAACATTCCATACAACATGTCCTGAAGCGTGTACGTTTCACCGGGACCAAATCCCATGGTGGTGGCTTCGGCACTTTTCAGGTCAGATTCGTTGGTCACAATCGGCGTATCAAGCGACGCCATGTTCAGCGCCTGGACGGCCGTAAAAACCTTCGTCAGACTGGCGATCGCTACTTCCTTGTCAGCGTCACGCTGGGCGTAGACCTCACCAGAACTGGCATCAATCACGATATAGCGAGTCGAATTAACCTGGAGTTCGGGAACTTCCTGCGCATGCACCAGTGGTTGCAATACCATCATCGCCAGAATGGCAGCAATCATCAGCAACGCTGGCTCTACGGCATGAAAGTATTTAGGCAGCATTTGGGGTGTAAATGACGATGCTCGTCGTCCTGGCATCTTGTTCATGGTGACATGATAACCAAAAAGGACCAGCCGCATCACGACGGCTGGCCCAGGTGGGCGATACTGGACTCGAACCAGTGACCTCCACGATGTCAACGTGGCACTCTAACCAGCTGAGCTAATCGCCCTCAGCACGCGAAGTATAGAGTGCAGACGCGCCGGAATCAAGGAAAGTGGAAGATTGGATGTATACTACCTGCCATGAACGAGCGACGACCTGCCAACCACGTTCCCAATCGCGGTGAAGCCTACGAGAAGGCAGTCTTCTCGGCGCTTGCCGCCGCCCTCGTCGCGCTGCTTGTCCTCAAGATGCTGCTCGGACTTGCATTCGCTGCCGCAGGCATCGTCGCTCTGGTGGCGTTCATCATCTTCTTCAGCATGGCGTTGCGGATGACGCCCCGCCGTGAGGATTAAGCTGGCGCTCTGTTACCCTCCGGCATCAGTGACCCAGTTTCTCCACTGACTTCGCACGGGGATGCCAGGCGATCCGGCAGGAACCAAACTGCGCGAATAGCTTCTTCGCCTCATCGACCAACGGAATCATCCGGACGTTTTTCACTTTCCAGGTTCCATTGATCTGGTTCACCACCAGTTTGCTGTCCCCATGAATCATGATCTTTGCCTTTTTGCGATCCTCCCCCAGATGGCCAGCCAGCCATTTGAGAGCTTCAATCAGCGTCATGTATTCAGCCTGGTTGTTGGTGATGGTTCCCGTAAACTCTTCCCGGCTGAGCCGGTAGACTTCACCTTCCGCCATGATTTCATAGCTGCCGTATCCCTTGCCGGGATTTCCCAGTGACCCGCCATCGAAAACGATCTCGAAATTGAGTGAATCAGGCGGTGACGTGCTAATCAGGGATTCCTGCTCGTAATGTTTATCGGTCAATTTTGAAAACTCCTTGTCCACATACTCGGTTAAACGCACAGGAGGATCCCACGCTTCGCTCTGGACAGTCTAACGAACGCGCCCTCACCACGTAGTTACGATGGACTTTGCGTTCAAGCACTTCCGTCAAACGCACGTGCAATGCGCTTTAGGTGCGAACGATGGGGGAGCCATATGCAACTGGCTCCCTCCGCTATTTCAGGATTCCAACTGGTTCCCGGTCACCAATCAGGAGTTGCCGTCTCCATTATTCTTCGTGTCATTGATGATCTTCTCCGCGAGATGGTGCGGCACCGCCTGATATCGCAGGAACGACGAATGGAAGGTACCACGTCCCTGCGTGATTGACCTGAGATCAACTGCGTATCGCTGAATCTCTCCGGCTGGAACCTCGGCCTCGATTACGGTCGTTCCATCTTCCCCGGTATCCATACCGGTCACCTGCCCCCGACGGCTGTTGAGGTCGCTCATCAC
>Ga0182747_1003628_pt1 | contig 10321 bp, 13 predicted proteins | sample eDN3rd30CBELigBY_FD_128526 | JGI IMG/M metagenome (GOLD analysis project Ga0182747, IMG submission 128526) | Enriched backyard soil microbial communities from Emeryville, California, USA - eDNA 3rd pass 30_C BE-Lig BY (version 2) (version 2) | ecosystem: Environmental > Terrestrial > Soil >...
AGAACCGTTTGGCGAGTTTCCTGCGGGCACATGGGCCGATAGCGGTTATTACGACGAAGAATATAAATCCGGAAATTTTGTCAAATTGATGTCATTTCTTCGCAATGAAACATACGAGGAAACATCCGATTATCTACTCACCAAATATGTCGAATTGTCGGAAACTTCCAACCAAAGACTTATTTTACCGAACTTGGCCGAAAATAGGGGTAAAACGGTTTTGAATCGTGCTATCATTGACGTACTTAAGTCAAGTTATTTAGAAAGCCGGTCTATTTCGGAGAGTGTGCAGGCGCAGGCTCTTGTCGGACGAAGTCGATACCGTGGGTTCGTAGCAATACCGTGGTATGACGCAAACGGTGACCTTGCTAATGTTAAGTATCGGACAACTCGCGGCAAAGCGTTCTTCTACGAAAAAGGTGGACGTCCTATACGCGAGCTCGTTTATGGCGCCGATTTATATAAGCGTTATAGCGGTGATTTAATCTTATGTGAAGCGGAAATTGATGCGCTGAGCTGGCGAACAGCAGGCGTTGCAGCAGTAGCAGTCGGTGGCGTAGCATTTACGCATTGGCACGCTGATATATTGCGAAGATTACCGTTTGATAGATTGATAGTTGCGGGCGATAACGATAAGGCAGGCGCTAAATTTAACGAGCAAGTTGTCAGAGCATTAGGAAAAGACAGACGGATTGGGACGTTGGGCTGGCGTGGGATTTCCGAGAAGGATGCGAATGAGGTGCTATGCAAGCGTGGTGAAATTGCGCTACGGGCTACGCTAGCGGACGTTATCGACGTAAGCAATAACTTGCTCAACGGGAACGTCAAGATAGGCGCAAAGTAAGTCGATTGTCTGTAATGTAACGTAGCCAGTGTCGTTCTTTAAGTGCGTGGCTGTGACCGGATGGATTCCGATATCACGACGCAAGCGACGGTAAGAAATGCCTCTTTCGCGCAATATGTGGCGCAAGGGCTCATACGTTATCATAAGCCTTACCTCCGCCTTAATTATAGCGGTTGTCAGACTATTGCGAAACGGGTGGTACGAAATCTGAACCGTCTATGTGTTCGGTTTATCCGGTATGTGACGGACTACTTTTTCGATAGGAACGTTTAAGTACGTGCAAATGCGGTCCAGGATAGTTAGGTTGACGAGTCCGGAGTCGTTATTTAGTTGAACGGCAGCGATTGAGTGGATGTTACACTCGCGTCGCAGTTCACGGAAAGAAATGTTTCGTTCTTTTAGTAAATTACGTAGTGGTTCGTATGTGAACATTTTTGGACAACTCCTTGTAATTGGTTTGCTATATAAACCATATTATAGTATAATTATTCCATAAATGGTAGTCTCTAATTGTACGAGCTTACTATTTTAAAAGTTTCAAAAAATTTTTCTAAAACTGTTACAAATTGGACGAGGCAAGTCCGCTATGTATATTAAGGAGGCGGTAATATTTGGACAAGTTAATATTAATTTATCAAGATAGTTGGGTTGTGCAGTATGTACAACGTAAGGTAGACGAGGTATCCCATGAGATATCAAACACCGCAAAGTTGGAAAATGCAATTTACAAGCAGTTAGAGAGGTACTTCGGTGCTCAACCAAAAAGAAGCATTAAACGAATTAGGTACCTCGTAGATCGGGAAATAGCCCAAGCACGAAAACGTTTTGGTAAGCAAAACACAATCTTATTTAGCGATTTGGCGGTCGCTAATGACTCCGGTGAAACAGAACTGGAATTCGAGCCGGAAGACGCTTTGGCGAGCGTTGAGGAAACGGCGTTAAATAATTCCTCATTTACGGAAAAAGTCACCGCTTTGGCGAGCAGTGACCGAGAGTTGTACGTACTTAAAGCATGGTCACACGGGGCTACTGATTCGGAAATTTCCTTAGCTTTGGCGAGCGTATTTGGTGGAAATCCGAAATCGTTGCGTGTGTTTGTTAATCGCTTCAAGTTACGTTGTAGGGCGCAATTAAGCGCCTGACTATTAAGTTGTTTTTCGCGAATTCTGTTTCGCGACATATTACGTCTATTTACTTACTATGCAGCGAGTAGGCGTAATATGTATAACTAGTTAAATTTTCTCAAAGATATAAAAGTCTATTATCGGCGGTCGGTGTTATGTAAAAGCATATTATATTATTATTTTTATTATCTGTTTTTGTTGACTATAGACAACCGCCATTATCGTAAGTATACCACGTACGCCGTAAATTTAAACTGTAAACAATTAAAAATAGGAGGTTTTACTTAAAATGCACCATTTTAACGATATTTTCGACACTTCATCGGAAAAATACGACGAAAGTACCAATTTTCTCACAGTTGAAGGATGCGTCCATTACGATTATAACGGATGCCTCCCGTCAGATGACGATGCTGCCGACCATTATCGCATCACTCAACGCGTTTCTAACGTAATTTTATAATATATCTTACGCAGTTTCAACGCAAAAGTTTCGTTTTATTTAAATTTTCTCGGAAAGGGAGCGGAAATTATGAGATGGAATCCGACAGTACACGCAGTAAGACGCTTAAAAGAGCGTTGCGGAATCGATGAAACGCAAGCAAAACCGTTTATTAATCAGTTAATGCAGTCGGCTAAATACGTTACGACGCAAGGAAAGAATCTCGTTTATAAGCACGAAGGACGCGAAGTTTTTATCGTAGCCGACACGGAAAAGAGTACGATCGTTACGGTTTATAGTGCGGAGGAAACGCCGGATGGAGCGCCAGCCAGTGCAAAAGTAGAGCAGCAACGTCCAACGCTATCTGTTAACCGCCTGGCAAGCGCAATCAAGCGCGAGTTTGACCGTATGCAACGCGAAGTACGACGCGAGGTTCGTCAATTAAGCGAAGAGCTGGCGCGACTTAATATCGAAGTGGCGACGCTCAATCTAAATAAAATCCGTTGCCGAGCGCCACATACGCAAAGTCTGATTCAATCGCGCATTGACGAAATGATGGCGGAGGCTGGCGAGTTGGCAGAGCGTATTGACGCGAAGTTGACGGAGGTTGAAATGGCACAATCCGAAGTAGAGGCGGTAGTCGGTGAATAATTGAACGAAATTGTTGAGTAGAAGGAGTTGTAAAAATGCCAAATCAAAATGCTGAAATCATTGATGAATTGAATAGACGTATTGAAGAAGCGGAAGATAACGAGGAAATAGAAGCAACTGATACATTGAAAAGTTTTTACGAGTGGTTTATTGAGAAATACATCTACTAAGCAATTCGACAATATGGCGAGATAAACGCTCGCCCGTCCGTAAATGTATCGTAGGTTGCGGAGAGCTTTGCTCTTGCAGAGTATTCGTGTAAAGGTAGCCGGCACTCCCTGCGGTACATTTACGGGCGGTGGCTTCCACGGCTCGGCAAAATTTAACGCGCAATTAGCGCAAAAGGAGACGGTTATATTGACACAATTTACCAACGGATTAGACGCTTTAAACGCTTTGAACTCAAGCAATGATGGTGGAGGAAATAACAGCGAATTTACTCCATTAAAATCGGGCACTACGTTTAAAGTGAAAGTAGTCGATAAAGCTGCCGTGCAAATGGTTTATGCGTACGGAATACATGCGAAGAATAATAACGGCGTCCCTATTCACACTTTCGTAGCAAAAAATCCATCTGCGAAGAGTGCAAAAGGCAATCCTATCGAAAACTTAACGCCGTGGGACAAAGCGTGGAAATACTATGCGGATAAATCAGAGCAATATCAAGATGCGAATAGTCAGTTGGCGTACAAATTTAAAGGAAAACCGAGATTCGCAATGGCCTTCTTCAATTTAACGGACGGGGCTCCGATCATCGTAGACTTAACAAAGAATCAAGCGCAAGCAGTCGCAGCATCTATAACGAAGTACGAAAAGAAACTCGGAAAGATTGCGTTTGAATTATCGAAGGATGGCGACGGCACGGCAACAAAAGTATCACTAACGCCGATTCTCGATATGGAGGAAGATATAACGGATAAAGAGCGAGCTAACTTCGAAAAGGCTCCCGAAGCATTTCCGGACGATATTTTTAACGGAATTTGGTTCGAGCAAGACGAGACTCAGATGTTAGAGTCGCTAAAACTTGCTAACTTCGATATCTCGCTAATCGGCTATTCCGCAACAAGCTCCGCCGAGCATACTTCAGAAGCGCCATCCGAGGAGCAATACGAGTTCTAATGGCAAATCTCTCCTCGTCTAGTGTCGGAAGGCACAGCGAATTACTTGCGATGGCCGCGTTAATTGCCGACGGATGGTGCGTCCATGAGGCGACAACTCCGGAGGCACACGACATCTTCGCTTATAAGAAGGATGAAGTCGGCAATATAACGCAAAGTCAACGCATACAAGTCAAGACGATTGTAACACGCGAACGCGATGGGCACCGCTACTACGTCATTCGCGGTCTGAAAAATAGTGGACACGTTTATACCACTACGGATTGCGACGCATTTATTGGCGTAGTAGAGGGGCGCGTGTTTATGACAGCTTGCATCGGACTCACAGAATACTGGATCAAGGCGGAGGAAGTCACGGAAAGATGGACGGAATTGGCGGTAACAATAAATAATAACGCGGAGGCGGTTTAATAATGAAGATTACAATTAACGGAAATGCTATCGAAGGTACGCCGGAAGAATTAGCGGAATATTACGCGATGGTCGAGGACTTTGCGAAGGCTGATAGTTGCGAGGATGCTTGTTGCGTAGAAGAGGCGCCTTATGAGCCGAAAGTTGGCGATATTGTAAAAATCGTATCTAATACGACATGGTCAAGTAATAACGTTGGCGACATCGGCAAAATCGGTAAACTAGGAAGCGATAGATTCACCGTAGAAGTACCAAACGGTCCAAAATCGGATATTTGGACGGAGGCGCATGATGTACGCCTAGCAACTGCAGAAGAAATTGCTCAATATGACAAGGCAGTAGAGGAGGCGAGTAAACCGAAGTTAAAAGCGGGCGACTACGTTGCCTTTACGGAAACATCCAATTATCCCGACATTACAATCGGGAAGCCATACGAAATCTATATAGGTAAAAGCGGAAAGCCGACGTTTACGGATGATGTTGACGATGAGCGTTTCGTTCCCCTTACTGACGAGGACGTTAAATACGAAATCCTCGAAGGAGAAGCGCTAAAATTTGTGAAGTTAGGGCGCAGGGTTGGAGAGATACGAAGGGGCGACCTTGTGAGGGTTACGTCTGACCACGGTCGCCACAAAATCGGAACAATCGGAATTGCTCGTCAACACGGCACTACTGAATCAACTGCGGTGGTGGCTAACGGCATCAGCCAAGGAACGTGGTCAACAGTGGAACTAATCGCGCCAGTCGAATCAGTCTTATCGTAACGCTACACTAACGCAAAAGGAGGCGGTTGCAATATGCAACTAAACGTTAAATTAAACGCACCGAAGCAGTCAGCGGAGGCAACCGCTTTACAATCCGCTGCTGATCGTGTGAAAAGCGCAACAGAGACGATTGACGAGGCTTGGCAACGTATTTTTGCAATGAAACTAACGGATGCTCAACGACTAACCGTACTCGAAGCGAAAAAGGCGATGGATAGCGGTAAAGTTGGTCGCATCAAAACGGGTAAATTTTCGAAGGAAGAAGCGCTCGAAATCGGTCGGCGAGTAGTTGCTGAAAAGAACGAGCGAGAGCGCAAACGTCGTATGGAAGAGACGGTCGCAACTAAACCGGATAACTACTTTGTTATAACGAAAGATAGCGACTTGCCTCGCCTAGTCGATCGTTTAATGCTCGAAGTTGAAGCGCAGAAGTCCGACGCATGGTTCCGAAAGGCTTTCGACTTATTCAACAATACACATATTCGCAAACGACTGTTGCAAGAGGGCGTTGAGATTCCGTTAGTAACGTCATTTACTGAGTGGGATACGGAAACAAGCGGTACTGACACGTATATCGATTTAAGTGGAGGCTACTCGTTTTGGTTGCCGTTATTGAACGAGGGTTATTACGTAGCATACGGACATCTAACTGACGACGAGCAATGTACACGATCAAATGCGCTAGAAATCGTTAAATCATTTATCGAGGACGCTCAGCATATTAAAGCGTTCCATAATACGCCCTTCGACTTATCCATGTTCTTGAATGACGGAATGAGGCCGAGAGGTTTCCGATATGATTCGATGGATGCAGCACAAATAATGAATGAACACGAAGATTCCTTCGGATTAAAGCCGTTAGTTACGAAATATAAAAAGCCTATCGGAGCGAGTCATTTAGACGACTTCACATTCGAAGATCTATTCGGAAATGGCTCGCCGATGATCTACTCGCCTGAAATCGTAGGAATCTACGCAATAAAGGACGTTGAAAAAGGCTGGCTATATACGAAGTGGCAAATCGATATGATGCTGAAATCGGATAAGCTAGCGGTTGCTTATTTCGAAATTCGCCAGTATTTATACGAGGTGAATACGACAATTGAGCGAACAGGCTTCGTAATTGATACAGAAGAATTGGCGAGATTAGAAATCGAATTCTCCGAGAAATTAGGAGCAGCAATTAAGGCTCTACACGACGCATATAACATCGACGATCAGTTCCTTTACGAAATGTCGCTCGCTCTTAAAGGCGATAAGATTCGCGATTGGATTACATCGCAAAAGAAACGTATCGAGAAGCAAGCCGAGATGTTATCGCAATGTGAAGAGGAGCTAAAACGTTCTAATCCTACGACGAAGAAATACGAGCAGTTGCAGGAACGTATTCGAAAATATAAAACGAATAAACTAGCGGAGCCAGTTCCGCAAAATGCTCCCGATTACATTCACGAAATTAACTTCGATTCGGATCAGCATTTGCAGTATCTAATCTACGACGTTCTTAAAATCGAAGATAAATCGAAGATTATCGATAAGAAGAAAGAGCGCCTTACGAATAAAGATGTACTAGCGCTTTACTTTAAATCGGAACCATCGCTAAAACCATTATCGGATTATTCGAAGTTATCAACGCTACTAGGTACATTTGTCCGCAAGATTCCTAACGCATTAGATAAAGACGGTCGTCTCCATACGAAATTAGATACCGTTTCTACTGGCCGATATAGCTCGAAAGGATATCTCGGCAAAAGTAATGACGTATTATTCGCGGAAATTAATGACGACAACTATCTCGAAGCTATGCGAATTTTAGTCGATGCTGAAAAGAAAACGCGCAAAGGTACGAATCTACAAAACATTCCCGCAAGAACTGACGAAGGTACTCGCGTTCGAATGGCGTTCAAGCCTCCGATAAATCACACGTTTATAGGCTCGGATTTATCATCGATAGAGCCACGCATCCAAGCGCATCGAATGGCTACAGAATTTAACGATGATATATTCGCGGAGATGTACCGAAAGGGACTAGATCCATATGTTGAATTTGCAGCGATATTATTCGAAATTGAACGGGAAATCTGTACGGAGTCTTACTACAAAGCTATGAGAGGGACGCCCGACGAAGTACCAGCCTATCGAAAAGCGATGAAGCAAATGTTCCTTGCGATTGGTTACGGGCAAGCCTTCGATATGTTCTACAAAGGTGTAATACCATTCGGAATTAGCGAAGAGCAGGCGTTAGTTGCCTATAAGAAGTTTGACGAGATATTGCCGGGCTTTAAAGGAATGGTTGAGGCAACCTTCGAGCACCTACGAAAGTACGGATGGACTGCGACTATATTCGGTCAGAAACGCCGTTTCCCTGGATACGTTGAGAAATATAAACGCTTATGTCAGTTGATGAAGCGATGTGGTATCGAAAGCAAAAACGATCCGGAGCTTGGCAAGAAAACGAATAAGTTACCTCGGAAAGACCGTTCCGAGTTTTGGGACTTAATGCGATTCACTGGCGGGTGTGAGCGAGCGGCGTTCAATCATACGATACAAGGTTCGGGCGCCAACATTCTGCAACTTTGCATGATTCGCGTTTACTATCAATGCGTGCTGGGGCTCGGGTGGGAGTTCGCCCTAACACTGCATGACGAGCTCAAGTGCGCCGTTCCTAACGGACAATTAACGGGAGATGCTCCGAGACTGTTCGATAGTATTATGACGGACACATACCACTTAGTATTGCCACTTGCGTGCGATACGGTAATTGAGCCGTGCTGGATGGACGAATATAGTCCGTCTGAATGGTTCGCAAAACAAAACGAAAATGGAGGAATTTAACGTATGACTAACGCAATCACATTAAAATTATTCGGACAAAACGGCTGCAATCCGTGCAAAATCTTAAAATTCGCAATCGAGGCGGAGCTGCCCGATATTGAAGGTGTCGACTATGAATACGTAGATTTGACGGAGGGCACTCGCGAGGACCGTTCGGAATTAATCGCCGAGTACGCAATCAGCTCGACGCCAGTCGTTATTATCGAGAGAAACGGTCATAAGATGGCGGATATACGGGGCTTCGTGAACATTGTCGAGGTTAAAGATGCGATTGAGTTCGCTAAGACTGCGAAATAGGAGGCGGTAGGGTGGTAAAGGAAATACCGTTAACACGAGGAAAAGTTGCGATTGTAGACGATGAGGATTACGAAGTCGTATCAGCTTTTAAGTGGCACTGTACTAGTCATGGGTACGCTAGTAGAGTGAATCCGGAAACAAAGAAACGTGAGTACCTACATCGTTTTTTAGTGAAACCGTCTGTTGGAAATGTCGTGGACCATATAAACCATGACAAATTAGACAATAGACGTAGTAATCTAAGGGAATGTACTCAAAAACAAAATATGCACAACGGTAGGGGCGTAGCAGGAACTAGTAGATATAAGGGCGTTTCTTATAAACCTGGCAGAAGAAAGCCGTGGAGAGCTCGCTTATATATCAATGGAGAGCAGTTGATTCTCGGAGATTTTTACACAGAAGAAGAGGCGGCATACGCATATAACTTGAAGGCCACGGAAGTTAACGGACAGTACGCCTTCTTAAACGACGTAAAAATCGATAACTTTACGCCTTTCTCTCCAAAAAAGACATCGTCCAATCATCGAGGGGTGCATTGGTGCAAGCGAAAGGAACGTTGGAGAGCTACCCTAAAGGTAAACGGGAGACAAAAACATTTAGGATATTTTAAAGAGGAAGAGGAAGCTGCGGACGCATATCTAAAAGCAGCGAAAGGAAATATGCAGAAAGAAGGCGACGTATCTTGAGTAATGACGCATTAACATTATTATACGGTAACGACGATCAAGTTGGAGACGGAGAAAAATTGGCGAGAGATTTTATGGAGCAGATGGATAGGTACTACGCTAGCCCGTCGAGTAGTTTTTATGATGAACGGATTGAGAGAAAATTTCTTGAGCAAAAGTTAAGACACCTCGGATTTAAACCCTACCCGAATGACGGACATATAACGTTCGGTGCCTCTGGGAGTAATCTTTGTGACCGTCAAATCGTATTCAAGAACGCAAAAGTTAAAACGGAGAAAACGCCCGACTTACCGCATCGCTCACGTCAGCGCCGAGTAGGTACGGCCGTAATTGACTACGTACAGCTCGACATTTGCCACGTACCAAAGCGCCTCGGCAATGACGCAGTATTCACGTTTGCTACGTTACCTAACGGTGAATGGGCGTTCGAGGATGCGATGCAAGTCCGCCAGGTCATCGAGCATAACGGCGTTAAATTCGCTATTACGGTTAAGCCCGATGGCATCTTGAATTATCGCGATGATTCGGAGAGACGCTTTATCTTCGAATATAAGACGAAGGCAAGCGGAGTCGTCGAGATGAACGGCAAGCTCGATTATAGCGGAGCGCAGGCGGACCACTTGCGCCAGGTAACGGCAGAGGCGATTGTATTCGGCATTAACGAAGGATTTATCGTTTATGAATCGATGCATAAGCCGTCGTGGTTTAGCGATGAAGAACGCAAGAACGTGCCGAAAACGCGCAAGACTTGGCGAGAGGGCGCGCCACTTTCCGATATGCGAGCGATGTACTTCTATATAACGGAGGATATGAAGCGCCAATTGCTCGATGATTTAGCGAGACAGGCGGAGCTCGTTTATAACGGAGAGATACCGCCGATTACAGTTGAGATGACGAGCAAATGCGGATTCTGTCCGTTTGGAGCGCATTGTCGAGCGAGTTTGTCAGAGGCGGAAAGGGCCGAGTTGGTTGCGATTGAGGAACGGATGGCTGCGTCGCCAATGGCGGGCAAACGGGAGCATAATGATTTGCGAAATTATTTAGCGGGAATTTCGAGATAGGTGTTACAAATCATAACGCCTAAGTCCGCTATGTATAGTAAGAGGGCGCAATCAAGCGCAATTAACGAGGAGGCTGAACGAATGGGAA
>Ga0182747_1003629_pt1 | contig 10321 bp, 6 predicted proteins | sample eDN3rd30CBELigBY_FD_128526 | JGI IMG/M metagenome (GOLD analysis project Ga0182747, IMG submission 128526) | Enriched backyard soil microbial communities from Emeryville, California, USA - eDNA 3rd pass 30_C BE-Lig BY (version 2) (version 2) | ecosystem: Environmental > Terrestrial > Soil >...
ACCCGCCCCTGGTCCTGCATCCGCCGCATCTCGGCCATCACACCGTCACACCCCCAGCCCACCTTCCCGCAAATCACCAGCGGCATCCCTTCCCCACACCCGATGCGACATGCGCCCGCATCGCGTTCAGGTGGTTTTTTCGCGGCTCGATCGTTCCCACCATCAGCAAATAGCGCTCCGGCAGACCAAGCCGCCGCCTTGCAATATCGTCCAGCGGACGCGCGCTGTAAAATCGCGCATCGACACCATTCCGCGCGACGATCACCTTCTCCCGCGATACACCCAGCAGGCGAACAACATCCTCACCGGTAGCCTCCGACACCACGGCAACCCGGTCTGCCCGCTCCACCTGACGCGGCACCACCGCCTCCAGGAATCGCCGCAAGGCATCTGTCGTCTGCTCGGGATGCGTCAGGAAGGCGAGATCGTGCACCGTCACCATGCGCGGCGCACCAGCCATCGGCGGCGCGGTGAAATCCGGTGAATAGACGACATCCGCCCCACCCGCCAGCAGACGAACATCCAGTGGAACCCGCAGCCGGAACCAGAGACGATCCGCGTTACGCCGGCTCAATGGCAACCGCACCGCTTTCACCCCCGGACGCAGCAAAGTGGACGAGCAGGATGGATCCGAATCTCCATCGGGGGCATAAACCAGGGTCCAGGAATCTCCTTCATCCCGGTCGATCAGGCGTGAAATGATATTCCGGGCATACCTGCCAATTCCGGCACCCTGATTGAAGGCAGCACTCGCTTCAATCAGCGTTCGCAAGCGGCTCTCCCACATCCTTCTTCAACACCCACAGGTAAATGGGCAACCCAATGATGATCAGGCTCAGGTACGTCACCACCCGGTCCAGCAGCGCGATCGCCGCAGCGGCTCCGGACGCCACCCCAATCTGCTTGAGCGCCGTCACCATGAACCCTTCCACGAAACCAAGTCCCGCCGGCGTGAACGGAATGATGGAAACAAGCGCGCTGATCAGCGCCACCATGATCGCGGCCGAGTATGAGATGTGCACATCCAGCGATCTCGCCACCAGATACACCCGCAAGCCGTCGCCAAGCCAAAGCACCACGCTGATGACGCCAAATGGAAGGGGTTTGGCAAGGACGCGAAAGAGACCGTGATTCAACCGCTGGTAATGTGCCATGATCCGCATCGGCAACAATTTCTCGATCCGGTCCCGCAGCAGCCACATGGCCACAATGCCAATCACACCGAGGAGGACGACCCCGCCGCCGAAGAAGAACGCCGTCTCCGCCTGATCCGGCGCATGCGTCCCAAAGACGATCAGCCCTGAAACAAACAGCACCGTCACCAGCACCACCAGGTCAATCAACCGTTCCGCCAGGATCGTGCCGAACGATTTCCCGAATGACGCACCGGTACGTTCCTTTAACAGGAATCCCCGGTACGCATCCCCCAATCGTGCCGGAACCACACAGTTCGCAAACCACGAGAGCAGGATGATCTGATACATCCCTCCCAGCCCGGGGACCGGAAACCCGTGCTCCCGGGAGATGTCCACCCGGGCCAGCATCTGCGTCCAGCGAAAGGCCCGTGCCAGAAAGGTGAGGTAAAAGACAACCAGCGCCCCCCCCAGCATCCAGAGATTGGCCTCCTTCATCCGCGCCCAGGCATCGCCGAAGTCGATCCCGAGGCCCCGGAAAACGAAGAAAAGGATCGCCACCGCCAGGGCAAAGGAAATCAGGGTGCGTGGATTGAGAAAGCGTCTGCCAAGTGAATCCGGCCGCTGTTCCGGATCCTCCTTTTCGATGGAGTCGTCAGATGGTTCCGCCCGCTCGGCGTCTTCGGCAACATGCAGTTGCCATGGGGGCGTGATCGGGGTCGAATCGGTCGTCATGCAAGTCCTGTTGGGAGTGGATCGGCAACGGATTGTGACTCCGCACCGGGACGTGATCGGACATAGGCGGTCAAAGGATCGGGCGCGAGGTTGAGACCGATCGCCACGATCGCGCCAAGCTGTAATTCGAGACTGGAAACATTGAGATAGTCAACCAGGCTGTGTGTGGTGAATGCCACCATCGTCGCCAGGCCGCCAATCGCCAATGCGCGAGACAATGGCTCCGTGCTCCTGCGCGCCGCGCCGATCAAGGATACCAGTGTCGCGGCTATCCAGGCGGTAAACGCCACAACACCAGACAGGCCAGCCTGGGCTCCCATCTGCAACCAGCCGTTATGCGCCTGACCCAACGGCACGCGGTCATACCACACCGGAGTATATTCCCGGTAATGGTAGTCGAACTCCCCTGCCCCAACCCCGGTCAGTGGCTTGTCCTCGAACATCCGGATTGCCGCAAACCAGAGGGACGAGCGATCGAATCCATAATCATAAATCTCACCCGTACGGGATTGCCTGGGTGCCTCCAGCACGCGCTCGAACCGATGCAATTGCGATTGCCCCACCGGTGTCAGCAACACTATCAGCACCAACAAAACACCTGCACCCACTGTTGCCACGCGTATGCGTCCCGGCAAAGCCCAAAGGACAATCATCATCGCCGCGGCAAACCCGATCATCCCGCCGCGGGATTGAGTCAACGCCAGGACACCCATACCCGCTACGGAAGTCACCGCCGCGGCAACCCACAACCACCGGCCGATATGTTCCCGGAACGACGCGCGAAAGCCGAACAGCGCCAACACCAGCAGCAAGGGAATCGTAAATTCCACATAGGCCGCCAGCGGATTGGGGGTACCGAAAGCCCCGGTCACGCGCAAGATCCCACCCTCAAACATATGATCGGGGCCGTTTCCCGCGACCACCTGGCCAAATCCATAAAACCAGGTGGCCATCGTTGTCGCCACCAGGCCCCACAGGACGACACGAATCTCCCGCCAATCCCGAAGCACACTGCGGCAAATCAGGAAAAATGCCGCGGCAACGGCCCATCGGTAGACTTCACCCACCCAAAGACCGATTTCCGCCATTTCCAGCAAGGAGACCAGGAATGCGGTACCCATCGCCACGTACCCGAGCATGATCGAATCCAGCCAAACCCGGTACCGCCAAAATGTCACCCCCCAGCCAAGGAACAATCCGAACACCGCGATCTGCGTCAGCGTGAAATCACCCCGGAAATACGGGAGCATCACCGCATCCTGGATCGGCACCGTCACCAGGACCAAGGAAATCATCATGGCAGGCTGCAAAATGGCGAGCGCGGCTCCAAGCCCGATCAGGATCATCGTCCAGGTGTTGGAAGTCGGCATGGCCAGGACAAGGAGGATCGCCGCCAGCACCAGCATTCCCGGCAACAAGCGATTCGGCAGCGGTCCGTCGCCGGCACCACCCGAATATCTCTCCATGAACCTGGTCACTCGCATGCCGCTGCTACCTTGCCCTCTCGGGTCATTACGCTCGCCGTCCTGGCTGCCAATCGGGCATGACGGGTAACGACGGTATGGCGATGTCATCGCGGCGACGCAAATGCCCGGAGCGGATGGCGATAAGGTAAATCAGGGAGCGCATCCCCAGAAACAACACAATCATGGAACTAATTGTCAGCAGCATCACCGGCCAGATAAACGGCGGCTCACGCTCCACGACCAGGCCGCCGAGCGTCAGTTCCCCCGGCTCCATCAGAGTGATTTTCAACGTGTGTTCGGTGTCGTCCAACCCGCTGACCAGACGGTGCGGCAGGTCATCGGTGCGGTAGGAGATATACAGGCTCCACCAATCCGGCTCATCCTCATAACCGCCGGGCAGGATTTCTCCGTCCAGCTCCAGCTGGAACGGCCCCGCTTGCGGCCCCGAACGCAGGAAAGCGATCAACCCCGTTCCCTGAAAGGTCAACGTTGCGCTGGATCCCACCTGGTTCGTCGTGCGGAACGTCCTGCCTTCGAGATGCTGGTCATCCCAGTTCCCCTGATAGGTAATGGCATCGGCATCCATCGGTGCGAATCCCGTGTTGGCGAGATCGGATCGTCGTTGCAACGCCGGATCAGTTAACCGCCGGAACAACGGCGTCGACGATCCGTCCGGGGCAATGGCAAACCTCGCTGCGGGATCCCCCGGTTTGGTGGCGAATTGCCACTGGACCATCAATCCCATCCACGGCCATTCCGACCATGCTCGCTCAAGCCCGCGCACCACATATTCGGCCTGTTCTTCCCGCGTCACATCACCCTGCGCGGCCCAACCATACGTTGTCGCCCAAACTGGAGTTTCTCCGTCTCCGTGACGCAACATCAATTCCCGAAACAGGATCGCCCGCGAAAGATTCGTCCGGTCAGCGCTCACCCGGCGATCGTCCGGGGAATTGCTCCCTCCGTTAAGTCGAATCCCGACGATGTCGAAAACATCGCTGGCACCTGCCGCATACAGGCTATCCATGAATGCCAGGTCATCAAGCCCCTCGGGCACATCCGATCGCCTGGCCAATTCAGGGGTCACCAATCGCACTTCCGGATTCCCCGCCCGCGCTCCATAAAACGCCGCGGCCAGGTAGGGTTCGAAGCTCGCACCCGTCGCTGGCCGACCGCCCCACTGACTGGACAGGTTGGGCCGGTCCCAGACCTGGACGTACGGCACCTTCTCACCAAAATGTGAGGTAAGTGCCTGCGCAAATCGCTGAAGATCGTCCGGATCGGAAGGCGGATAGACATTGCTTTCCACCGTCTGCCCGGTAGCGGCCCAGTCTGGCGCATCGGCAATCACGACGATGACATCAATACCTTCATTGCTGAGGGCGTCAACGATCGGATCGTAAACCGACCAGTCATATGTCCCCTGTGTCGATTCAACCTCCGCCCATGACACAACTTGCCGCACATAACCAAACCCGGAATCCGCCATGGTCGAGGCAACTGCGCGGATATCTTCAGTGGTAAAGATCCGCAAGTCGGCGTTGGTTGCCAGTTCTCTCCCCGAAGGTTGGACGACATACGGACGTTCAGAACCCGACTCCACTCCCCGATGCAGGTACTGGTCCGTCAATGCGGACATCGTGATTAGGCTGAGCCCGATCACCAACAACGTGAATGCGCCAAGAAGATGCGTGAAATCCGGCCGGCGATAGCGCAAATCCAGGATCGCCAAAATGCCATCGGCCGCGAAACCCGCCAGCCGATGTCCCGGACCTGATCCCACCCCACCATCGGACCTCCGGCCAGGCACTTCATTCTGTTGTAAGTCTCGATCCATATCGTCCGGATCAAGCGGATATGGTCTCACCACGAAGGCGGCTTTCTCAACCCTGCTACGCAATCCGCTCGTCGTTCAAGACGACGGCACCCACTGCATGTCCAAAGGTGCGGACGCCGATTGGCGCCAGCCGGAAGTATAACGTTGATGCCTGTCGCCGCCCCCGACACGCATGCGTCGTGGTTCGGACTGATGCCTGAGCCCTTCGTAGAACCGGCCCTCGCAGCCGCGGACGGTAGTCAGTTTTCACTGACGCGTACGGGCGATGCCCGTCATCGTCCATGCCGCGAAGCGGCATCATGGCAAGCGCAAACGCCCCCAGTGGCCCGGTCGAGACAAAAACTGGCACGTATGGGCGATGCCCGCAGCTGCGGCCGGTCATCGCCTCTGCCGCGAAGCGGCATCACGGCATATGCCAATCATCATGCAATTAGCCACAGTCAGCACGCCCCTCGCATCAAGACTTCTCCCCTCAACAACTTGCGGCCAGTCTCTTGAGCCCATCCCTCCACTCCGGTATGCTGCCACTGAAGAAATGCAGGGAAAGAATCTCCAGCAAGGAAGATTCCAATGAAGGGAAGCTGATTCATGCCCAAGGTATCCGGCAAACGTACGATCACAGCCGACGACCTCAAGCGCATCCACCTCGTCTCCGACCCCAAGGGTCAACCGGACGGCGAACTCGTCGCCTGGGTCGTCACACACATTGATGAAGACAACGACACATACGCCAGCGCCATCTGGGTCGGCGACCAAAATGGCGAAAATAGCCGCCAATTGACCTCCGGCACCGCGCGCGATTCATCTCCCCGCTGGTCGCCAGATGGTAAGTCCATCGCCTTTGTCTCGAACCGGGCTCCAATGCTCCCCCTCCCGAAGCCGCAAGAAGAGAAGGATAAGGAAGCTCCCACAGACGGGAAGAAGAACAAGGGGAAAGAAGAAAAGACGCCTGCCAGGCTCTCCCAGATTTGGACCATCCGGATTGATGGCGGGGAAGCACAGCAAGTAAGCAATCATCCCAACGGTGCATCCTCACCAACCTGGGCACCAGACGGCTCCGAGATCGCCTTCATCGCTTCGGACGATGTTGAAGAAGGTGACGCCTTCCAGGCCGCAACCTCGAAAGGTGAGGTGGCAGACGAACGCATTGTCCGCGATATCAGTTACCGTTTTGATGGCGTGGGTTGGCGTGAACGCTACGCACACGTCTGGAAAGTCAATGTCGCCACCGGAGAATCCGTCCAGCTAACCTCGGGTGACGTGTTCGACCGCGATCCCCAATGGTCACCCACTGGCGATGTCATTGCTTTTGTTGGCAACCGACGCGAGGATCGCAAGTCTCTCATGGCCAGCACAATCCTCACCGTACCCTCCTCGGGCGGCGATGTCAGTGCGCTTGCGGAGGACAACGCATCCTTCGGGAATCCCTCCTGGTCGCCGGATGGTACCCAGCTCGCGTTCACGGGACACCTCGACGCGAAAGCCGGAGCCGTCAACAATCGTCTTTGGGTGGTGAGTTCCACCGGCGGCGATGCTCGCAGTCTCACCGATGCATGGGACACCAGTGTCGGCGATGTCGGTATGAGCGACGTGCACGCCGGGAGCGACTCCCGACCGCTGTGGCTCGATCAGGAAACACTGGTCTTCCTTGCCTCCCAACGAGGTGAAACCCAGATATTCAGGACCGGTATATCGGGTTCAGAAATTATTCCAGTAACCGAAGGCAAGCGCAGGATCAGCGGTTTCACCTCCTCCAGTAAAGGCTATATCCACGTATCGGGCACCATCAGCACGCCATTTGAACTTTTCCACTGCGACAGTACCGGAGCGAATGAGCGACAGGTAACATTCCTCAACAAGGATCTTCTCGCCGAGCTAACACTCAGCGATGCCATTGACCTCGATGTCACCGCGCCCGACGGTTGGAAGATCCAGGGCTGGTTACTCCCACCCGCAGGGCACGACCCTGAGGCGCCAGCAAAATCCCCCGCCATCGTCCAGATTCACGGTGGCCCCCACGCCATGTATAGCTATGCCTTCTTCCACGAGATGCAGCTCATGGCCGCGAAAGGGTACGCGGTCATCTTCTGCAATCCTCGCGGCTCATCCGGCTACGGAGAGCACTTCACTGGCTGCACCCGGGCCCAGTGGGGCGAAAGTGACATGCCAGATGTCATAGCCACCCTGGAAACAGCGATCGCTGAACATGACTGGATCGATGCCGACCGTCTCGGCGTCACCGGTGGCTCGTACGGCGGCTACCTCACCAACTGGATCGTCTCCCACGACGACCGGTTCAAGGCGGCGGTCACCCAACGTTGCGTCTCCAACTTCTATTCTTTCTTCGGCACCAGCGATATCGGGTTCAACTTCGGCGAGTTCGAGTTTGGCGGAGTACCCTGGAAAGATACGGAACTGCTCCTCAAGTACAGTCCGATCTCCTATGTAGATAACATCACGACACCACTGCTCATCATTCATAGTGAAAAAGATCTCCGTTGTCCCATTGAGCAAGCCGAGCAAATGTTTGTCGCGCTTAAATACCTGGGCCGCGAAGTCGGTTTCGTCCGCATCCCGGAGGAGAGCCACGATCTCAGCCGCTCCGGTACCCCCAGCAGACGCCTTGCCCGCCTGCATCACCTCGTCGGATGGTTTGATTCCCACATGTAATACCGAATCCGGATGATCCGTTGCGGATGGTGTAGGGGCAGGCGGCCGTTAGGCTCGCTGCCCATCGGCGCCTGCGGCGCCGATCTTCGGAGATCACCCCACCGTGTTTACCCGGATTTCTCATCATACGGGGCGTTCTCCATGATCGCCCCGTGGCCCCGCAGCATGCTCTCGCCTGGCGAATCCGGATAACGTACGAGGAAAGTCACCCATGCTTGAAGATGCCTCCGGCGAGGGTAATACTCTCCACCACAACCGCACCCGGTCATCGAAGACTGGCGTGCACGATATCCCGGGGAATTCCCCGCCCCTGTGGAGCAGTCGAAAGGGGCAATCCATGCCAGGCAATGTCGCCTTAAGGAGTCTCGCTCAGCGTTTGAGCGCAACTCTCGCATCATCGTTTAACCCGAATATGACATCACCCATCATTGGTGGCGCCGACACCGTTACTGCCTTCATCCGCTTCGGGGAAGCAACCGGATCGGCAGGCATCACCCTTGAGGATTCGCTCGCCGTGGCCAGTGCAGCACTGAATGAGATGCTCGAGAGAGGCAGGGAAAGTGGAACGAGTGCGGCCGTGTTCCAATCCGCCGGTGTCGCCCTGGCCGCCGTAGCTCGCGGACACGCACGCACATCATCAGGTTCAGAACCTCTGGAAGCCCGCCCGGAGGATTTCCCGGAAACCCAGCATGCCAGGCTGGAAGCACTGCACCGTATCAACCGCGCCGCGACGTCCAATCTGGAACTGTCAGAAATGCTGGATACCGTCGCCCACGTCGTGGTAAACACCACCAACAGCGATGCCAGCGCCATTTTTCTCTATGACGAATCGACCGGCTTGCTCTCCTTGCAGGCGGCTGTGGGCATGTCACCGGGGGCAGTGGGCAATGCCACGGTGCGTATTGGCTCGGGCATCATCGGCCGCGCCGCGCTCGAGGGAACGCTCATCTCCGCTCCGGATGCCAAAGCGCATGAGAGTTTTTTCGCTCATCCCGGTATCGGCGATGAACAATACCACTCGCAGGTATCCGTGCCCATGCTCATTCAGGGTCAGAACAGGTTGGTGGGTATCCTGAATATCCACTCGCGGGAACGCCGGACATTTGATCAGGGAGAGCTGGAATTCTTGCGGACCGTCGCCGGAGAACTCTCGATCAGTATCGAGAACGCCCGCCGGTATAGCAGCACTGACGAGCGACTACGCCAGAAAATCGCTGAACTTGGCACCCTCCAACGGGTCACCCGCTCGCTCGCCTCAACCCTCAGCCTTGAAGGCGTCCTTCGCATGATTACCGAACAGGCTGTCGAGCTCGTTCATGCCGAAGCCGCGGCAATTTTCCGGCCCGGCAGTTCCCGTGGCAGCCATTCCATCGAACCGATGATCAAGTCCCGCATCGGTACTGTTCGTATCCTCAGGGACGTCGCCGATCGGGATGACGTGGTCGTAGATGTCCTGCGTACTGGAACGGCCCGGCGGGTCCCTATTGACTATGTCGATGGAGAAGCCACACTCTTCTGCCTGCCATTGCTCTCCGCCCGGAAAACGGTTGGGGCACTCTGTTTTCGCCTGATTGACGAAGGCAATGTTACCGATGACATGATGGCCATGCTCCAGGCGTTTTCCGATTCCGCCGCCATGGCCATAGAAAATGCCCAGCTCTATCAGGACGCCATGATGAGTCTGCAAACCCAGCAGACACTCGTTCAGGAGATGCATCATCGCGTCCGCAACAATCTCCAGACCGTCGCCGCCCTCCTCTCGATGCAATTGCGACGCAACGAACATGAACCCTGGGCTATCCAGTTGCGGGAGGCCATTAGTCGCATCCAGTCCATCGCGGCCGTCCACGATCTGCTCAGCGATGAACGGCGGCTGGCCGGAACCACGCTTGATGTCATCGCCCGCATGGTTGCCGAAGATGCCCACAGCACCCTCATCCCGCCCGGATTGAAAGTGACGTTTGACATCCCCCCGACAGACCTGATGATCCCGTCCGGTCAGGCAACCATCATGTCGCTGCTCATCAACGAATTGGCCGCAAATGCTATCAGCCACGGCTTCGAAAACCGCAGTCACGGCTTTATCCGCATCCGCGCCTGGGGAGAAAACGGCATGGCCAACGTCGAGGTATTCAACGACGGCCAGGGCGTACCGGATGACTTCGACCCCGCCGCCAGCGAAGGACTGGGCATGCGCATCACCCACGGCCTCGTTACCTCTGACCTCAAGGGAACCTTCACCATCTCCTCCCGCAATGACGGCACATCCGCCCTCATCCAGTTCCCCATCGCCGACGAAGCCGACCCCGTCGCCTGAATATGCCGCAAAAATCCGGGTCTCCCACCCGGAATTCTCTTAATACGGTATCCGGATGATCCGTTGCGGGTGGTGTAGGGGCAGGCGGCCGAAGGCTCGCTGCCCATCGGCGCCGCAGGCGTCGATCATCGGAAACGACGGTGACGTGTTTACCCGGATTCCG
>Ga0182747_1003630_pt1 | contig 10319 bp, 12 predicted proteins | sample eDN3rd30CBELigBY_FD_128526 | JGI IMG/M metagenome (GOLD analysis project Ga0182747, IMG submission 128526) | Enriched backyard soil microbial communities from Emeryville, California, USA - eDNA 3rd pass 30_C BE-Lig BY (version 2) (version 2) | ecosystem: Environmental > Terrestrial > Soil >...
CATGGTCCCCGATAGCAGCGCCGGAAGTTCCCGGCAATTCTCAGGCGGGCAATTCCTCAATTTTGACCCGATCGGGATAGAACGCCAGATGGCCTGCGATTTCCTTCACCACGTCATAGGGCGCCTCGTAGCTCCAGACTGCGTTGTCGAGCGCCGCGCCATCGGCATGGATGGTGAAATAACTGGCGTCGCCCTTGTAGGGACAGTGAGTCTGCCGGTCGGTGGCGGACAAAAGCGTCATATCGGCATCGGCTCGGGGCACGTACTGGACCGCCGGATAAGAGGCCTCCTGAAGGACGAGAGCCCTCGCCGTCTCGGCGACGACCTTGCCGCCGGCGGTGACACGCACACGCCGGGGATTCGGAGCGATGGTGATGGGGTGGTCCGGGCCCGGGATTTTCATGTGGCACTCTCCTGTGGGTGCTGGCGATATAGGTGCGATTGCGACGTTTGCCCGCGTGACCTCGTGGCTTGTCGGGGTTAGAATCGGGCATATCTGCTATGACAACAGCCTGCGGGCTGAAAACAGGAGACCCTGGAATGCCTATGGACGCGCGGGACATCGAAACCATGATCAAGGCGGCGATTCCCGATGCCACAGTTACAATCCGCGACCTCGCTGGGGACGGTGACCATTACGCTGCGACCGTGATTTCGGAATCATTCCGCGGCAAGTCTCGCGTGCAGCAGCACCAGATCGTCTATCAGTCGCTGAAGGGCCAGATGGGCGGCGTACTGCATGCGCTTGCGTTGCAAACCGGCGTGCCCGAGTAACACGCTGACAGCGGGGGCGCGGGAATGAGCGCGGCGCGGTCCTTTCTGCGGGAGAAAAACCCGCACGGCCATCACCGCGTCACCTATGTCGAATTGTTCTTCGATCTCGTTTTCGTGTTCGCGATCACCCAGATCTCGCACACGCTGCTCACGCATTTCACACCGCTCGGCATATTGCAGGTTCTGATCCTGTTCTTCGCCGTATGGTGGGTGTGGATCTACACGTCCTGGATCACCAACTGGCTCGATCCTGAACGGACGCCGACGCGGCTGATGCTGTTCGGAATGATGATAGCAGGCCTGCTGCTGTCGACTTCCATTCCCAAAGCGTTCGACAGCCGTGGCCTTGCGTTCGCTCTGGCCTTCGTCGTTATGCAGGTCGGACGGACGGTGTATTCCGCGCTTGCCGTGCCCGCGTCGGAAACGGCGATGCGGATGAACCTCTGGCGCATCGCGGCGTGGCTTACCTGCAGCGGCGTGTTCTGGATCGCGGGCGGCCTCGCCGAGGGCATGCTGCGACCGACGCTGTGGAGCATTGCGCTGGCGATCGAATATGCAGGCCCTGCGATGCGATTTCGCACACCGGGGCTCGGCGCCTCATCCTTTCAGGATTGGGATGTCGAAGGTGGCCACATGGCGGAGCGGTGCGCGTCCTTCATCATCATCGCGCTTGGTGAATCCATCGTGGTGACGGGTGCGACCTTCTCCGAGATTCCATGGTCGACGGTGACGATCGCATCCTTCATCGTCAGCCTGATCGGCAGCATCGCGATGTGGTGGGTCTATTTCCATATCGGCGTGGAAGCGGGCGCCAAGCAGATCACCCATTCCGAGGAAAGCGGCCGGTTCGCGCGCATCGCCTACACCTATCTGCATCTGCCGATCGTGCTCGGCATTGTGGTGTCGGCGGTGGGAGACGAGGTGCTGCTCGCTCATCCGCAAGGGCACATGGACACGAAGGCGATGCTGAGCATCATCGGCGGTCCGTTGCTGTTCCTGCTCGGCACCGTACTGTTCAAGCACGTCATTCGCGGCATTTATCAATTGTCGCATCTGGTCGGAATGGCGCTGCTGCTCGTCCTGTTTCCGATTGCGCCGTCTCTGACGCCGCTTACGCTGGCGGCGCTGGTTGCTGGCGTCCTCGTCATCGTGGGAGCGTGGGAGGCTGCCTCGCTCGGTGGTGCGGATCGCGCGGAGGCTTAAGCCGAGCCCGCGCGCAACGCATGGACCGAGAACATATCCCGCGCGTCGGTCCAGACCTTGTCCGGCATCCATCCGGCGCGGCGGGCCAAGTCCTGAAAACGCGCAACGCTGTATTTGTAGCTCGACTCGGTGTGGATGCTTTCGCCTGCGCGGAATGCGATGTCATGCCCGAGCAGGTGGACGGTCTGCGCATCTTGGCTCACGAGATGCATCTCGATCCGATGCGAGGTGCGGTTATAGACCGCGCGATGGGCAAACCGGGAAATGTTGAAATCGCCGGCGAGTTCGCCGTTGATCCGGGACAGGATGTTCTTGTTGAACCGGCTCGTCACCCCGGCATCGTCGTCATAGGCTGCCTGCAGGATGCGGTCATCTTTCTCCAGATCAACGCCAACGATGAGGATGGCATCGGGGCCGAGAATGCTCCGGGCTGTCCGCAGAAATGCGCAGGCCTCCTCGGGTTCGAAATTGCCGATGGTCGAACCTGGAAAAAAACCGGCTTTCGGCAGCGGCGCGATCTCGCTGGACAATGAAAAGGGCCGCGTGAAATCGGCGGCGACAGGATGGACGGCAAGGTGCGGGAAGTCGCGTCGCAAGGCATCGGCCTGCCGCGCAAGGAATGCGCCGGAAATATCGACCGGCACATAGGCGCCGATCCGGTCGTGGGCGAGAAGCAGTCGCGCTTTCGTCGTTGCACCAGCGCCGAATTCGACCAGCGCTGCGTTTTCCGGAATCGTCGCGGCGATTTCGCGGCCACGTTCCCGCAAAATGCCAAGCTCGGTGCGCGTCGGATAATACTCCGGCAGCCGCGTGATCTCCTCGAACAGATCGGAGCCGGTTTCATCATAAAAATATTTCGGCGAGAGCTTCTTGGGTTGCTGATTCAGCCCCAAAATAGCATCCCGCGCGAACACCGGATCGATGTGGGTGGGTTCACAGCGCTCGGCTCGCGCGGATACATGAATACTCATGCGTCACTCCGTTGCATATTCTGAATGTGAGGCGCGTTGGTTCAGATGGCGTAATCCGCAAGCCGCAGCCCGGTGAACTGCCAGCGATGATGCGGATAGAAGAAGTTGCGATAACTCACGCGCGCATGTCCCTCCGGTGTCGCCACGGAGGATCCGCGCAGCACGTACTGGTTCACCATGAACTTGCCGTTGTATTCGCCGAGCGCGCCCGGAATGGCGCGATAGCCGGGATAGGGCGCGTAGGATGAACGGCTCCACTGCCAGACGATGCCATAGGCGTTATCGAGTTGGCCTGCGCGAGCCGCGACTTCCCATTCCATTTCCGTCGGTAGGTGCTTGCCACACCAGCGTGCGAAGGCGTCTGCTTCGTAATAGCTGACATGGCACACTGGCGTGTCGAGATCGACCGGCTTGAGGCCGGCGAGCGTCATGATGTGCCATTGGTCGTCGATCTTGCGCCAATGGCCCGGCGCTTCCCATGCCTCGCGTTCGACAGTGGCAAAACCATCCATCAGCCACAGCGTCGCGGTGCGATAGCCGCCGTCGTTGATGAAAGCGAGCCATTCGCGGTTGGTGACGAGTTGACGTGCGATTTTCACCGGGCCGACCAGAACGCGGTGCGGCGGCTTTTCATTGTCGAAATGGAAGCTATCGCCCTGATGGCCGATAGTGTGAATGCCTTCGTTGAGCGTGAACCATGCATCGCCATCTGTGTGAGTGGCAGGAAACGACCAGCTCTCGTCATAAGCAGGCGGAATTGGGTTCTGCGCGAAGGCGTGGAGAATGTCGGTATGCATCAGTTCCTGATGCTGCTGCTCGTGATTGAAACCGACCTCCATCAGTGGCGCGATTTCGCGCAGCTTGTCCTCGCCGGCGCTGGCAAGAAACGCCAGCATCTGCGTGTCGACATATTGCCGATAGGCGGTGACGGCCTCGACGCCCGGGCGAGTCAGATGACCGCGCTGTGCGCGAGCGTGACGCGGACCTGCGCTGACGTAATAGGAGTTGAACAGAAAAGCATAATCGGGGTGGAAGACCTTGTAGCCCGGCACGTGCTGACCGAGCACGAATTGCTCGAAGAACCATGTGGTATGAGCGCGATGCCATTTCGCGGGGCTTGCATCCGGCATCGACTGGACGAGTTGATCTTCGGCGGACAACGGTGCCGCGCGACGCTCGGTCTCGTCGCGAATCGCGCGATAAGCGTCTGACAGCGCGCGGGAGAGGGATGTTTTAGAGAATGCCGACGTAACGGACTGGCCGGAGGCCACGAAAGCTCGATTTGTCACGAAAATCTCCGGTTTGGGAGAAAACAGTGTTCCGGCGGTTAGGTTCCTAGGTAAGGCTCTTCTACGCTCAGGCTATGGCATTGTTTCTGTGCCGAGCGCACATCGGCGTGATTTGGCGTGAAATGTCCAAATTGAGGCCGCAAAATCCGGCTTTTGGGCCTGATTTCATTGGATGGACGTTCGATTCTCGCTACATATATGAGTGAGGCGGCAGCCTGCCGGTGATCGGGACATCGGAGGCCAGACCCGCCAAGGGATAAGACGATGAGCATCGAGCAATTTATCGAGAGTGAAGTGAAGTCCAACGACGTCGTGCTGTTCATGAAGGGCACGCCGCAGTTTCCGCAGTGCGGGTTTTCGGGCCAGGTGGTCCAGATTCTCGATCACGTCGGGGTGCCCTACAAAGGGCTGAACGTTCTGGACTCGGCCGATCTGCGCAACGGCATCAAGGACTATTCGAACTGGCCGACCATTCCCCAGCTTTACGTGAAGGGCGAGTTCGTCGGCGGCTGCGACATCGTGCGTGAGATGTTCCAGAGCGGCGAATTGCAGAAGATGTTTTCCGACAAGGGCGTTTCGGTGCGCCAAGCGGCCGGCTAGTTTCTGCTCTCACCGATGTTGCGCCGGCGATCGGCGCAAAGAAAAAGGCCGCCCGGTGAGGCGGCCTTTTGATTTTGAACGCTCGCGCAGGAATTAGCGCGAATAGAATTCGATGATGAGGTGCGGCTCCATCTGAACCGGGAAGGGGACTTCCGACAGGTTCGGAACGCGCGTGAACTTCGCGGTCTGCTTGCCGTGATCGACTTCGATGAAGTCAGGCACGTCGCGCTCGGCGAGCTGGTTGGCTTCGAGCACCGTGGCGAGCTGCTTGGAGGAATCCTTCACCTCGATCACGTCGCCGACCTTGACCTTGTAGCTCGAGATGTTGACGCGCTTGCCGTTCACCTTGATGTGGCCGTGGTTGATGAACTGGCGCGCGGCGAACATCGTCGGCACGAACTTGGAGCGATAGACGACCGCATCGAGACGGCGCTCGAGCAGGCCGATCAGGTTCTCGCCCGAGTCGCCCTTGAGACGGGTCGCTTCGACGTAAACGGCATAGAACTGACGCTCGGAAATGTTGGCGTAATAGCCCTTGAGCTTCTGCTTGGCGCGGAGCTGCGTGCCGAAGTCGGAGAGCTTGCCCTTGCGGCGCTGGCCGTGCTGGCCGGGGCCGTATTCGCGCTTGTTGACGGGGCTCTTCGGGCGGCCCCAGATGTTCTGGCCCATACGGCGATCGATTTTATACTTCGCCTCACTGCGCTTAGTCATCGCGTCCTCTTTCGTAAGTTTGAGTTTTGAGGAAACGCGCCCTCCTGTGTAACCGGGAAATCCCGGATACCGACAGGTCGTCCTCGTAAGCATTACGGGGAAAACCACGGGTCGCGAAACACAACGCGGGCCGAAACGGCCCGCGAGCAGGGGTGTTCTTAAGGAGAAAGCGCCGCCAAGTCAAACGTTTGGGGCTGTTTTGGCGCCGAAAATCCCGCCCCGATTTTTACTTCAGGGGAGCGGGGGAGGCGATTGGCTTGCCCTTCTCGACAACGTAAATCCCTAGCAATTTTAATGGCTTGCCGGGTGCAACCTTGACGTCATGGGGCACATTGGGAGGAACCTGGATGACAACGCCGGGCTTCAGCGCCTGATCTGGCTTGCCCTCGACAATGAGCGTGCCTTCGCCCTCCAGCACATAGCTGAGATCAAAACCCGGGTGGGTATGGCGGCCCGCGCTCACGGTTCCCGCGGGAATCTCCGCGATCGCCTCGACGACATGATAGCCCGCAGGGAAATCAACATCCTGCAGCGGCGTGCGTTTGATGGCCGACGCAGCCGGTGCCGGAGTCATGGCCGTCTGCGCATGGGCCACGCTTACGCCAGCCAGCGCGATCGAAAAACAAAGTATCGTGCTCTTCAACATGGGGCTCTCCCTGGTGCTGTCCTCTCCCGGGACAGGCATGCGAAGGCTAACAGCGCGATGCAGGGAAGCAAAAGAAATTAGGCGTGATCCAGCGCCTGTGCGCCGAAGAACGGCCGCAGGGCCATCGCAAAAGCGGGCGAAGGAGAGTTGCCCGACGTGAATAAAAATTTCGCGGGCGGTGGAATATTCTCGGTTGCCGAATGCCCGAGCAGGTTTTCCACGCGCCGGGCGATGGCAGGGGCGGGATCGATCCAGTCCACCGGCCAGGGCGCGATCCGCCGGATCTGTTCCAGCAACAACGGATAATGGGTGCAGGCCAGCACCACGGTATCCGTACGCGGATCGCCATCGACGAAGCAGGGCGCGATCTCGGCGAGAACCGCGCCGTCGCTCACGGCCTCGCCGCGCAGGGCGGTCTCGGCCAGTGCGGCGAGATTGCCCGCGCCGACCAGCGTTACCTCGCAGCCCTGCGCGAAATCGGCGATCAGCTTTTTGGTGTATTCGCGCTTCACGGTGCCGCGCGTGCCGAGCACGGATACCCGCTTCGTCCTTGATGAGGCGCAGGCAGGTTTGATCGCGGGTACGGTGCCGACGAACGGGACCGAATAGGTGTTACGCAAGTGATCCATCACCAGCGTGGAAGCGGTGTTGCAGGCGATGACGACGAGATCGGGCTGATGGCGTGCGATCAGTGTGCCTATCAGCGGCACCACACGGGCGACGATCTCGTCCTCGGTGTGATGGCCGTAGGGGAAGAAGGCGTCGTCGGCGACATAGGTGTAGGCGGCGTCGGGGCGGGCCATGACGATTTCGCGCAGCACCGTCAGGCCGCCGAGGCCGGAATCGAATACGAGGATTGTGGGCGGCTTCGACACGAAAAGAGCTTAGCTGGTCGTTGGTTATGAATGAGTTGCGGACGCTGCTGGCGTGAGGCGGCGCAGCCCAACGCTATACTCCAATTTAGAGTAATTCCAATACTTAGAGTAATTCCAATCAGTTGTCGGGCGGCTCACTTGTCCGCGCGCACCTTCTATGGCTTCTCGTCGGGTTCACGGGCGGCGGATGAGATGCTGAACAACACGACACGATCCTGGGGCACGGTAGCGCGCGCGTTTCACTGGGTGCTCGGCTTGGCCATCATTGGCATGATCGCCTATGGCTGGTGGATGAACCACTTTCCGGCACGGGCGGATCGCTTCTTCCACCGCTCGATCCACGCCGATATCGGCTATCTCGTGCTGCTGTTCACGGCACTGCGGCTGATCTGGAAAGTGACGAACCCTATGCCTGTGCTGCCCGCCGGCACGCGCGCCTGGGAGCGGGGGCTCGCGCACCTCAACCAGTGGTCGCTCTACGTGCTGACATTTGTGGTTGCGATGCTTGGCTGGGCGCATTCGGGCGCACACAAGCCGGACTATGCGGATTTCTTCGGCCTGTTTCGGGTGCCGCAGTTCACGGTTGAGAACAAGCAGAACGCGCGCGATTTCGAACACTGGCACATCTATGCGGCCTATGTGCTGCTGGCGCTGATCGTGTTGCATGTCCTCGCCGCGCTCTACCATCGCTTCATCAAGCGTGACGGCGTGCTGGAGCGGATGGTCGACGGCCGGGCGAGCTAAGTCCTGCGCCTTTAAATCCGGTTGAGCAGCCGCCCGAGCAGCACCAGCCCCTGCGGCCACAACCCGAGGCGCGATGTGCCGTTGATGTGACCCAGTTCTCCGGCGTCATGGAAAGCCGAATCCCAGCCTGAGGCAAACGCGCGGGCGCGCTCCAGCGTCACGAACGGATCGTTGCTGCTCGCAACCGTGATGGAGGGGACAGGCAGTGGCTTGCGCGGCAGCGGCGCGAAATTCCGGACGGCATCCGGCGTGTGCTCGACTGACTCCACATCGGACGGCGCCACCAGTAACGCGCCTTTGACACGTCCCGGTTCGCGTGATGAGAGCCAGTGCACGGCGAGCGCGACGCCGAGGCTGTGGGCGATCAGGACGACAGGGCGCTTGCCCTGCGTGACGGCCTGATCGAGCCGCGCCAGCCAGTCGGCCAGTTGCGGCGTGTCCCAATCGTCTTGCAGGACCCGCGAGGCATTCGGAAACGCCATCGACCAGTGCGACTGCCAGTGATCGACCCCGGAGTTGGTCAGGCCGGGGAGGATCAGGAAATCGAAGGCCTCGCAGGGCGGGATCATGGCGATCGTTCAGGCTTTCCCGAACACTCGGTCAAAGATCGTGTCGACGTGCTTAAAGTGATAGGCGAGATCAAATTGCTCTTCGATCTCCTTGTCGGACAAGAGCTTTTTAACGTCCTCATCCTTTTTCAGAAGCGACTGGAAGTCGCCTTCGCCACGCCAGACAGGCATCGCGTTGCGCTGCACGAGGCGGTAGGCGTCCTCGCGCGAGGCACCCTTCTGCGTCAGTGCCAGCAACAGCCGTTGCGAGTGGACCAAGCCGCCGAGACGGTCGAGGTTCTTCTGCATGTTCTCGGGATAGACGAGAAGCTTCTCGATCACGCCGGCAAGCCGGTTGAGCGCGAAGTCGAGCGTCACGGTGGCGTCGGGGCCCATCATCCGCTCGGCGGAGGAGTGCGAGATGTCGCGCTCGTGCCAGAGCACGACGTTCTCCAGCGCGGGGGTGACATAGGCGCGGACCATGCGTGACAGGCCGGTGAGATTTTCGGTCAGCACCGGGTTACGCTTGTGCGGCATCGCCGAGGAGCCCTTCTGCCCCTGCGAGAAGAACTCTTCGGCTTCCAGCACTTCGGTGCGCTGCATGTGCCGGATTTCAACCGCGAGGCGTTCCATCGATGCCGCGACGACACCGAGCGTCGCGAAGAACATGGCGTGACGGTCGCGCGGGATCACCTGCGTCGAGATCGGTTCGACGGTCAGTCCCATCGCCTTGGCGACATGTTCTTCCACCCGCGGATCGATCTGCGCGAAGGTGCCGACGGCGCCCGAGATGGCGCAGGTCGCGATTTCCTTCCGCGCGGCGACGAGGCGGGCGCGGGCACGGTCGAATTCGGCGTAGGCGTAAGCGAGCTTGAGGCCGAAAGTCACCGGCTCGGCATGGATGCCGTGCGAGCGGCCGATGACCGGCGTGAGCTTGTGCTCGAATGCGCGTGCTTTAAGAGCAGCGAGCACGCGGTCGATGTCGGCGATCAGGAGATCGGCGGCGCGCGCCAGTTGCACGTTCAGGCAGGTGTCGAGCACGTCCGACGAGGTCATGCCCTGATGCACGAACCGCGCTTCAGGCCCCACGATTTCCGCGAGGTGGGTGAGGAACGCGATGACGTCGTGCTTGGTCTCGCGCTCGATCTCGTCAATGCGCTCGACATTGAAGGTTACGCCCTTGGCTTTTTCCCAGACCTTCTTCGCCGCGTCCTTCGGGATCGTGCCGATCTCGGCCAGCGCGTCAGCGGCATGGGCCTCGATCTCGAACCAGATCTGGAAACGCGTCTGAGGCTCCCAGATGGAGGTCATTTCGGGGCGGGAATAGCGAGGAATCATGGGCTGCCTTCCTGGGGAAAAGGCCATCTTATTGGGACATCGGCGGCCTGTTGTCTATGCATATGCCCGCCCATTCCACATTTCGAAACCCAAGGCTGCGCGGGCAATTTCATGATGCGGCACAGCGACATAACCAAACTTTGACTTCTCCGGTATGGCTTTGCCTCCCCAGCCGGAATGTTGGCGCTACGATGCATTCAATCCGGCGCCAAAGTCCGGATGAATTGGGGAAGATTTCATGAAACGCCTGTTTGCTGCGGCCAGCGCGCTGGCCGTCACCATGACCGCCACGCCGTCCGATGCCAAAGTCATCAAATTTGAAATCCTGAAAACTGAATCGCCGGCTTTCGGCGGGCGCACGTTCGGCAGCGTCGGAACCTATGATCGGGTGTTCGCGCGGGCGACGATCGCGCTGGCGCCGTCCGATCCGCATAACGGCATCATCGCCGATATCGAGCATGCGCCGCGCGATGCACAGGGTTTGGTCGAGGCGACGGCGGACGTACAGATGCTCCGGCCGACCAATGCGGCCCACGGCAATCGCCGGCTGTTCTATGAAGTGCTCAACCGCGGTAGCAAGCTCGGGCTCGCGCTGTTCGACGACACGCCGAAAGTCATCA
>Ga0182747_1003631_pt1 | contig 10317 bp, 20 predicted proteins | sample eDN3rd30CBELigBY_FD_128526 | JGI IMG/M metagenome (GOLD analysis project Ga0182747, IMG submission 128526) | Enriched backyard soil microbial communities from Emeryville, California, USA - eDNA 3rd pass 30_C BE-Lig BY (version 2) (version 2) | ecosystem: Environmental > Terrestrial > Soil >...
CGGCCGCTCCCGGGGCCACGGCCAAGTCGCCGCTTCCCGGTGTTTGCGCCGTCATTTGGGCGCAAATCGTCAATTGTCAAGGGCATCGTTGTTCCCAACTTTCCTGCCGCGCGGTTGAACCCTCAAGGGGCTACTCGCCGGCAACTTCCTCGACCGTCACGAGGTGACTGATCTTGTTGACCGTCCCCCGGATCGAGGGAGTATCTCCGCGCACCACGCTCTGGTTCACCTTCCGCAAGCCAAGCGAACGCACCGCGCGCTCCTGGTCTCCCGGTCGACCGATGGTGCTACGCACCAATGTGATGCGCAACTGACCGTTTCCGGTCGTTTGCGTGTCGCTCATCGCTATTGACTCCTTCGGCCCTGAGACTGCTGGCCACGCCCGCGTCCGCCCTGGTTACGGCGAGTGCTTTCCTGGCGAGGAATCAGCGGCTCTGGCTGGCGGCGCTTCACCGGTGCCGAATCATCGGACTGGCCGCCGTGCTGGAACGGCTTGCGCAATGTCGCAGCGCGCCGGTTTCGGCGACGAAGCACCGCCTGTTCGGGCTCGAGCTCGGTCAGCGCCTGAATGGTGGCCCGGACAACGTTTACCGGATTATTGCTACCGAGGGACTTCGTGAGGATGTCCCGGATACCCGCTGCCTCGACGATGGCACGCACCGCACCACCAGCGATAACACCGGTACCTGGCGCCGCCGGCTTCAGCATAACGCGGGAGGCACCGAAGGTGGTCTCCACCTCATGCGGGATCGTGCCCCCGTCCAGTGGAACCTGGATCATGGAGCGCTTGGCCTTGTCGGCACCCTTGCGGATGCTGTCCGGAACTTCGCCGGCCTTGCCCATACCAACGCCCACGCGGCCCTTGCCATCGCCAACGACCACGATGCTGCTGAAGGCAAAGGTGCGGCCACCCTTGTGTACTTTTGAGACACGGTTGATACGAACCAACCGCTCCTCAAGCTCATTTGTCTGCTCGTCGTCATCACGACGACGTGAAGGACGCTCTTGCCGATTACGATCCATGCGTAACTCCCGATCTTCCGATACTTGGCCTACTGCCTCGCGCACCGGAAATCCATGTGGGCCAGGCCCTGAGTGTGTGACCACCTGGCCACATCACCCGTTCGTTCGAACGCATTCCGAAACCGGCGGAAACCTGCGATCGAGGCCTGTCTCTTTGCAAACCGCTTGTTAGAACTTCAGGCCACCCTCGCGGGCACCATCTGCAATTGCCTTAATACGACCGTGATACAGGAATCCGCCTCGGTCAAACACCACGGATTCAATCCCGGCTTCCCTGGCACGCTCGGCAATCAGCGCCCCAACCGCACGGGATCGCTCGACCTTGGTCGCGCCTTCTCCAGCCTTTTCGCGGACTGCGTCCTCGATATCGCTGGCCGCCACCATGGTGTGACCCTTTTCGTCGTCAATGACCTGGCAATAAATGTGAGCGGCGGAACGGAAGACGTTCAGACGCGGCCGGGCCGCAGTTCCATTCACCTTCGCGCGCACGCGCACATGCCGGCGTTTCCGCTGGCTTAATGCCTTTCTGTACTTCAAACGCATGTTCAATCTCCGTTCGGGCCGGTCCCATCACGCCCATGTCATCACTGGGACAACGCAGGCGATGGGTGCGGGGGTCACCCCGCCGGCTGACTACTTCGCCTTACCAGCCTTACCGGCCTTGCGTCGGACAAACTCACCGGCATAGCGGATGCCCTTGCCCTTGTACGGTTCCGGCGGACGCGTCCCGCGAATCCGGGCGGCTTCCTCGCCGACCACTTGCTTATTAATGCCGCTGACCATCACCCGGTTGTTCCCTTCCACCTGATAGGTAATGCCTTCCGGTGGAACCATGGTCACAGGGTGCGAATACCCCACGTTCAACACGAGGTTCTTGCCCTGCAGCGCCGCGCGGTAACCAACACCCTGGATCTCCAGCGTCTTGGTGTAGCCGTCGGTCACGCCAACAACCATATTGTTCAACAGCGACCGGGTGAGACCATGGAGGGCCTTGAGTTCCCGATCGTCATTTTCGCGCACCACGCGCACCACACCATCCTCCTGGATGAGTTGCAGGCGCGGGGTGAGGTTCTGGTCCAGTTGCCCCTTCGGGCCCTTGACCTTGACCGCATTGCCACTACCGATATCGACGGTGACGCCGTTCGGTACCGGAATGGGTTTGATTCCAATTCTCGACATGGCTTTTTCCCTAACATCATGGTGAGCGTCGGGCGCCGCATGGTGTGCCGCCCGGCATCCTGCCTACCAAATAGTGCAGATGACCTCACCACCGATACCGCGCCGCCGGGCCTCGTAACCGGTCAACACGCCATCCGGCGTGCTCACGATCGCGATGCCCAGTCCACTCTTAACGCGCGGGATCTCGTTCTTGCCAGCGTAGACCCGCAAACCGGGCTTGCTGACGCGCTTGATCTCGCGGATCGTGTGGCGCTTGTCCGGACCGTAGCTCAGCTGAATCTTCAGCTGGTTCTGCGGCCGCTTCTCAATAACCTCGAAATCCCGGATATAGCCTTCGCTCTTCAGAATGTCAGCGATAGCCACCAGAATCTTGGTTGCGGGCATGATTGTTTCGCTTTTTTGCGCCATCCCCGCATTGCGAATCCTCGTCAGCATATCGCTGATCGGGTCGTTTACGCTCATGCGATGTATTCTCCGTCGCTCTGTATCTGTCGCGATATTCGCACAGGTGACTTCACTACCAGCTGGACTTCTTCACACCCGGAAGGCGTCCGACGGAAGCAAGCTCACGGAAGCAAATACGGCAGACGCCGAACTTCCGCATGTACGCCCGGCTGCGGCCACACAACTTGCAGCGGTTCACCGCGCGGGTCGAATACTTGGGTGTGCGCGATGCCTTCGCGATCGAGCTCTTCTTCGCCATGGTTCCTCCGTCAGTCCATTCGCGACTGGGCGAATGGCATTCCGAGATGCGCAAGCAGGCTGCGCCCCTCTTCATCCGTGCGGGCGGTGGTCACGATGCTAATCTCCAGGCCACGCACCTTGTCAATCTTGTCGTAGTCGATCTCGGGGAACATGATCTGCTCACGAAGACCAAGTGTGTAATTGCCGCGGCCGTCGAACGAGTTCGGCGAAACCCCACGGAAGTCGCGAATACGCGGCAGCGCCGTCGCGACCAGTCGATCATAAAACTCGTACATCCGATCGCCGCGCAACGTCACCATCGCGCCGATCGGCATCCCTTCCCGCAGCTTGAAGGACGCAATGGACTTCTTCGCCCGCGTCACCACCGGCTTTTGGCCAGTGATCGTGGTCAGGTCGCCAACCGCGGCATCCAGTGCGCGGCCATTGGCGACCGCCTCACCGAGACCGATGTTCAGAACGATCTTCTCCAGCTTCGGCACCTGGAAAGGGTTCTTGTACCCGAATTCGCTGATCAGGGCAGGAACAATGTCCTCCCTGAAGCGATCCCGTACTCGTGCCATGAAAACCCTGCCTCACACCGGATAAAGGTCCGGTATCCCAATACACTTCGTGGTGTTTCACACCTGGTCCGCCGGCTCAAGTCCGGCACTCAGGTCACCAATCCTCTTACTAACCCACTACTGTCGATGGCCCGGTAAAGACGATTACCTTCCGTGCTGAGCCATCACGGCATCGCACTTCTTGCAAAACCGTTCGTTCTTGCCATCATCGTTCCGGCGAACACCGATGCGACTCGGCTCACCACACGTGGGGCAAACAACCATGACGTTGGACACATGCAACGGCGCCTCGACCTCAACGATCCCGGCCTGCATCGCGCGTCCACGCTTAATGTGCTTCTTGACAATGTTGACGCCTTCGACCACCACGCGGTCCACATTCGTCAGGTTCTTGCGTACAGTCCCGCGAGAACCCTTGTTGCGGCCGGCGATGACGACGACTTCATCCCCTGCGAGAATTCTTCTCATCACCGATCCCTACAGCACCTCAGGTGCCAGCGAGACAATACGCATGTACTGGCGATCGCGCAGTTCACGGCCCACCGGGCCGAAGATCCGCGTCCCACGGGGCGCGTTCTGTGCGTTGATCAATACCGCGGCATTGTCATCGAATTTGATATGGCTTCCGTCAGGCCGGCCATACTCACTGGCCGTCCGCACGATTACCGCCCGAACCACATCGCCCTTTTTCACGGCCGCATTCGGCTGCGCGACCTTGACCGAGGCGATGATGGTGTCTCCAACACTTCCATACTTCAGGGAAGAGCCGCCCAACACCCGGATGCACATGATTTCACGCGCACCACTGTTGTCAGCGACTTTCAACCGAGTCTGTGTTTGAATCATCGCTACATACCCTCTGGGTATCTATCGAACGCGACGGATTCCCCGCCACGGTCGATCAGATCTGAACCGCGCGCTCGAGCACTTCGCGTACGATCCAGCGCTTTCGCTTGGACATTGGCCGGCATTCTTCAATCCGCACCAGGTCTCCAGGCTTGCAGTTGCCATTCTCGTCATGCACCAGGAACTTGCTCGTCCGCGTAATCCGCTTCTTGTACAGCGGGTGACGCTTCACGTAGTCCACGGCAACGACAATGGTCTTGTCCATCTTGGCGCTCGCCACACGGCCAACCTTCTGGGTTCGCGGCAACTGGAGCCGCGTTACCTTCTCGTCGGACAGTGTGGTTGCTTCCTGAACCTCACTCATTGTTCCCTCGAATCCTCAATCCAGGTACCTAACTGGCCGCCTGGTTCGCTTTCTCTGTCCGAATGGTATGGACCCGCGCAATATCCTTCCGGATCTCGCGTGTGCGGGAGGTCGCGGTCATCGTTCCCACCGCGTCCTGGAACCGCAAGTCCCGCCATTCCGTATGAAGTTCCTTGAGACGCTCCTCAAGTTCCTCCATGCTCATCTCGCGAAGCTCACTTGGCTTCATGCGGCACCTTCCTCGGTGGCCTGGACGCCAGGCGTCTCCTTGACCAGCACCTTGCACTTCATCGGCATCTTCATTGCGGCGCGGCGGAGAGCCTCTGCGGCCCGCTCGTTATCCACACCACCAACCTCGAAAAGAATGCGGCCTGGCTTGACAACGGCGACCCAGTATTCCGGGCTGCCCTTACCGGAACCCATCCGGGTTTCCGCCGGCTTCTGCGTCACGGACTTATCCGGGAAAATCCGGATCCACACCTTACCGCCACGCTTCAGGTAGTTCGTGATCGCCCGCCGGGCTGCCTCGATCTGGCGGCTGGTAACCCAGGCCGGTTCGATGGATTGCAGCGCGATGTCGCCAAACGAAATCGTCGAACCGCGATACGCCTTGCCCTTCATGCGGCCACGCATTACTTTGCGATACTTTGTCCGCTTTGGCATCAACATGTCATTACGCTCCGCTTCACACCACGTCGCGGCGACCGGAACCCGGCCCCGCAACGCGGAAGACTCACTTAATCGCCCGTGGAAGCGAGGTCAGCGCTCAACGACGCCTCGGTAACCTCACCTCGCTGCGGGATCACATCGCCCTTGTACACCCAGACCTTCACACCGATCCGGCCATAGGTCGTATGGGCATGCACCGTGGCGAACTCGATGTTGGCCCGGAGCGTGTGCAGCGGCACCCGGCCTTCCATCTCTGTCACCGTGCGGCTCATCTCAGCCCCGCCCAGACGGCCGGACATGCGAACCTTGACGCCCTTGGCCCCGCGGCGCATGGCCTGCTGAATGGCATGCTTCATCGCGCGGCGGTATGCCACGCGGCGCTGAATCTGCTCCGCGATGCTCTCGGCAATCAACCGGGCATTGGCTTCCGGCACCTTGATCTCCTCGATCCGGACGTTGACCTTCTTGCCAACTTCCTTTTCGAGCAGGTTCCGCAGCCGCTCCACATTGGAGCCCTGCTTGCCGATGACGATGCCTGGCTTGGCCGTGAACAACGATACATCGACCTTGTTCACGGCTCGCTCGATCTCGATACGAGCAATACCGGCACGGGTCAGCTCATTCATGATGAGCTTGCGGATCGCGAGATCCTCGTGCAGAAGATCAGTATACGTCTTTTCCGCGAACCACTTCGACTCCCAGTCGCTGGAAATTCCCAGCCGGAAGCCAATCGGATTAACTTTACGACCCATTAGCGGCCACCCCTTTCCTCAGCGATGACCGTGATGTGGCACGACCGCCGCAGAATCTTCCCGACCCGACCACGTGCGCGCGGCTTGAACCGGCGGAGCTGCGGGGCGTCGTCAGCGTAAATTTCCTTCACCCACAGTTGTTCCGGATCCAGGTCGTAATTGTTCTCGGCATTTGCCGCGACCGACTTCAACAGCCGCTCGACGTCTTCCGCCGCCCGGTTCGGTACGAACTTCATCAGATCGATGGCTTCCGTGACCTTCTTGCCACGCACCATGTCAACGACGAGCCGGACCTTGCGGGGAGAGATGCGGACGCGCTGTGCGCTTGCCCTGACTTCCATTGCTTTATCGTCCTCTACCGTTCAGATCCGTTTACCGGCGTCCGCGGCGGTCTGCATCCTTGCCGTGACCGCGATAGGTCCGGGTCGGGGCGAATTCGCCAAGCTTGTGACCAACCATGGGCTCGGTGACATACACCGGCACATGCTGCCGGCCGTTATGCACGCCGATCGTGTGGCCAACCATCCCCGGGAAGATCGTGCAGGCACGAGCCCAGGTGCGGATCACGGTCCGCTTGTTCGACTGGTTCATAGCATCGACCTTCTTCTCGAGTTTCGGGTCGATGTATGGTCCCTTCTTTGATGATCTCGACATCTTGTTCTCCTGAATGACCCATCACATGAAGCACTACCGGCGGCAGCGTGAGTTCAACTTCCGGTCGCGCTCCGTCGGTTAGCGCCGCTTGTTACTTGGGCGGCGGCGAACAATCATCGCGTCGGTGCGCTTGTTCTTGCGCGTCCGCTGGAATGCGGGCTTACCCCACTTGGTCTTCGGCTGGCCACCAATCGGTGCCTTACCCTCACCACCACCATGCGGGTGGTCGTTCGGGTTCATGGCCGAACCACGAACCGTCGGGCGGCGCCCCATGTGCCGGCTCCGGCCCGCCTTACCGATCTCGATATTCTCGTGATCGACGTTGCCGACCTGACCGAGCGTGGCCATGCAGCTCAGATGCACCAGCCGGACTTCCCCGGACGGCATCCGCAACTGGGCGTAGTTATTGACCTTCGCCATCAGCTGGGCGGAGGATCCCGCCGAGCGGCAAAGCTGGCCACCCTTGCCAGGGTAAAGCTCGATGTTGTGAATCTGCGTACCGGTCGGGATATTCCGCAACGGCATCGCATTCCCGGTCCGGATCGGCGGATTCTCACCGGAGACGACCATGTCGCCCACGCGGATACCCAGCGGCGCCAGGATGTATCGCTTCTCACCGTCTACATAGAACAGGAGGGCGATCCGCGCCGAGCGGTTCGGATCGTATTCGATCGCGGCCACGCGCGCCGGAATATCGGCCTTGTTCCGCTTGAAGTCGATAATGCGGTAGAACCGCTTGTTTCCACCGCCACGGTGGCGGGTGGTGATGCGGCCCTTGTTGTTCCGACCGGCATGCTTCTTCAGCGGCTCGATCAGGCTCTTCTCTGGCCGCTTCTTGGTGATCTCCTCGAACGTGCTCACACTCATCGAGCGGCGCGCCGGGGAGGTCGGCTTGTATTTCCGAATTGGCATTCCAAACGTTCCCTTCTGCCCGTATCCGAGCCGGTGCCAGTCACATGACACCGCTCGTCTCTCCAAACTTGTCCCCCAGTCTCATCAATACCGCTTCCACAGAATCGGTATCACCAGACCTGGGCTAGTACTGTTCGAAGAGATCGATCCGCTCGCCCGGGTTGAGCGTCACTATGGCCTTCTTCCAACCCCGGGTCTCACCCGAGATCCGGCCCGCGCCGCCGCGAACGAATCGCGACTTCTTCTTCGGCTTCACATTCAGCGTGTTGACCGCCTTCACCTTGACACCAAAAGCATCCTCAACGGCGGCCTTGATCTGGATCTTGGTGGAATCCGAATGTACTTCAAACGTGTATTGATCCTGGGCCATCAGGAAGGAATTCTTCTCGGTGATGACCGGACGCCGGATGACGTCCTCAAGTCGAAGCTCTGGCATGATTAGGCAACCTCTCCGGCGCTGCTCGATGCCTCGACTGCTGCCAGGCGCTCAGCCTTCCAGGCGCTTGGCTGTCGCTTCTCTTCCGGAAGCGACCACAACTTCTCGATCACCTCGATTGCCTCTTCGGCAACAAGCATGCGATCAAACTTGAGGGCATCGCGTACATTAATCAGTTCGGCAATGATGGTCTTCGTGTTCGGCAGGTTACCGGCCCCACGCACGATGGATTCAACCGTCTCCGGCATCACGATCAGCACGGAACGGGATTCCGGCATTGCAGCCAGCACATCCTTCATCGCCCGCGTCCGGCCTTCAACATCCGCAAGTCCCCGGACCACCGTCAACCGGTCATCCTTCAGCTTTGCGGACAAGACGGAGCGGATCGCCAGCCGCCGCATTTGCCGGGGCATGGCCTGCTCGTAGCTGCGCGGATGCGGGCCGAAGACCACACCGCCGCCTCGCCACTGTGGCGAGCGGATCGAACCCTGCCGGGCCCGGCCGGTCCCCTTCTGGCGCCACGGCTTCCGGCCACCACCGCTGACTTCGCCACGGGTCTTGGTGTCGGACGTCCCCTGTCTGGCATTCGCCTGCTGGCGTACCAGTGCCTGGTGCATCACCGCCATATGCGGCTCAATGCCCCATACGGTTTCATCGAGATCCGTCTGACCGACGACCTCGCCGCTTGTATTGACAATATCAATTTGCATCGTCGTTCTTGCTCCCATAGTCGCAATCCTCACTCACGCAAGGGCTCGCGCCTATTTCTGGCCCTTCACGGCACGGCGAATCAGCAAGGTTCCCTTGTTCGGGCCCGGAACCGATCCTTCAACGAGCAGCAAGTTCCGCTCGACATCAACGCGAAGGATCTTCAGGTTCTGCACCGTCACCCGGGCGTTGCCCATATGGCCGGCCATTCTCTTGCCCTTCATGACACGTCCAGGCGTGGCACTGGAGCCGATCGAGCCGGGAGCGCGCCAGCGGTCCGACTGGCCGTGGGTCTTCTGTTGCCCACTGAAACCATGCCGCTTCATGCCGCCCTGAAAGCCGCGCCCCTTGGAGGTGCCCGTCACATCGACGATTTCACCTTCAGCGAACGTATCCGCCTTAAAAACCTGTCCGATTTCAATACCGTCGTAAGATTCGGCCTTAACTTCGCGGAGCGTCTTCACCAGATGCCCGCTTGCCTTGACATGACCCTGCTCGGGCTTGTTCAACTTTTTGGCAATGCCGTATCCAAGCTGCACAGCCTCGTAGCCGTCCTTGTCCTGGCTTCGAATCTGGGTCACGACGCACGGTCCGGCTTCAATTACCGTTACCGGCCGCGCCAGTCCCTGTTCATCAAATATCTGTGTCATACCGAGCTTCCGCCCGATCAATCCGTGAACCATTGGCTCTCCCCTGCTCTGAGTCAGGAAACGGTGCAGCACATCGTGCCGCAGACGTTCGCAGAGCGTGTTGTGCCGCTAACCCGGTTATCGGCCTTTCGGCCATACCACCGGCCTCCGTCAAATTCCGGAGCTCGCTTCACGAGTCGTGAAACCGCTCGTACTTCCAATCAATTGCCCCGGCCGAACCAGCTCACCTGCCAGGCAGGTACATGCATTGTCCAACGCCCTAGAGCTTGATCTCGATATCTACACCAGCCGGAAGGTTCAACCGCATCAAGGCGCGGATGGTATTCCCACTGGGCTCGAGCACGTCGATCAGGCGCTTGTGCGTCCGGATCTCGAAGTGCTCCTGCGAGTCCTTGTCGATAAACGGTGACCGCATCACACAGAACTTCTCGATGCGCGTCGGCAGGGGCACCGGGCCCGAAACCTTGGCGCCAGTGGACTCCGCGGTCTCAACGATCCGCGTGGCCGACTGGTCGAGAATCTTGTGATCGTAGGCCTTAAGGCGGATGCGGATCTTTTGAGCCGTCTTGCGCGCCGTTACCATTGGCAGATTCCCTCACGCTCCTGAATATGGCGGTCATCGTTGACGACCGACACGCTTGCAATCAAATGGCCGTGACGACGCCGGCATCCGAAGCCGTCAACGTGGCCGGTGCACCTCGGTCACGAGGCGCACCGGCCAGCCATGGTCAATCTCTTACTCGGTAATGGAGGTGACGGCACCCGCCCCCACCGTGCGGCCACCCTCCCGGATCGCGAACCGCAACCCTTCCTCGATCGCCACCGGCGTGATCAACTCCACCCCCATCTGGATGTTGTC
>Ga0182747_1003634_pt1 | contig 10311 bp, 9 predicted proteins | sample eDN3rd30CBELigBY_FD_128526 | JGI IMG/M metagenome (GOLD analysis project Ga0182747, IMG submission 128526) | Enriched backyard soil microbial communities from Emeryville, California, USA - eDNA 3rd pass 30_C BE-Lig BY (version 2) (version 2) | ecosystem: Environmental > Terrestrial > Soil >...
AGGTCAGCTATTGGATGTAGAGGGCTGTGATAACGGTAAACTAATTACAAATACTTTGAATAAAGATCTAACGAAATTAGATTTTAAAAAACAGGAGGACTATCTATTATTTCTCGCGGATTGCCTCGTTTCTTGGATTGAAAAAGGTGAAGATGTTTACTTCAAAATAAGAAGCATGAATTTGGAGTCCAACTACCACAAGCATCTATTAGAAATATTTGAACAGGTTAAGTCTTATGAAAATATATATTTTAATAAAAAAGCTATTGAAAAAAAGGAAACAGTTTTTGAAGACAAAGAGTGGGAAATCTATAGAGATGTAATCCATGCAGCGAGCAATAGAAAGTTCTTGTTGGTAAAGGATGAAGATTTATTAGCTTATAAGAGTGATGGAATTATTTTCAATGCAACGTTTTCAGTAAAAGCTGATATTCCAGTAGTAAGGAATAGAGCTAAAGAAAAGCTGGTTGAAGAAGGTATTCCTTCTAGTATGGTAGCTAGTTGTACCTTGTTAATCTCAGAGGCTATTACTAATGTATTGAAACATGCTAAAGATGGAAAAATTTTAATTTCGAAGAATGATAATTCTCTAAACATTTTGATTGAAGATGCAGGATCAGGAATTCCTATAAAGATATTACCCTATACGGTATTATTGGAAGGCTATTCAACTAAGAAGTCATTAGGAAAAGGATTTACATTAATATTGAAGCTAACGACTCGTGTACTACTAAAAACTGCATCGACTGGTACTACAGTAGTTCTAGTTTTTGATGATATTGAAGGTGAAGAAAATGGAAAATACAAAAAATCAACATCGTAAAATGACTACAGATGTAATTATAGAAAAAACAATTTTTGCCAGCGTTATGGATAATGGCTTTTGGCATCGGTGGATGGTTCATGGGATAGATGATGACTTTATACTTAACAGTAAGTCCAAGATGATTACCTTGAATGGGTGGATCGAAGCTTTATCTAATCGGGCATTAGAGCACTTGAATCTAGCAACGCGACTTAGAGAATCGTCCGACCTGCGTACCGCAGAATTTCATTATCGCAAAGCAGGGATCTATTATAATCTTGTTCAATGGGTATTTCCTGAACCGAGTGGCAGCAGAACTAAATGGTATAAATTATGCATGGAACAGTTTAGGCTTGCTGACAGTATTTCAGAAGATAAGATTTCACACTATACAATAACTATTAGGGATAAAAATTATGGTGGACGTGTACGTGTTCCAAAAGGAAAGCTTTCGGGGGTAGTAATCCTTGTAATTCCAACGGACTCTACAAAAGAGGAATTCTACCTTTACGAAAAGGACTTTGCAAGAGAGGGATTTGCAGTAATTAGTTTCGATGGAGCGGGACAAGGTGAAACATTGCTTATCCATGGACATAAAGCTGATATAGAGTCTTGGGACCAGTTCACAAAGGGGATAATAGATTTTGCATCGGCTAATTTTCCAGGCTTGCCTATAAATCTCTTTGGTACAAGTTCAGGAGGCTGTTGGGCAATTGAAGCTAGTAGGAGTTCGCTAGTATCAAAAACTGCAGTTGTTAGTCCACCGCCAAAATTTGTCTCTAATATTAGGCTGCCGGATTATTTTAGAGAACGAATGAGTAATATGTTGGTCGACTTTGATAAAGGTTGCTTGCCTGTGTTTGATAATGTAGAGGAAATCGGCAATATTTTAATGTTTCACGGTGGTAAAGACCTATTTGTGAATGAAGCTGAGTTAATCGAATTATATAAAAGGTTCGCCCCAGAAAAACGATTCATTACTTATGAAGAAGAGGGGCATTGCTGTAATTTTAAGCTAAGAGAGATACGGCTTCGAGCATCTGAATGGTTTAGGGGGGAAGATATAAATGGAGTTTAAAGTATTTTGCGAGACAATGTTTTTCTTGATTGGAATGGAGCCTGTACAAGTTATTGACACTACAATTCTTAGAGATGAGCTGGATGTAGATTCGCTGCAAATGGTGAACCTGGCAACAAGTTTAGCAGACCATTATCATATTCCTTTTAGCTTATTTATTGAAAAAGCAGACAAAATGGGTACAGTCGGTGGATTATACGAAATCGTGAAAAAGGGTGTTTCTAATGAATTTGTATGATAGAAACTTAGCGATGCTAGATAAAGATGTTTTGTCATTATGCAATCTAGAAGGTACCTATACAGCAGGTGAATTGAGGAATTCTGTTTTAAGATACGAGTCCATGTTAGGACCTCTTAACCTGGAAGGGAAAAGAATAGCTCTAATAGTTCCTGTCCTAAAGGAGTATATACCTCTTTTCTTAGCAGCAAATAAACTTAAAGCCACAGTAGCACCCTTGAGTTACCAATTAAGACGAGAAGATTTGTCAGATATTTTGGAATTCCTTGATCCCCATATTGTTTTCACTGTAAATGAGTTTAGTGGATTCACTTTTCCAGAAGTGATTACTAAATGGGCACTGGGAAGAGAAACAGAGACTTTGGTTTTTACATCCGATAATTGTACAAAATGGGAAGTTGAGACCTTTCCCGGGTGTTCAAAGAACTTACAATCTGATTCGGGCGGTTTTATATGTTTTACTTCAGGCAGCACAGGGGCTCCCAAAGGTATGGTATTTAAAGATGATGTAATGGACTACGTATATAATCGAGTTTTAGAAGCCATGAACCTAGAGTCCACCGATAATGTTTTTGTTTATGCATCACCAAGCACACAATATGGAGTTGCTTCTATGAATTCTATCTTGAAGGCAGGAGCAACATTAGTTGTTGCTGATGAATTCGATTTGTTGAATATGATAAACACAATGCAAAAAGCTAAATGCAATAAAGTAACTACAACACCTTCAATATTTAAATCGCTATATAACTTTGCAAGCAGGTTGAATCCGGAAGTTTTAAATAGATTAGAGCTGGTTTGTGTGATTGGAGAGAAAATTCCAACTAATTTTAGAAGTCACTTTCCGTTATTGAAGAACTGTACGTTTGTATCGCATTACGGAAGTTCCGAATCAGGTTCTTTAGCTAATGCTTATATTAATGAGGATACGGAAGAATTGATTTTTAGAATGGCTGATCCTGTAGAGTTCAAGACAGTAGAAGGCGAATTATTCGTAAAAACAGCCGGTTTATTTACGGAATACTATAAGAACCCTATTTTGACACAGGGAGCTTTTGAAAAGGGATGGTTTATGATGGGGGACTTAGTAGAATTCTTAGATGAGAAAAACTTTAAAATTGTTGGCAGAAAGAAAGATGTTATTAAAAAGGGCGGTCAACAGGTTATTTCTGGTGAAGTTGAACAAATTCTCAGCAATATTGTAGGCGTAAAAAGTGTTGCAGTTGTTGGTGCACCACATGATGTATACGGCGAGCAAATAGTTGCATACATAATTGCGGAAGGGCTAACTTCCAAGGATATCCGTACTTATTGTACAGGGAAATATGCTTCTTATAAGATTCCGGATCAGATTATATTCACTGATGAATTTCCATTAACAAATGGCAAAGTAGACAAGATTAAATTGAAATCCCGATTGGGCAGAGGGTAACCAAGCATGAAAAAGATAACAAAACAACAAAATAGTACGCTAAAAAAGCAATTTATAACTAGGATGCTAATAGTTTTAATCATTATATTAAGTTGCTCAGGTGCAATTCAATATATGTATTTAAGCAAAATGATTAGCTCTGGTGTAGCAATCGAGGCAACCAAGGTAAGTCAAACAATAGAACAAGGCATAGAGGAAACGCGTGCAGCCTCCAAGGCAATTGAACTCCAATTGGATTTAAAGCTCAAATTGATTGCTCAACATATTAGTGATAATTTAGGGGATAAACCTTTAGAAGAAATAACAAATCAAGATTTATTGGCACTTAGAGATGAGTTTGATATTGCAGGTTTAACACTTTTTGAAGAAATAGGTCAAGGCGACATAGTAGGGGTAAAGTCAACCGAACCTAGTGATATTGGTTTTAGTTTTAAAGAATTTCTTGGTGAAGAGTCGGATGGCTATAAAATCATGTATGATTTGCTGCATGGTAATGAATTGAAAGTAACACATCAGACATATGTAGATAAAAACACTGTAATTCTACCTATTGGGCCTTCTGGGTCTCATAGCGAAAAGCCAACATTCTATAAATATGGATATTATGTTGATGATGATAAAGATTACATGATTAACCCTTATTTTGAGGCGAATGAAGTATACAATTTTACTCAGGAAGTTGGGCCGAACACATGGATTAAAACGGTGCTGGAGTCAAATGACGATGTAGCCGAGATAGCTGTAGTAAGTCCACAAGTCTATGCAGATCCTTCTTTAATGGAGGACCCCACTCAGCCTTACAAAAAAATAGAATATGGTGAATTTAAATCAGAATCAGAAAAAGACAAAGAAATATTAGCTGGTTTATCAGAGAACCCCAAAAGGACAGCTTATATTGATAAACAAGGTGAACATGCGTACTACAAAATGTTTATCCCAACTAAAGATGGAAGAGTCATCTATGTGGGGCTGGATTATAATCACTTAAGTGCACCGCTGCAAAATATGTCTCTAATCTTACTTGCATTCAGTTTGATTTCATTAGTGGCATTGTTTATCTTATCCACAAGTTTCTTTAGCAAAATCTATAAAAATATTCAAGTAATTATCTCTCAAATTAAGAAGCTTGAATCTGGAGATTTCACTACTCAAAGTGAAGTAAAAGATAAAGGTGAGTTAGCGAACTTATCGGCTAGTGCAAATAAAATGACTTCTACTTTAAGTCATGTTTTAAAAGATACAACGAAACAAGCAGAGAAAGTTCAAACCCTTTCTTTAGATTTAAAAGCAGAAGCAGATGAATCAGTAGAGAAAGTCTATGCAATCTCTATCGACTTAACCTCAAAAGCTCGTGAAGATGCTTATGAAATCAATGACTTCTTAGAGATGTTGGAAGAGAAATTAAAGACTTTACCGAAAACCGAAGAAATAGAAACAATCTTAAATAGAGTGGAAGAAGTTAGAATTATTTCCAGCAATCGTGCGGTGTCGGCTACAGATATTACGATCACCCTATCCGATCTTATGAAATCCATGCAAGCGCAATCTGTAGAGTTGTCGGAAATTTCAGGAAAGTTATTCGAAAATATGTACCAGTTTAAATTGAAATAGGAGTGGATTCCATGCTTTTAAAGGTGAATAGCTTTGTAGATGGTACAAAGCAGGTATTTAAATTGAATGGTATTCTTGACTACTCCACAGTAGACACATTTGATTTTTTTAATAAAACCAAAGAGTTTGCAACGGAATTGGAAGTAGACTTTTCAGAATTGGATTTTATAGATTCTACAGGTATCGGGGCTATACTGTCCATACTGCATTCAGCGAGCAGTTTAAATGCAAAAGTAAGCTTTGTAGGAATGTCTGAAGATACAAAAAATCTATTTGAAACAATCGGTGTATTTGAAATTAAAAAGTCTCTATTAGGTGAGGGGTGATGAGCGTGTATAAACGTGAAATGATCCAGTCACATAATTTAGTCGATACTAGAAATAAAACATTAGAGCGAGAGATTAATTTAGCGAAAAATATTCAAACCGCATTATTAAATGGTGAAAAGCCAACTTTGGAAAATGATGAGGTGTCGGGGATATCAATTCCCGCAAGATTAATCGGTGGAGATTATTTTGACTTTTATCCGCTGCCAAATGGTAAGCTGCGTATTGTAATAGGTGACGTGATGGGGAAGGGAATCCCGGCGGCAATGCTGATGATTCTGACAAGAGGGGCATTCCGTACAGCAGCAGAATCTACTAAAGGGCCAGGAGAAACATTAACGGCTATGAATAATGCACTGTATGCGGATTTAAGAAAACTTAACTCGTTTGTCACAGTTTTTTGTGCAGACTGGGATCCGATATTAGGAACGCTTTCTTATTCGAGTGCTGGTCATTCTTTACCGGAAATCATCAGAGGAGTTAAACAAAAAGTTGAAATTCCTCCTGTAAAAGGAATCATGCTGGGTGGATTACCCAATCAAACATATAAAGAGGAAAAAGCCACGCTAGTTGAAGGAGACTTGGTTTTCATTTATACAGATGGAATTATCGAGGCTGTTAATACTGATGGTGAAATGTATAAAGTAAATCGATTGGAAAACCTGCTAAAGTCTCTAGTAACCAAAAATGTTCAGGAAATCGAACAATCAGTGATTGAGGATATAAATCATTTTACCGAAGGATTGCCTCAAAAAGATGATATAACAATGGTTTTATTGAAAATTGGCAAAGAAAGTACCGATATATCTAGTTACAATTGTCCACTAGTCTAATAGAGAGGAGGAATACAAAATATGGGGGAAACGATTACTTCAAAAGGCAGAAACACAAAAGAAGCATTGGACATAGCTCTATCGCTGTTAGGGAAACCATTAACTGATGTTGAGGTAGAAATCATAGAAAATGGAGAAAAAGGTTTTCTAGGTATTAAATCGAAGCCGGCTGTAGTAAAAGTGAAGGTGAAAGATTCACTTTCAATAACGGAAACTGCACCGCAAACCATCGAAGATTTAATTTCAACAATATTAAATGATCAACATGATGATGTTGCTATAACAAAGAGACAGGATAGCAATCAGGATGATTTAAGCGGAAAAGTCTGGGTGCTTGATGGGAAAATTTATTGCAAAGATGCCGAAGATAAATTTCCATTAATCAAACCATCAAAAGGGGTCCGCATTTTTAAAAATGGCACGTTAATCTCCTCGACAGAAGTTATTTGCGAAGCCGATGTAATTGAAGTTGAGCTTATAAATGAAGATGTATTGCCTATATGGGAAATAAATATTAGTGAAGATAAATTGGAAGTATTTTTAGAAATAAAATCAGGTCTATCAATAAGGCGTACACTTAAAAATCTTGAACCCGAGCCGCTAATCGAAATTAAAACCTATGAAGTTCGCGCACCTCTCTATATTGATTCAACTGATGTTCTCCATAAACTTAAAGAACTTGGGATTATTCATGGAGTAGACTATGCAGCCATAAATGCAGCTTGTGCCTCAAGCACAGATGGAACTTTCCTTATAGCCAAAGGGACTTCTCCGACAAAAGGGAAAAAAGGATACTTTCAACTTTATAATAATATTGATGTAAAAAAACAATTTAAAGAACGTGTAGATGGTTCTGTAGATTTCAGAGATTTTAAAGAGTTTCCTTCTGTGAATTTTGGACAAATTATCGGAGAGGTCATGCCTCCCGAAGAGGGAAAAGCTGGAATGAATGTTATGGGTGAAATAATTGAACCTATGAAAGCTGCCTCCCTCAAAATAAAGGCTGGAACAGGTGTACTTCTTGTAGATGGGTTAAAAGTAGTCTCGATAGAATCGGGGTATCCAGAAGTCAAGATTAGTGGTCAATTAGCAATTGTATCTGTCATTCCTAAATTAATTATCCATCATGATGTAACAATAGAAACGGGCAATGTTAGTTACTTAGGCGCAGTGGAAATAAAAGCATCTGTCCAAGATGGTATGAAAGTAGAAGCAAAAGGAAACATCCAAATAGAAGGAAATGTATTTAGAGCTAAAGTATTGTCCGGTAAATCAATTATTGCGAATAAAAACATTATTGCAAGTAAATTTACAGCTGGCAATGGAAGTCTGATAAAACTGGAACTTTCAAATATATTAATGAGACTTTCTAATGAACTAAATAACATGAAAGCAGCAATTACCCAATTAACACATGTATCTGCATTCAAAGTAAATTCACTTAAAGTGACGGGCCTTGGACCACTTATGAAAATTCTTTGTGATAGTAAGTTTAAAGATACTCCGCTTCTAGTGAATGAATATGTAAAAAAGGTAAGAGAGCACTCTGCAGAGCTGGAAATAGAATGGATAGATTTAGCAGAGTCCCTTAATAATGAATTTTCGAATCTTCATATTTCAACGATGAAAAATGAAGAGGATATTACTAACATAGCAGATCAGGCAGAATCTCTATATTTATCAGTTCAAAGCGAAAACAAAGATGATGCTCCATTTATTAAGGCGGATTTTGTTCAGAATAGTGAAATCTATTCTAACGGTGATATTTTAATATTGGGACAAGGGGTGTATAGTTCTAGTCTGTTTGCTCGGAAGAACATTATCATTAAAGGATTTGTTCGTGGAGGAGATATTTATGGTGAAGAGAGTGTAACCATTAATGAAGTAGGTTATCGAACAGGATCCTATGTGAAAATTGCTGTTTCAAATTCAGGATTTATAAAGATAAAAAATGCATCTGAAAACACAACCATTCAAGTTGGCGGACAATCCCGGGTATTATTTAATAAAGCTAAAAATATCTATGCTAGATTAGACGAGAACGGTATCTTAGTTGTATCGAAGGAGGAATAGAATGTTCAATTTCACATTGCAAAATGAAGCTGGTAATCTAGTGATCAATTTACAAGGCGATTTAGATATTGAGGCTACAGAAATTATTGAAGAAGAGTTAATGGTTGAAATTCAGAATAGTACAGGGGAAGTAGAGCTTAACTTTCAAAACATAGACTTTGTAGATTCTTCGGGAATTGGTTTGCTTATTTCCTTAACGACAAGCTTAAAAGAAACCAATAGAAGACCTACTATTACAAATATAAGCGAAGATGTAAAAATGGTATTTACTTTATTGCAATTAGACGAAATCTTGGGTAGAGATGTTGTTTTATTATAAAGCCGTAGATTTAGAGAATGAGGGCTGTTCCAAAGAAGTCAATCTTTTGGGACAGCCCTCATTGCATTATATTAACGATCTTTTAAAATACGTTTGACTTCCTGATACAGAATCTCCAGCCCTTTTTTTACGTCCTCCCCAGAGCTGTAAGCAAAGGAAAGGCGGATATGGCGGGCATCATTGGGTGCGTAGATGTAGCCGGGATTTATAAGCACTTTCTTTTTGAGCAATTGCATAAATAATTCGGTTGTAACAATCGGCTCGTTAAATTTTAGCCAGATATAAAAGCCGCCTTTAGGAAATTCCCAAGAGGCTATGTCGCTAAAATATTGCTTTAATAAATAATCCATGTACTCTGCACGTATCCTAAGCGAGTCGTTTAATTCGCTAATATGTTTATCATATTTGCCAGTCCGCAGCCAGTATTCAACGATTTGCTGTGAGATTGCACTTGAGCCGTAATCCATCTGCATTTTAATATCAGCGAGTCGTTTAATGACAGGCGTTGATGCGATGACCCAGCCAATCCTTAGACCCGGACTTAAAGTTTTTGATACGCTGCCAATATAAAGAACTTGTCCTGTTTGATCGAAAGACTTAATGGCTGGCGTGGGCTCGTCAAAGAGCAATTCAAAATAGACATCATCTTCAATCATCGGCAATTGTATGGCTTCACTTAATTGGTATAAGCTTTTTTTCTCTTCCAAGCTCATGCATAAACCAGTTGGATTATGGAGTGTCGGAATTGTATATAGAATTGCTTGCCGCTTTTTGCGAATTCGTTCAATCGCATCAGCACAAAGTTGGTTTTCTGATAATGTAAATAGATTCATTCCAAAGGATTGAAACGTATGGATCGAATTTAAATAGGAAAAATTGTCTTGAAAAACAAATGATCCTGTTTCAAGTAGACCAAGCGCAATTAAGTGAAGTGCTTGAAGTCCTCCTGAGACGATGCAAATATTTTCGGGCGATGTTTCGATTCCTCGCTTTTTAACGTACTGACAAACTGCTTGCCGAAGACTTAAACTTCCTTGAGGGGAAGAATAGCCCATCGCTTTCCCGTCCATATGTACGTCACTAAGGGATTTTTGGAGCTCGGCAGTTGGTAGCAATGCTGGACTTAACTCACCGGTGCCTAATCGAATTACAGACTCATCCTGTTCAAACTCATTTATCATTTGAATTGTTTGGTAGTTTGATTTATGAATACTTGTTTCGATGTACTGCTGCCAATTTGTTTGTTTCTGCGTAGCAAGAACATTCCAGGAATCGTTCGATACATAGGTAGCAGAGCCTGCCTTCGAAGATAATAGTCCATTAGCCTTTAGCTCATCAATCGCTTCTTGAAGTGTACTGCGGTTGACGCCAAAGGAAAGTGCAAGGCTTCGCTGAGGCGGCAACTTCATGCCGAGCGGCCACTCACCGACTTGGATTTGTTCGGTAATCCACTGAACGATCTGGTTTGATAAGCTCATTGATAAGGAGCGATCCGGTTGCCAGTTCATTTTTTATCTCCTTTAAAATTGGACGGAAAATAAACCATCCAATTGGACCTTTTTTCTAGTTATATCACATGTATGATAGAGAGGAAAG
>Ga0182747_1003635_pt1 | contig 10310 bp, 10 predicted proteins | sample eDN3rd30CBELigBY_FD_128526 | JGI IMG/M metagenome (GOLD analysis project Ga0182747, IMG submission 128526) | Enriched backyard soil microbial communities from Emeryville, California, USA - eDNA 3rd pass 30_C BE-Lig BY (version 2) (version 2) | ecosystem: Environmental > Terrestrial > Soil >...
CCAGTCGACGCAGATGCTGTCAGCGATCTCTTCCTTCTCCATGCAGGACGCAGGGCATACCGCGCCGGCGACCGAGCGGGGTGGGCATCGCGATACGAGTCACGATGATGCCGGGCGGCTGACACGGCAGGCGGCCTGATAGCGTCGCGGATCAAGCTGCTTCGACCTGCTCGAAGCACGCTCAATATCTACCCCTCGTCGCGCGATCTCTCCGTCACTCCCGCGCAGGCGGGAGTCCATCCCGCCGACTCGGATGGATTCCCGCGCCCGCCTGCGCGGGGGCAGGCTCCGCGCGGGAATGAGCAGATAACGAGCACATCAGGTCTTTCCTAAACGAGCTCGAATCCCGTCACACCGTGCAGCTTCCCGATCTCGTGATCGGCGATTGCCACGAATTCGCGCGCTGCCGGTGAGAGATGGCGCCAGTGCCGGAATGCCCAGCCGATCGATACCGGCGGCAGATCGGCGATGAGTATCGCTTTCACCGCGCCACCCTTCTCGAAGTTGTGCGCATGCACGGCCGGCACGATGGCCTGTCCCAGGCCGAGCTCGACGAAAATCCTGGCCGTGTCGAAATCATCGAAGACCACTTCGGCCTTGAGCTCGATGCCGCGTTCCAGCGCCGCCTGTTCGATGGCGCTGTGGTGAGTCGTGCCGCCGGCCAGTCCGAGATAGCGGATCGAGCCGAGATCCTCGAGCAGCAGTTTGCGCCGCTTCGCCAGCGGATCGTCCTTTGCCGTCAGCAGGAACAGGCGCTGCCGGGCGATGGTGCGCTCGTTGATGCCGCGTACCGGCTCGCCGGTGGTCACGAAGCCGAGATCGGCCTTGCTCAAACGCAGGATCTCGAAACAGCGCCGGGTCGAGCTGGCTGGCAGGAAGCGCAGGTTCACGCCCGGATGCTCCTTGCGGAAGCGGACCACGGCCTGCCTCATGAAATGCCGCACCGTGGTGCCGCCGGTGGTGATGGTGAGCGTGTCCGATTCGCCTTGCTGCAGGGCGCGGATGCGCTGCAGGCCCACCTCGATGGCATCGAGGCCCTCCAGCGCGAAGTCTTTAAGAATCTTGCCGGCGGCCGTCGGTGCGATGCCGCGCGCATGGCGTTCGAACAGGCGTACGCCGAGCTCGGCTTCGAGTCGCGCGATGTGCTGGCTGATCGAAGACTGCGTACGGCGCAGCTCGCGCGCCAGTGAGCTCATGTTGCCGGCTTCGCAGGCCGCGACCAGGATGCGCAGGTCTTCGAGAGTCATGCAGTCATATAAGCATCTACTTGGGTAATTGCAAAGAGCCTTAGCGTTGACTAATGGTGATGCCGATGGAATCGTTGCGCCGCCCGGCAATTCGGGGCAGGGGGCGCAACCACATGAAATCTCACCGGCTTTCGGTTCTCGACATCGTTGCCATGAAGCGTCGTGGCGAGCGCATCGCCGCGCTCACGGCTTACGACTACACGGCGGCACAAATGGTGGACGCCGCTGGCGTGCCGATCATCCTGATCGGCGACACCCTGGGGATGGTGGTGCAGGGGCAGGACACGACGCTGCCGGTCGGCCTCGATCAGATCATCTATCACGCGCAAATGGTGGCGCGCGGCGCACATCGCGCCTTGTTGATCGGCGACATGCCTTTCATGACCTATCAGGTTTCGGTGGAGGAGGCGATGCGCAACGCGGCACGCCTGATGACCGAAGGCAAGGTCGGAGCGGTCAAGATCGAAGGCGGACTGGAGATCGTGCCGACCATCGAGCGCCTGGTTCGCGCCGGCATTCCGGTCTGTGGACACCTTGGATTCACGCCGCAGTCGACGCACGCCATGGGCGGTCCGCGAGTCCAGGGGCGCGATCCTTCGGTAGCGGCTTCGCTAGTTTCCGCAGCTAAAGCGCTGGAGGCGGCGGGTGCTTTTGCCGTGGTGCTGGAGCTGGTGCCGGCGTCGGTCTCGCAGGAGATCTCGCGCCAGCTTGCCATTCCAACCATCGGTATCGGTGCCGGCCCGCACTGCGATGGCGAGATCCAGGTGTTTCACGATCTCTTCGGCCTGTACACGGATTTCCAGCCGCGGCACACGCGGCGTTATCTGAACGTCGCGCAGGATGTGGTGGCAGCGGCTCGCCAGTTCACGCGCGACGTGACGGCGGGAACATTCCCGGGCCCGGAGCAGACGTCGGATCTCGTGCCGGAGGCGAAAGAGCGCTTCCGCGCGTTGCTGCGTGCCTGAGCGGATCGGGGATCCAACGCTTGATGAATGAATCGCGCAGCCCGGCTTGAGCGCTGCTCAGCCCGACAAGGGTTTGTACGAGAATTTCTGTCCGCCCACCGAGGCTTCGTACATCGCGCCGCCTTTGACGATGGTGAAGATGGCCATGCCTTTGTAGTACCTGCCCGCCGTGGTCGCGTCCTTCTTGCCGCCGCTTGCGCCTGCGGTGGCGCCAGTGGTGCCGGCCTTCGCCGATGCGGCGGCCGTGATCGCCACCGCACCGATATCGGCGCCGAATTCGAAATTGCCGCGGGTGAATTCGTCGAACGCGCGCTTGTCCTCGAAGAACACGATCTGGCTGTAGGCCTGGCCGCCGGCCTGGAAGCCGATGCTCAGCTGGGTCATGGACGTGTCGCCGACGTATTTGCCGCGCTCGTACACGCGTCCATCTCCATGGGCGCCGCCAACGACCAATCCGCCTTTACCGACGGTCGGAAAGACTGCATAGCCGTAGCTGTCGTTGAAAAAAGCCGCGCTTTCGCCCGCGTTCTTGAACAGGGAGACAGTGTCGCTGTAGCTGTCGGCTGCGGCGGCCGCGCCCCATGTCATCAGCACCGCACCCAGCAGGGCAAAGATGGCTCGCCGCATGACGCTCCTCCAATGCGGACGAGGATGCCCGCGGCAGTGAGTGTTCGGGCTTCCCGAAGGGCTGAGAATACGTAGTTTGGGAACACGGCGTCGCGGCGCGTCGGGTGTTCGTGGCCGAACATGAGGCGAATCTTACAAACATGGCAAGTTAATTGAAGTGGACCGGCGGGCAGCGCGGCCGGTACGGTGCAGACATTGAAAGGAAGGAGGTCGGCATGGTCGGCGTTTCTCTGCTGGGTATCCCACACGACGCGAACTCGTCTTACCTGAGAGGAGCGGCCGAAGCGCCGCCGTTGATCCGTCGCGAGCTGCATTGCGATGCCCGGAGCATCTGGAGCGAGAGCGGCGTCGATCTGGGCGCGCCCGGCCGGCTCAGAGATCACGGCGACATCCAGTTCGATCCTGCCGAGGATCCCTGGCACACGATCGAGCGCAGCGTCGGACGTGCATTGGAGTCGGGCGATCCCTTGATCTGTCTGGGCGGCGATCATGCCATTACTCACCCGATCCTGCGGGCCGTGCGCCGGTGCCATCCGGCGTTGACGATCGTACATATAGACGCGCACCCGGACATCTACCACGCGTACCAGGACAATCCGCGCTCGCATGCTTCGCCTTTCGCGCGAATCATGGAAGAAGGGTTGGCGGACCGTCTGATCCAGATCGGGCTGCGCACGGTCAACGATCATCACCGTGAGCAGTTCCGGCGTTTCGGCGTCGAAGCCATCGAACCGTCGCGCTGGAGCGGGAACCTGCAGCTCGATCTGAAAACGCCCGTGTACGTGTCGCTGGACATCGACGCATTGGATCCGGCGTATGCGCCCGGCGTGTCGCACCGCGAGCCCGGCGGTCTCTCGCCGCGCCAGGTCATCGATCTGCTCCATCGCATCGATCAGCCCATCGTGGCCGCGGACATCGTCGAGTACAACCCGCGCTGCGACATCTCCGATCTGACGGTGCTGGTGGCAGCCAAGCTGTTGAAGGAGATTGGCGGCATGATGGTGCGGACCAACGAAAGCCGTGCCGTAGAGCAGTCCGCCACACTGCGCTAGAGCAGTATTTGCAGCAAGTGCCGTTACGCCGCGCGCGGATACGTGAACAGCAGGAAGTGGATCGTGTTCAGCGTGAAATGCGCCAGCATGGACATTTCCACCTTGTCGGTGACCCGGTAAACCAGCGCGTATGCAAAACCTGCCACAGTCGCCAGCAGGACGTAACTGGCGCCGCCCGCAAAATGCGCCATGCCGAAAGTCGTCGCGCTGATCGCGATGGCGAGCCAGGCGCCGTACGGCCGATGCTGCCATGCATGCTGCAGCTCGCGCTGTACCAAGCCGCGAAAGAAAGCCTCTTCGCTCAGGCAGGTGAGCAGCAGGTTCGAGGCCGCCCAGATCCAGAACAGCGCCGGCCACTTGGGGTCGTAACGCAAATAGTCCAGGGTGAAGGCCAGAATGGCGATGGCCGGGACCATGACGAGAATGATCGGCGCGGCCCGCTGCAGCGCCTGTCCGAGATCGCGTGCGGTATGGAGCAGCCCGCCGTAGACGATGCCCAGGATCAGAATGCCGACGAGGGTCTTGTCGAAGTTCAGGTACAGCGTGTACGGCTCGGCGCCGGGCGATAACACGACATCGCGAGCAATCAGCAGATTGTGAAAGCCAGGCAGGACGTGCGCAGCAAGCGCCACGCCCAGGAGCACAATGGCGATGGCAGCGAGGGCTTTGAGCGCTCTCGCCGAGGTGCTTGCACTGGGCCACTGTACGCGACGGTAGAGGACGCAGGCTGCGGCGAACAGGACGATCCACAACACCGCGACATTCGCCAGCACGCCAGCCACGTAGCCCGCGACGATCGCGAGCAGCAGCGCGCCGCTCCACATTGCTCGTCCCACCCACAGGCCGAGGATGGCAATGCCCAGCAACACGAATGTGATGACGACTGGAACCGGCGGCAGCGCTTGGATCATGGAATTGTCAGGGCAGGGACGGAAAGATGCGTGGCGGGCACTGCCGATGCTCGCGCCTTGCAGCCGACGCCGATCGGCGTCGATGCATCCGCATTGCCCAGGTTCAGTCCCCGCGGGCAGATCATCCAATGCGCCAGGCTCAGGTCGCAACAGTCGCTGGATTTTTCTCCGACCACACGCTGTCTCGCCGACCGCGCAGCGCACGAGTTCTGGAGATCCTGGCCAACCCGAGAAAGACGATGGCGCCTGCGACCGCCACCAGATCGATCAGCATGCCGCTGCCGCCGTGATTCCAGCCGGAGCCGAGCACCCCGGTGGCGCTGAGGACGCTGGTCAACGGAATGGCTGCGGTAGCAAGTGCTGCGGCAGTCAGTAGCTCGCTTGCGGCACGAGCCGCGCCGCGTGCAAATGCCCACGCAACGGCACCCAGGAATACCGCGTAGTAAATGCCAGTGTGCTAGGCGCCGACGTCGGCGACCCGGCCCGGCAGCCATTTTGCCGCGGCGATGGTGAGCGAGATGCCGGCCATGCAGCCCGCCGTGACACCAATCGTCAGGTTGGCCATCACATGGGTCGAGCGCTTCTGCACCACCGCGCCGCTGCGACGTTCGAGCTTGCGTCGCGATTCGATCCACAACAGATTGCCGGAATAGAACAGGAACGCGCCCGCCAGGCCGAGCAGGAAATAACCCCAGCGCACCGGGTTGCCGCCGAAGCTGCCGAAATGCAGCGTGAAGAAGCCGGTGAGGGTTGCTGACCAGTTGTCCTGCTGGCCCGGCAGGAAATCGCGCGCCACGATTTCTCCCGAGTAGGGATCGACGCTGGCGAAGCCGCTGGTCGGTGCGCGATGACCGTAACGAGGATCGGAGCCCGAAACACGCGCTTCCAGTGCACCCTCATGGTTCGAGAATGTCATGGCGGCGATTTCGAAGCCCGGGGCCTGCGACTGGATCCGGGCGACGAGCTCGGCCGGCGTGAGCGGCCTGGCGCCGTCCGGCGGCGCCGTGTGCGACGGCTCGCCAATGGCGAACATCTGATTCAATGCGCCGTGATAGCTCACTTCATTCTGCACGTCGTAGATCTGATCGTGGAAAGCGAAGATCACCGAAGTCAGCGCCATGATCAGATGGAACGGCAGGCTCAGCACGCCCAGCACGTTGTGCACGTCCAGCCACATGCGCTTGAGATTCTTGCCGAGCCGCAGTGCGAACAGATCCTGCACGAACGTCGGCAGCAGGATGATCACGCCCGAGACCAGCGCCAGCGCATACATGAGCGCAATTGCGCCCATGATCGGCATCGAGATCTCGTGCTCGAAAGGCAGCCCGATCTGCTGATGCAGCACGTCGATGAGCTGTGCCACCTGCGCCGGTTCCTGCTGCACCACTTGCAGCGAGCCGTCGGCGGCAAAGCTGGAAGCGTAGAGTCTTCCGCCGTTTCGCCCTTCGCCGGGCTTGCGCACGCGCCAGGTCATTCGCGCGGGTTGCTCCGGCCCGGTCGCAACCACGATCTGGTAGTTGTTGGCGGCTTCAGGATGCGCGGCCAGTGTCGCATCGATCAGCTGTTGGGTATCGGTGAGCGGTGGAGGCGGCGCCAGCGTGGTCGGCGCCGACGCCCAGCGTTCCAGCGGCGTTTCGAACATCGTGAGCGCGCCGGCATAGAAAGCGATGAACAGCGCCAGTCCGCTGATGATGCCGACCCAGGTGTGGACGTCCTTGTAGACGCGAACGATATCGGTGCGCATGGGAAGAAAGGTCAGGTAGCGAACCAGCGGCCGGCGAACAGCGCGCCGTAGCACACTGCATTGGCGAAGAGCAGCCAGCTCCAGGCGCGGGCGCCGGAGCGGAAGAGGAAACAGACGCTCAGCACGGCAGCCCAGATCGGCGCGACCAGCCACATGTTGAGCTGCGCCTTGGCCGAGCTGTGCATGAGTCCGCCGGGCCCGAACCAGGCGAACAATCCGGTCAGCGCTATCGCGAGCGCGAAGCCGCAGATCAGGCCGGCACTTGCCTTGCCGAGCCAGTCCTCGCTGCGCAGTTGAGCGGGTGGCTTCATGACGCTTTGCGCTTGCGCAGCCAGGCGAACGCCAGCGGCAGCACCGTCCAGATCAGCATGACCGCCGTGAGCAGCACATAAACCGCGGTCGCCGGACCCGTCACCTGCAAGAACGACGTCAGGCTGACGATCAGCGCCGCAATGCCGAGCATGCAGCCGATGCGTGGCGCGATTCGCTGCGCAAGCATCTGTTGGTTGGGGGAGGCGAGATACAACGCACTCGCGCCGGTCACGGCGCAGATGAGGCCAAGGAGCGCGAACGCCGTACTCATCACAGCACCGCCACTCCTACCAGCGATACTGGGCGCGCAGCGACAGCGTGCGGCCGGACCCGTAGTAGCACGAGGCGACGCTGCCACAGGTGGCGACATACGTCTTGTTCGTCAGATTGCGCACGTTCGCGGAGAACGACATACCTTCGCTGCGACCGCGGCCGCCGTGGAAGTCGTAGCGTGCGAACAGATCGAACAAGGTGTAGTCGGGCATCCGCAGCGTGTTGGCGACGTCGCCGAAACTCTCGCCCACGTAACGCACGCCACCGCCCAGGCCCAATCCTGCAAGCGCGCCGCCCTGGAAGCGGTAATCGACGAACAGCGAGGCCATGGTGTCCGGTAGCTGCGACAGCGTGTTGCCTTGCTCGGCGGCGACGTTGCTTCGGGTCACTTCGCCATCGGAATGAGTTGCGGTCAGGATCACGGCCATGCCGGACGGCAGCGTGGCGCGGCCCTCGAACTCGATGCCGCGTACCCGTCCTTCGCCGGTCTGCACCTGGCAGCTGCCATCGCCGCAGACATGAGCCGGGTCGGGGTCCGGCGTGGTGATGTTCTGCTGCGTGATCTGGTACGCGCCCAGGGTTACGAAGGTGCTCGATCCCGGCGGCTGAAAGCGGATGCCGGCTTCGATCTGCTGGCCGGTGGTCGGATCGAATGGACGGCCGTCGTAGAAGCTGCCGGTCGCCGGCTGGAAGGATTCGGAGTAGCTCAGGTACGGAGCGAAGCCGTTGTCGAACAGGTAGACGGTGCCCACGCGGCCGGTGAAGGCGTCCGCGTCGGTGATGGTCGTGGTCTGACTCACGGGATTGAAGGCATCGTCTTTCGCGGTGTCGTAGCGGCCGCCGAAAGTGACGCGCAGGTTTGCTGCTTCGAGCTGGTCCTGCAGGTAGAAACCGGTCTGCCGGCTCTTGGTCTCGGTGTAGCCCTGCGGCGCCAGGCCAGCCACGTAGCCAGCGGAGCCGCGCGCTTGCGGGTTGTAGATATCCAGCAGCGGCAACACCAGCTGCGCCCTGACGCCATCGCGATAGTGTTCCCAGTCGGTGTGGAAATAGTCGATGCCGCCGAGCAGCGTGTGCCGCACCGGACCGGTGCTCAGCCTGGCTTCGAGCTGGGTATCGACGGCGTAGCCGTCAGTCTCGCCGACGCCTTGCACTGCGCGCCGTCGAATCGTCTGCCCGGGAATGCAACCGGAGATGACAGGTGACGCATTGCAGTCGGTGACCGTGTCACCGCTCAGCACGGTCACGCGGTACAAGGTTTCGATATGGGTGTAGCGCAGGTTGTTGCGCACGGTGAAGACATCGTTGAAGCGGTGCTCGAACAGCGAGGCGGCCAGATACTGGTCGCGATCGAAGCGGTTCCAGTCGGGCTCGCCCAGGTACTCATCCAGTGCGATGCGACGGCCGTTGCTCGGCCGCAGCGTTCCGGTCGCGGGCAGGAACTGGTAGGTCGAGCCGCCGCGATCACGTTGGTACTGGCCGAGGAGCGTCCAGGTGGTATTCGTTCCCGGCGCCCACGTGAGACTCGGCGCTGCGTAGTAGCGGCTGTTGCTGGTCTTGTCGATCTGGGTATCGCCATCGCGCGCCAGCCCGACGAAGCGGTATGCAAGATCGCCGCTCGATCCGAGCGGTCCGCTCACGTCGCCCGCGATCTGCGGTTGCCAGCGTCCGAGGTCGGTGTAGCCGGCGGACTGCAACATGAGTTCGCCATGCGGCGTGAAGGTCGGACGTTTGGTCACCAGGTTGACCAGTCCGCCCGGCGCGGTCTGACCGTACAGCGCGCCCGACGGTCCTTTGAGCACGTCGATCTGCTGCAAGCCGAACGGATCGAACGCCGGTCGCGTCCACTGACCGCCCGAGGGCAGGCGCAGGCCGTCGACGAAATTGTTGTTGCTGGAGAAGCCGCCGGCGCCGAAGCCGCGCACGCTCACTTCGTCGACGCGACTGTCGATGCCGGAGGCTTCTGCCTGCACGCCGGCGGAATAGGAGAGCGCATCCGCCACCGTTGCGACAGCCCGTACGTCCATCTCGTCGCGGGTGATCACGGAGATGGATTGCGGTGTCTCGATCAGGGGGGTGTCGGTCTTGGTGGTCGAGCCGGCGGTGCTTTGACCGGTGGCCGTCACCACGACGATTTCGAGTTCCGATTGCGCGACGCCGCGTGAAGTTGCAGCCGCGCTCGCCACGACGACCAGGATCGTAGCCGCAGCCCGCCGACGGTAAGCCATTGCCTCTCCGATTGATTTTCGGATTAGTGGCTGGCTTGGCAGCTGGCTGGATGAGAAAGTGAGGCGATGTTAATGCGAATCATTCTTATCTTCAAGGCCTGCACAAGGATGAAAAGCGGCAATGCGTGGACGACAGTTCGCGGCGCCGCGAACGAATCGCGGCATTCGCTTTATCGGTTGCGATTATCGGCCGGCGTGCTGGATCGAACCGAGTGTCGGGCCCGACCGGCTTCGCGCAGCGCAGCCTTTGCTGCATCCGCGTCCAACGAGTGATCGCCTGCGTCCCTGGCGATGGCGCACAGCAGGAGCACGGCATTGGGGTGTTCCGGGTCCGTTGCGGAGAGCACGACCTTCAGCTTGTGATGTTCGAAGGTGGCCCGCAGTCCCTCGGCCACGGTGCGCGCTGCGCTGTTGGCTAGGTCATCCTGCCGCCGTGTCATCTTCGCGAGGCTTGTCTCGGCGGCTTGGCCGGCACGCGTCAGCCAGTCAAGGATCGGTCTGGTTTGTGCTCGCGCCGCGCCGGAGGAGCCGTGGAGCAGGGTGCCGATGCGATCGAGTGCCTCGCGTTCGATTGCCGTCATCGCGCCGTCATGAGCCTGCTGCAACCAAAGCGCGAGCGCAGTGGCATGCCGATGGAATGCTCGTGTGGACTGGCGCAACGCTGCCTGGGTTGAGCCTTCCCGTAGCCCGTGCTCGTGCCGATAGCGACTGCAGAGGCCGGCGACGTGATCGACGAACTCGTCGGAGTCTTTGACTTGCCGTGCGATCCGTTCCAATCGTTTGCCTGGCTTCCTGCGCTTGATGGCCTCGGTATGCTGTTTCGGGATGCGCGAGCGCGAGGGTTGGGCGGATCGGGTGTTCTTGGCCATCGGTCGAACGGGTTCTCTTTATCCATGCATGGATCGCCTGCCGAGTTTACCTCGCATCTACTCAAAGCGTGGATCGACTGCAGGA
>Ga0182747_1003641_pt1 | contig 10296 bp, 7 predicted proteins | sample eDN3rd30CBELigBY_FD_128526 | JGI IMG/M metagenome (GOLD analysis project Ga0182747, IMG submission 128526) | Enriched backyard soil microbial communities from Emeryville, California, USA - eDNA 3rd pass 30_C BE-Lig BY (version 2) (version 2) | ecosystem: Environmental > Terrestrial > Soil >...
ACGATCAGCAAGACGCGGCTGCCCAACATGGTTGCCCCTCAGAAATGGATCCCGCCCGTGACATAAGGCGCAAGAGCCGATGCGGCAAGGAAACTGGCGTTAACCTTTGGTTAAGTCATAGCCCCTATTCGTCACCGGGGAAGGCCGGACAGGGACGAGCATGGTCGCAATTGCCCAGACGGTGGCGTTCGAGGGGGTCGAGGGCCGCCTGGTCGAGGTTCAATGCTCCGTCGCGCCCGGTCTTCCCGGCTTCAGCGTCGTGGGCCTGCCCGACAAATCGGTCAGCGAGGCGCGCGAAAGGGTTCGCGCGGCCTTTGCGGCGCTTTCGATCGCCCTGCCCTCGCGCCGGATCACCGTCAACATGTCGCCGGCCGACCTTCCCAAGGAGGGGTCGCATTTCGATCTGCCCATCGCGCTGGCCGTCCTTGCCGCGCTGGAGATCGTTCCGGCCGAATCGCTCGGCCGGGTGCTGTCCTTGGGTGAACTGGCCCTCGATGGGCGCCTGTCCGCAGTGGCCGGGGCGCTTCCGGCGGCCATGGCCGCGGCCGAGGAGGGGTTCGACATGATGGTCCCTGCCTCCTGCGCGCCCGAGGGCGCATGGGTCGGCGCGGTCTCGGTCTTCGGTCCGCGGACGCTGCGCGAGGCCATCGACCATCTGAGCGACCGCACCCCCCTGATGCCCGCCCGGCCGGGAGAGGCGCGGAACCGCGAGTTTGCCGAGGATCTGTCCGAGGTGAAGGGCCAGGAACGCGCCCGCCGCGCCATCGAGATCGCGGCAGCGGGGCGTCACCACCTGCTGATGGTCGGCCCGCCCGGCGCGACCAAGACGATGCTGGCCCGGCGGATCCCCGGTATCCTGCCCCCCCTGACCCCGCAGGAGGCGCTGGAGACTTCGACGGTCCATTCCGTCGCGGGCCTTCTCAGGGAGGGGGGCATCTCGCGCGATGCGCCTTTCTGCCAACCCCATCACACGGCCTCGATGGCGGCGATCGTGGGCGGCGGTCGCAATGCCGGCCCCGGCCAGGTCAGCCTTGCCCATAACGGCGTCCTCTTCCTCGATGAACTGCCCGAGTTCGAGCGCCGGGTGATCGATGCGCTGCGCGAACCGATCGAAACCGGAGAAATCCATGTCTCCCGCGCCAATGCCCATGTCCGCTATCCGGCCCGCTTCCTGCTGATCGCCGCAGCCAATCCCTGCCGATGCGGCAACCTCGCCGATGCTGCGCAGGCCTGCTCGCGCGCGCCGATCTGCGGGACGGATTACATGAGCCGCGTGTCGGGTCCGATGATGGACCGGTTCGACATGCGGATGGAGGTGCCGCAGATCTCGCTCGAGGATATGCAACTGCCGGGCGGCGGCGAATCCTCGGCGGCGGTCGCCGCGCGTGTCGCCGCTGCACGCGAGGTCCAGGCGAGGCGCTTTGCCGAACATCCCCGCGCCCGGGTGAATGCCGATGCCTCGGGCCGCCTCCTTGACGAGATCGCGCCGCTGGACGAGGAATGCCGCAGCCTGCTTGCCCGCGCGGCCGAGCATTTCGGCATGACCCCACGCGGCTATCACCGGATCCTGCGCGCCGCGCGCACCATCGCCGATCTCGACCTCTCACCGCAGGTGCGATTCCCGCATCTGGCCGAGGCGCTGTCCTACCGCGTGACCTTCGCCCGCTCAGACTGACAGCTGACGCGCGGAGCATTAAGCGATGACCATCGGGGCGAGGTGCTGAGGGCGTTCAGATCCCACCGCGTCGGCGCCTCTCCGAACTCGTTGAGACGGATGTGTCGCCGGACCAACAATGATGACTGGCGCGCGCTTTTGCCGCCGCAGATACCCGGCTAGCCGACAAGCCCTAAGCCCCCGCTCGATCCAACGATCGCCGGCGCAGAGAATCGCGCGAACCACTAGTGTGTGGCCACATGGCCCTCATTTAAGCAACCCACGCCCCGTGGTGCCGGATGAACCGGCAGCTGGCCGGGCTTCTCAGGCGCGATCCCGGACCTCCAGCCGCCGCTCGATGGCGTCCCAGATCAGGGCCGCAGCATTGACACCGTCGAAACGCTCCAACTCCTGGATGCCGGTAGGCGAAGTCACATTGATCTCGGTCAGCCAGCCGTCAATCACGTCGATGCCGGTAAAGATCAACCCCTTCTCGCGCAGGACGGGTCCGATCGCGGCGCAGATCTCGTGCTCGCGATCGGTCAGGCCGATCTTTTCGGGGCGGCCGCCGACATGCATGTTCGACCGCGCCTCGCCCGCTGCGGGAACGCGGTTGATCGCGCCCACGGGTTCGCCGTCGACAAGGATGATGCGCTTGTCACCCTTGACCACGGCTGGCAGGTATTTCTGCGCAATGATCGGCTCGCGGTTGATGCCCGAGAAAGTCTCGACCAGCGAGGAGAGGTTCGGATCCTTGGGATGAAGATGAAATATCCCCGCCCCGCCATTGCCATAGAGCGGCTTCACAATGATATCGCCATGCCTTTCGCGGAAAGCGCGGATCTGGGCGAGGTCGCGGGTAATCAGGGTCGGGGGCGTCAGATCCGGGAAATCCAGGACCAGCAGCTTCTCCGGGCAGTTGCGCACCCAGAAGGGGTCATTGACGACAAGGCTCTCAGGATGAACCCGGTCGAGGAGATGCGTATTGGTGATATAGCCCATGTCGAAAGGGGGATCCTGGCGCAACCAGATGACGTCGAAATCGCTCAGATCGACTTCTGCCCAGTCGCCAAAGGTCACGTGGTTTCCCTGCTCGCGCCGCAAGGTCACCGGACGCCCCTTGGCAACAAGCCGCCCCTCGACATAGCTCAGCTTGTCGGGCGTGTACTGGAACAGGCGATGCCCCCGCGCCTCAGCCTCGAGCCCCAGTCGAAAGGTGCTGTCGGCGGAAATCGAAACATGCTCGATCGGGTCCATCTGAAGGGCGACATATAGGCTCATGCTTACGACTCCGGCAATTATGGGCGAAGTTGTCGCCTGCCCGCAGTCCCAATGCAAGCCTCGCCGCTCAGGCCATACCGAAGGCGTTCTCCACGATATCGACCCGGCCGACCCGGTCCACGAAAGCAGCGTCAAAGCGCATCAGCGTCAGAAGGCCGGTGGCAAGACCGCCACAGAACTCCATGGCGGCGCGGCAGATCCGGTCCATCTGGCGCCGGTCAATCCTTTCGGCCGCGCTGTCGAAATGCGAGGAGGTCTTCACCTCGACGAACACGAATTCCTGCTCGCGCTGCAGGATGAGATCAATCTCTCCCTGACGGCCGCGCCAGCGCGACGCGACAAGCGCATAGCCGCGCTCCAGATAATCGCGGCAGACCGAATCTTCCCCCATTCTGCCTGAAGCAAAGGCGGCCTTGCCCCTCGCGCTGCGATTTGTCTTTCCCGAAACCTGTTCCCTCATCACCCCTCCTGCTGCAATGCGAGCGCGAGTGCATAGACCTCGCGCCGCGGCACACCGAACCTTGCGGCGGCCGCGCTGGCCGCTTCCTTGACCGACATGGTGGCCAGCATCTCCTGCAATGCCCGCCGCAAATCCGCCTCCTCCAGCGGCTTTTCCTCTGGATGACCGAAAAGGACGACGACCTCGCCCCGCAACCCCTCATCAGGGATCCTGTCCAGCAGTTCCGCCGCCGTGCCGCGCATCACCTCCTCGAACCTCTTGGTCAGTTCCCGGCAGATCACCGTAGGACGATTCGCCTCAATCTCGCACAGGTTTTCCAACAATTGCTTAACGCGCCTCGGGCTCTCGAAGGCGATGACCGTGGCCTGAATATCGGACCAGCTTGCGATCCAGCGCCGGCGCGCGCCTGCCGCGGCCGGGGGAAAGCCCACGAACAGGAACCTGTCGCTCGGCAGGCCCGAGACGCTGAGCCCGGCCAGCGCGGCAGAGGCCCCCGGCAGCGCCCGCACCTTATAGCCGGCCTCGGCGACATCCCGCGCCAGCCGGTAGCCCGGATCCGCCACCAAGGGCGTGCCCGCATCCGAGGCATAGGCGACCGACTGCCCTGCCTCCAGCGCGCTGAGGATGCCGGGCCGCGCCCGGTCCGCATTGTGGTCGTGATAGGCGATCATGCGCCTTCCTCGCAGCGCGATCCCGTGGATATCCATCAGATGGCGCAGGTTCCGCGTATCCTCTGCCGCGAGGATATCGGCGGTGTTCAGCAGGTCGAGCGCCCGCAGGGTGATGTCCCGCGCATTGCCGATCGGGGTCGCCACAAGGTAGAGCGCAGCCTCCGGCGCCTCACGCGACACGGTGAGTGGGACCGGGCGCGGCGCCGCCCCTTCCGAATGTCCGCTCTCAGCCATCCGCTGTTCCTTTCGTGGTTGTCCGCCGGGGGCGGCGCAAGTTGCCAACCCCCCGATATGCCAATAACCTGCGCTCGTTAAGTCCTCAGCCCGCAGCAACAGGGAATCAAGCAATGACCGTCACGTCCATGCGCCGCGGCAGCTTCGTTCTGCCCCGCCCCCTGGCCCGCATCGCCGCACTGGCCTCGGCCCTCGTGCTTGCCGCCTGCCAGCCGATCGAGATGGGGCTGTCCGGGCCTTCGACCGGGCCGGGGATCGACCCGTCGCAGCCGGTGCCGGTGGCCCTGCTGGTGCCCGGCGGAACCGGCAGCGCCGACATGGACTGGCTCGCCCGTTCGCTGAGGAACTCGGCCGCGATGGCGGCGCGCGACGCGCAGGGCGCGACCATCGACCTCAGGGTCTATGAGGCGGGCTCGGATCCCTCGCAATCCGTGGCCCAGGCGAACAAGGCGGTGGATGAGGGGGCGAAGATCATCCTCGGCCCGCTTTTCGCCGATTCCGCCAATGCAGTCGGCGTGGCGATGGCGCCGCGCGGGATCAACGTCCTCTCCTTCTCGAACAATGCCGATATTGCCGGCGGGAACGTCTTCGTTCTGGGCAATACCTTCTCGAACGTCGCCAACCGGCTGGTCAGATATTCGGTCCGTAATGGCAAGCGCCGCTTCCTTGTCGTGGCCGAGGACGATGCCGCGGGTCAGGTCGGCTCGCAGGCGATCCAGCAGGCGATCCAGCGCAATCGCGGGACGCTCGCCGGCCTAGCGACCCATCCGGTGTCGCAGCAGGGCATCGACGGCGTGGTGCCGAACGTCGCGCAGGCCGCAAGTTCGGGTAATGTCGACGCGATCTTCATGACGGCGAACCATGGCGCGGTCCTGCCCTACCTGACCGACGCGCTTGCAAATGCCGGGGTCACCTCCTCCACCGTGCAGATGATGGGGCTGACCCGCTGGGACCAGCCCAGCTCTCGGCTAGGGCTGAAGGGCATCCAGGGCGGCTGGTTCGCGCTGCCCGACACCCGGCTCAAGGGCCAGTTCGACCAGCGCTACCGCGCCGCCTATGGCGAGGCCCCGCATGAGCTTGGCTCGCTGGCCTATGACGGTGTCGCCGCGATCTCGGCCCTTGTCCGTGCCGGCAAGCGCAATGCGCTGACCACTGCGGGCCTGACCCAGAATGCGGGCTTCCAGGGCATCACCGGGGCGTTCCGCCTGCGCCGCGACGGCACGAACGAGCGCGCGCTATCGGTCGCCACCATCCGTGGCGGGCAGGTCGAGATCCTCGATCCCGCGCCCCGCAGCTTCGGCGGAGCAGGGTTCTGAACTTGACCAACCTTCCGGCCCAACCCCTGCCCCAAAGCGCCCCGGCATTGCCCGGGGCACATTCGTTGTTCTCGCCTGAAAGCTTCCTGCCCTATCTGGAGGCGGCGCTCGAGGGCGCCGAAGGCCCGCGCGAGATCCGCAGCCGGACCGTCGCGGTCCTGACCAAGGCACGGGCGGATGCCATGGCGGACATCGTCGCGGGCTTCCAGTCCCATCCCCGCGCCGCGCGCGAGACGGTGCGTGCCATCGCGAGCCTCACCGACGCGACGGTCAATGCGATCCACCATGTCGCGACGACGATCCTGCATCCGCAGAAAAACCCGACCGATGCCGAGCGCCTCTCGGTGCTGGCGATCGGCGGCTATGGCCGGGCCGAGATGGCGCCGCAATCCGATGTGGACCTGCTGTTCCTGACGCCGTGGAAGATCAGCGGCTGGGCCGAGAGCGTGGTCGAATCCATGCTCTACATGCTCTGGGATCTCAAGCTGAAGATCGGGCAGTCGACCCGTTCGATCGACGATTGCCTTCGACTGGGTCAGGGTGACATCACCATCCGCACCAGTCTCCTCGAACACCGGCTGGTCTGCGGCTATGCCGGCTCGGCCGAGGTGCTGCGCGACCGGCTCTGGAGCGAGCTTTTCGACAATTCCGTCCCCGAATTCATCGAGGCGAAGCTGGCCGAGCGGTCCGAGCGCCATCGCCGGCAGGGCGGGCAGCGCTATGTCCTCGAACCGAATGTGAAGGAGGGCAAGGGCGGGCTTCGCGACCTGCAGACGCTCTACTGGATGGCGAAATACATCCACCGCGTCGACCGGGCGGTCGAGCTGGTCGATCTGGGCTTCTTCACCAAGGAGGAGCATCTGACCTTCTGGCAGGCCGAGGATTTCCTCTGGGCGGTGCGCTGCCATCTGCATCTGCTGACCGGCAGGCCGAGCGACCAGCTGACCTTCGACATGCAGGTCGAGGTCGCGCGCTCCATGGGCTATCGCGACCAGGGCGGACGCCGCGCGGTCGAGATCTTCATGCAGGAATATTTCACCCATGCGACCCGCGTGGGCGAGCTGACCCGGGTGTTCCTTGTCGCGCTGGAGGCGCGTCATCTCTACAAGGCGCCGCTGATGAACGGGCTTTTCACCCGCCGCAAGCGGCTGAAGCCCGGCTTCAAGCTGGATCGCGGCCGCCTGAACTATGCCGACGAGAAGCAGTTCCTGTCCGACCCGCTGAACATCCTGCGCCTGTTCGAGGAGGCGCTGCGGACCAGCTATCTGCTGCATCCCGACGCGATGCGGGCCGTCGCGGCCAATCTGGACCTGATCGACGATCGCATGCGTCAGGATCCCGAGGCGGTGCGCATCTTCCTTGACCTGCTGCTGAAGCACGGCAATCCCGAACGCTCGCTGCGCCGAATGAACGAGCTTGGCGTCCTCGCCGCCTTCATTCCCGAATTCGCGCCGGTCGTCGCGATGATGCAGTTCAACGTCTATCACCATTACACGGTGGACGAGCATCTGATCCAATGCGTTGCGGCCCTTTCCTCGATCGAGCGGGGCGACGAGGTCGCGGACCTGCCGACCGTCAGCCGGATCATGAAGGGCAAGATCAATCGCCGCGTGATCTATCTGGCCGTGCTGCTGCACGATATCGGCAAGGGCCGGGCCGAGGACCACTCGATCCTCGGCGCACGGCTGGCGCGGCGCATCTGCACGCGCTTCGGCCTCGACCAGGACGAGATCGAGACGATCGAATGGCTGATCCGCAATCACCTGCTGATGTCGGACGTGGCGCAAAAGCGCGACATCGCCGACCCCCGCACGCTGCGGGACTTCGCCAAGATCGTGAAGACCGTCAGGCGGCTCGATCTGCTGACCGTGCTGACCGTCTGCGACATTCGCGGCGTCGGCCCCGGCACATGGAACAACTGGAAGGCCGTCTTGCTGCGCAAGCTGCACGGCGAGACCGAGCGGGCGCTGAAGAACGGCCTCGAGGAGCTGAACCGCGACCGTCGCATCGGCGAGGCCAAGCAATCGCTGCGCCACCTTCTCACGGCCAAAGGGTGGGAGCCGCGGGTGATCAAGTCTGAGCTTGGCCGCCATTACGAGAACTACTGGCCCAGCCTTCCGACCGAAACGCAGTTCGTCTTTGCCGAGTTGCTGCAAGAGCTTGGCGATGACGAGATCCGCATCGACCTGCACCCGGACGTTGACCGGGACGCCACGCGGGCGGCCTTCGTGCTGGTGGATCACCCCGGCATCTTCTCGCGGCTGGCAGGCGCCATCGCGCTGGTCGGGGCGAATATCGTCGATGCGCGCACCTATACGACCAAAGATGGCTTCGCCACCGCCGTCTTCTGGATGCAGGACAGCGACGGCCATCCCTATGCGGCCGAGCGCCTGCCCCGCCTGCGCAAGATGATCGAGCGGACGCTGAAGGGCGAGGTCGTCCCGCGCGAGGCCCTTGCCGGGCGCGACAAGCCCAGGAAGCGCGACAGCGCCTTCCGCTTTCCGACCCATATCACCTTCGACAACGAGGCCTCGGACGTCTACACCGTGGTCGAGGTCGATACCCGCGACCGGCCCGGCCTGCTTTACGACCTGACCCGCACGCTGGCCGAGAACCATATCCAGATCGCCAGCGCGGTGATCGCGACCTTCGGTGCGCAGGTCGTCGACACCTTCTATGTCAAGGATATGTTCGGGCTGAAGCTGCACCAACAGCCAAAGCGGGATTCCCTCAGCAAGAAGCTGCAACAGGCGATCAAGGACGGGGCCGAGCGCGCCGAAAAGGCCGAGCGACCGCTTGGCGGCTCGTTCTGAGATCACGGAAGAACATATGCAACCGATCAGACTTATCCGGGGCTTCCTCTCGGTCGGGGCCTGGACCCTGGCAAGCCGGCTGGTGGGCTTCATCCGCGACGTGATGATCGCGGCCTATCTGGGGACCGGCCCCGTGGCGCAGGCCTATCTGGTGGCTTTCACCCTGCCCAACATGTTCCGCCGCTTCTTTGCCGAGGGCGCGTTCAACACCGCCTTCGTGCCGATGTTCGCCAAGCGGCTCGAGGCCAACGACAACCCGCGCGGCTTCGCGGAGGAGGCGTTTTCGGGCCTCTTCTCGGTCGTGCTGGTCGTCTCGGTGATCGCGCATCTGGCGATGCCCTGGCTGGTCCTTGCGATGGCGGCGGGCTTTGTGGGCGACGAACGCTTCGACCTTGCGGTGATCTATGGGCGGATCTGCTTTCCCTATATCCTGTTCATCTCGCTGACGGCGCTGCTCTCGGGGCTGCTGAACGCGGGCGGGCGCTTCATGGCGGCGGCGGCCGCGCCGGTGCTGATGAACTTCATCCTGATCGCGGCCATGCTGCTTGCCGACCGGAACGGCTGGGACATGGGCCTTGCGATGGCATGGTCGACGCCGATCTCGGGCATCACGCAGCTTCTCTGCGTCTGGTGGGCGGCGAAGCGCATGGGCTTTCCCCTGCGCCTGCGCCGGCCGCGGCTGTCGCCCGACATGCGCCGGTTGCTGGCCGTGGCCGCGCCTGCCGTGCTGGCGGGCGGGGTGGTCCAGATCAACCTGCTGGTCGGGCGTCAGGTCGGGTCGTTCTATGACGGCGCGATTGCATGGCTGACCAATGCCGACCGGCTTTATCAACTGCCACTGGGCGTCGTCGGCATCGCCATCGGCATCGTGCTGCTGCCCGACATCTCGCGCCGCCTGAAGGCGGGCGATGCCGGCGGCGGACGCCATGCCTATAACCGCGCGGCCGAGTTCGCGCTGTTCCTGACCGTGCCCGCCGCCGTCGCGCTGGTCATCGCCAGCTATCCGCTGATCTCGGTCCTGTTCAAGCGCGGCGCTTTCCTCGAGGCGGATGTCGGGCCGACGGCGCTCGCGCTTGCGATCTACGGCCTCGGCCTGCCGGCCTTTGTGCTGCAAAAGGTGTTGCAACCGCTTTATTTCGCCCGCGAGGATACGCGCAGCCCGTTCCGCTTCGCGATCTGGTCGATGGTGGTCAACGTGATCGTCGCGCTGGGGCTTGCGCCGCTGATCGGTTTCTCGGCGGCGGCATGGGGCACGACCATCGCCGGATGGATCATGGCCGCCCAGCTTTGGCGCGGCACCCGCGCCTATGGCGAGGCGGCCGAGATCGACGACCGCCTGCGCCACCGCCTGCCCCGCATCGTCCTCGCCTCAGCAGTGATGGGCGTGGCGACCTGGGGTGTCATGGCCGGCCTTGGCGACAGGCTCTATCAACCCGGAACGCGCTATATGGCGCTGCTGGTGCTGGTCGCCTCGGGCGTCGCGGCTTACGGTATCGCCGCGATGCTGCTGGGCGCATTCCGGCCCTCGGACCTGCGCGCCGGGTTCCGGCGTCAGCGTTGACGGATCTGACGCATCACCCGCGCCATCCCGCCGGGGATCAGGACGAATGACAGAAGAAAGCCGGTGCAGAAGCCGGCGATCTCTGCCAGCCATGTGGTATTGCCGCTCTGGAACAGGATGGCAAAGACCAGCTGGAAGGCGAGGAGCATCCCGATCAGCGTGAAGGCCCGCATCCGGTTCGCGTTCTCCTGCCCGAGCCGGATCCAGAGCAGGAAGGTGAAGGCGCCGACCAGCCCATAGACCGCCGGATAGCCGCCGATCAGCGGCTGAAAGCGGATCTGTGGCAGAAGCCCCGCGGCCAGCGTA